>Ga0114983_1000350_pt1 | contig 19817 bp, 15 predicted proteins | sample Shrwel_input2_RT_FD_87182 | JGI IMG/M metagenome (GOLD analysis project Ga0114983, IMG submission 87182) | Subsurface microbial communities from deep shales in Ohio, USA - Utica-3 well 1 S input2 RT | ecosystem: Environmental > Aquatic > Deep subsurface > Shale gas/oil reservoir > Produced... | reverse complement strand
GTATTCGGCGCTCCTATCAAACCGCGCTGGAAACCCTGAGATTGGGAAAGAAACGCGCGCCGGAAAAGACCAAATACCTCTATCAGGATCACGCGCTGGCGGTATTGTTGTCCGGGCTGGTTAATAGCTGGCGCGGTCAGGAACTGGCTGCGCCTTTTCGCAAACTGCAACAGCATGACAAAAAGGGCCTGTTGCTGCGTACACTGAGTGCCTATCTGCAACACTTCGGCGACCAGCAACAATGTGCCAAGGCCCTGTTTATCCATCGTAATACCCTGAGATACCGCCTGGAGCGTATCAGTGAAATCACCGGCATAGAACTGCAAAGCCTGGATGGATTACTGCAACTCTACCTGGGGGAAGTCCTCAGTCGCCTGGAACACAAATAATTGTGCATACGCACAAAAAACTCCCCTCTTTCAGGGGGGAATTCCGTATTTTCCCCTAAAGCCATCACGGCGCGGCAACTGGGATAATAATCGCCAGCCCGCCTTCGCGCCGGCGCCCCAACCCTACACAAATAACGACCCAATAAGGGACACTTATGAGCCTGGTACTAGTACTATTGGCGGTGATCATCTTTATTGTTATCGCCACCTCAACATTTAAACTACACCCCTTTTTGACGCTGTTGCTGGCGTCATTTATCGCCGCCTTCGGATTCGGCCTGCCCGCCGGGGAAATCGCCAAAACCATCAGTGGTGGTTTTGGAGGTATTCTTGGTTATATAGGGCTGGTGATAGTCCTGGGAACTATCATAGGCACAGTGCTGGAAAAGAGCGGCGCGGCCATCACCATGGCCGATGTGGTCATCAAGGTGCTCGGGCAGCGCTTCCCGACTCTGACCATGTCCATCATAGGTTATATCGTTTCCATCCCGGTGTTTTGTGACTCGGGCTTTGTGATCCTCAACAGCCTGAAACAGTCTCTGGCCAATAGAATGCAGGTTTCCAGCGTTGCCATGAGCGTCGCCCTGGCCACCGGCCTCTATGCTACCCACACCTTTGTGCCGCCCACTCCCGGCCCGATTGCCGCCGCCGGTAACCTGCAACTGGAAGCCAGTCTGGGGCTGGTGATTGCCGTCGGCATCCTGGTTTCTGCCGTTGCCGCCTTCGCCGGTTTACTCTGGGCCAACCGCTTTATGAACACTGAGCCGGATGGTGAAGGCGCCGAAGAGCTCAAGGCTTCTGCCGAAGAATTTGAAACACTCAAGGCTGCTTATGGCAAGCTGCCAAGCCCCTTGGCGGCGTTCTCACCTATTTTTGTTCCTATTTTGCTGATCTGCCTTGGCTCTATCGCCGCCTTCCCTTCCAAGCCCATGGGTGAAGGCATGCTGTTCAGCCTGTTCCATTTCCTCGGCCAACCGCTCAACGCCTTGATGATAGGCCTGGGGCTGTCACTCTTGCTGCTCAAGGGCGACAACAAGGTCAAAGAGTTTTCCGATCGTATCTCACAGGGCCTGGCTGTTGCCGCCCCCATACTGCTGATTACCGGGGCCGGCGGCGCTTTTGGCGCTGTGATCAAAGCCACGCCTATCGGTGACTTTATCGGTACTTCACTGTCAGCTCTGGGTATAGGTATCTTTATGCCCTTCCTGGTGGCGGCGGCACTGAAGTCGGCTCAAGGCTCCTCCACTGTGGCGCTGGTAGCCACTTCGGCTCTGGTAGCCCCCATGTTGGGAGATATCGGCCTTGGCAGCGAAATGGGCCGGGTGCTGACCGTCATGGCCATAGGCGCCGGTGCCATGACAGTGTCCCACGCCAACGACAGCTTCTTCTGGGTGGTTACTCAGTTCAGCCGTATGAGCGTAGCCCAGGCCTATCGGGCTCAGACCATGGCGACCCTAATTCAGGGGATCACCGCCATCATCTTCGTCTGGCTGCTTAGCCTGGTTCTGCTCTAAACTCTTCCCTTGCTGCTGCCGGTTTCACCGGCAGCCCGTTGTACAGGAAATCAGATGAAAATAGTGATAGCACCGGATTCCTTCAAGGAAAGCCTGAGCGCCCTCGAAGTTGCCAATGAAATTGAAGCAGGCTTTAAACACAGGCTGCCGGATGCCGAGTACCTCAAAGTGCCGGTGGCCGACGGCGGCGAAGGCACAGTGCAATCTATGGTCGATGCGACCAATGGTCACCTGGTCGAGCTTGAAGTCTGTGGCCCACTCGGACAACCAGTGAAGGCCCATTACGGCATTCTGGGTACAGAAGGCACTCATGGCGCCAGAACTGCAGTTATCGAAATGGCGGCCGCCTCCGGGCTGCATCATGTCAGCCCGGCGCTTCGCAATCCAAGGCTCACCACCAGTTACGGCACCGGCGAGCTGATTGTCGATGCCATGGAACGTGGTATTCGCCACTTCATCATCGGCCTTGGCGGCAGTGCCACCAATGATGGCGGCGCCGGTATGGCCAAGGCGCTGGGCGCCAAACTATTGGATAGTGCCGGGCTGGAGATAGGCCCGGGCGGCGCGGCGCTCGCGGCCCTGGCAACACTGGACTGCAGCCAACTGCATCCGGCGCTCACTGACTGCCATTTTGAAGTGGCCTGTGATGTGGACAACCCTTTATGTGGCGAGCGCGGCGCTTCGGCGGTATTCGGGCCGCAAAAGGGAGCCACAGAGGAAATGGTCGCCGAGCTTGACGCCGCCCTCGGCCACTTTGCAGATATTCTGGTTCAGAGCGGCTTTGAAGATAAGCGCCTGCAAAGTGGCGCCGGCGCCGCCGGTGGCATGGGGCTTGGGGTAATGGCATTTCTGGGCGCCAAGCTGCGCCCCGGTATCGACATAGTCATGCAGGCCGTGGGGCTTGATGCCAAACTCGAAGGCGCCGCACTGGTTATCACCGGCGAAGGACGTATAGATGGACAAACCATCTATGGCAAGACGCCCATGGGAGTTTTGCGCCTGGCAAAGGCACGCAACATTCCCGTGATTGGTATTGCCGGCTGTTTGGGAGCGGGCTCAGAGCTGGTGTTGGAGCAGGGAATGAGCGCCATTTTTGATATCATTCCCTCAGCCTGCGACTTGCCCAAGGCGCTGGCCGAAGCCAGAACCAATCTGCAGCGCACCTCAAGCAATATCGCCGCTCTGCTGGCTCTGCAACTGAATAACGCCAATTGATTTTTCGCGGGCCAACCTCTGTGGCCCGCCGCTTTTTCGTTTCAGTTTCAACTTGTCTGACCGTAATCCTTGCAGTAAAGTGAGCTGCCATTTCAAGACCTGTGCAGACACAGGCAGATACAGTGTGAGACCAAAGCCCAATGACCGCCAGCAAGCAACGCCAGGCCACCGCCTCAGAAAACTCTCTGATGCGTATCTTTACCGTGCCCGAAGCACCGGAATCGACCCTGAGCCGCATAGAGCAGGCATTGTCTCAAGATCTCGCCGGTTTCCTGACCCAGAATATCGCCGCGCTGGAAAAGCCCCTGAGTGAAATCGAAAAAGATTTCCAGGCCTTTGAAATCCCGCGTCAACCCAGATTTGTTTCTGACTACACAGAAGAGATGATGCAGAATTTGGTGGCGCATTCAGTACACACCGCCGCCCCCAGCTTTATCGGCCATATGACATCGGCACTGCCCTACTTCGTGTTGCCCTTGTCGAAAATGATGGTGGGCCTGAATCAGAATCTGGTCAAAATCGAAACCTCCAAGGCCTTCACTCCCTTGGAGCGGCAGGTGCTGGGAATGATACATCACCTCATTTATGGCGAAACCACCGACTTCTACCACCAGTGGATGCACAGCGCCAATCATGCTCTGGGAGCCTTCTGCTCCGGTGGCACTGTAGCCAATATCACCGCCCTATGGATTGCCCGTAACCAACTGCTCAAGGCTGACGATGAATTTCGCGGTATCAACCGCGAAGGCTTAGGCGCGGCGCTCTGCCATTACGGTTGGAAGGGCCTGGCGATACTGGTGTCCGAGCGCGGCCATTACTCCCTGGGCAAAGCCGCCGATCTGTTGGGCATTGGCCGGGATAACATAGTTTCAATCGCGACCGATGCCAACAATAAGGTCGATGTCGACGCCATGCGCGAGGCGGCCACCAAGCTGGCCAGGCAGGGCATCCGAGTCATGGCGATAGTCGGCGTCGCCGGCACCACAGAAACCGGTAACATAGACCCTCTGCCTGAGCTGGCCGAGTTGGCAACCGAGCTCAATTGCCACTTTCATGTTGATGCCGCCTGGGGCGGAGCCAGCTTGTTATCCAGCAAATATCGCCATCTGCTCAAAGGGATAGAAATGGCAGACTCAGTGACCATAGATGCCCATAAACAGATGTATGTTCCTATGGGTGCCGGTATGGTGCTGTTCAAACAGCCTGAACTGGCCCGGGCAATTGTGCATCATGCCGAATATATTTTGCGTAAAGGTTCCAAGGATTTGGGCAGCCAGACTCTGGAAGGTTCCCGTCCAGGAATGGCCATGCTGGTGCATGCCTGCATGCAGATAATCGGCAAGGAAGGCTATGAAATACTGATCAATAATTCGCTTGAAAAGGCCCGCTTCTTTGCCGGCTTGATTGAGCAACACAGCGAATTTGAACTGGTGAGTCCGCCCGAGTTGTGTCTGCTCACCTACCGTTGGTGCCCCTCTTGGGCACAAACTGCTCTGAACCGGCAATTGGCACAGGGCAATCTTGAAAAGGTCAAAGAGATCAATGGCATTCTTGATGACCTCACTCGTGCCATTCAGAAAAAACAACGTGAACAAGGCAAGTCTTTTGTGTCCCGCACCCGGATCCAACCCGCCCGATATCACAGAGAAACCGTGACTGTATTCCGGGTGGTGCTGGCCAACCCGCTGACCACAGACACCATACTGGCAGATGTATTAAACGAACAAACTGAGCTGGCAGCTTCTGAAACCGGGCTACTACAGGTGCTAAAGCAAGCCTGCTGCTAAAAAGGGGCGAACAAGTTTCATCTGTGCTCTGCGGCGTGACTTACAAACCCGTAAGCCACGCCCTTGGCAACCCACTATCGTATCTGTGGCATTCAAGGGCGCATCTGCGGCAAATCCTTAATCTCTATCTTGCCGCTGATCTCCATATGAGCGCAGCGGACACAGTTGATTTTACTGTCGGTGCCGAGGGTAAACTCCCGCCGGGTATGCCAGTAACATCACTTGGCGATTTGGGTTGACTTGAAAACTGTCGCTTAAATGGACACAAGCAATAAACTCTTCTAAAAATAAACATGTTTACTGCAAGTGCACTCATCTAAGGAAGGTCATCGTTTTTCTGAAATTCCTTGCCAACCAATGCCAGGTCCCCCACAGTTTGTATTTCATCTTCTCATGCCACGGGCTTTCTCAGGCTCCACTCTATCAACTTGGCTCTGACCAAACGTTGCGAAAACTGCTGCGGATCAAGAACCCAGTTAGTAGCGATTTCCCGAACATTCGCACCATCCGGATAACATCCCCCTGTAGACAAACCATTAATATAACAACGTTTAGCGGCTTGTACCTCTGCCTCAGTGGGTTCACCCGCCGAGATGTAGCTTTGGTCATATTCATAGAGCCCGTCATGATACACAGCATATTTTCTTGTTACCTGACCGTTTTCCGCCATAAACCAAAAATTGTATATACCTCCTTGATGGTCACCGAAGCCATAAGTTTTTCCAAATCTCTGGCTTAACCTGGCAGCGAATTCTGAAAGATTGCGTAGGCATTCATCCAGCATTTCCATACTGTCCCTGAGGCCATATTGCCGGAACGGCAAGCCCCAACCACCAAGGTAGATAAGTCCATCAAGATCCGCGACAACCAGATGTGAAGTTTTCCAGATAAGCTTCAGATCGCCTGCAGATCCCAAATCACTGATGGACGTGATATCTGCTTCCCCCTTCAGATGGTCAACGATTCCATCCAGATCTGTGCTTTCTACGACCAACCAAATCATATTGCGATACATCGAAACACTCATTTTTATTCCCTTAAATATCTGAAGCTTTGAAAATTCAGTAGTCCACGGACTTTAGTAGCTCAACAATGGGCCGGAACAGTAACAAAACCAAGAGACAAAACAAAGGGACAAAACAAAGAGATTAAAACCGAGATATTAAAATTGAGACCCCATAACTCTTGGTAGATTGCAGGCCGGAGATCCTCGATGAATTCAAAAAAAAGTGCCTGATGTTTCCATCAGGCACTTGAGTCTCTTGTCAGAGAGTTATCTATTCAGTTAATGAATAACCACGGGAATACTGGGCAAGATGGTGGAAACTCCGTTAGGGGTGGTGATTTCAATCAACAGACTACCTGCATCGGCTTGGTCGGCACCTTTCACCATCACACTATACTCCAATGCGCTATTTTGATTGGTTGAGAGTACAGTAAAGTTCCCCTTACTTGCCAAACTACCTGCTGAGGTGCTGAAAGTGATACTCGTGCCGGATGGCAAGGGTTGATTATGGAGATCCCCGACAATAATTGATACTGCGCCAACGGATTTACCTATGATATCCAAGGTCTGGTTGTCATTGAGGCCGTCACAAACATCCACTTGGTTCTTATCATCAGTACAGCTATCCGTAATTTCAGGAGTTGAAGCAACCGGGTCACTACCCGACATCACCAATACAATAGAAGCCCTGACATTGAGCGACTTGTCGGTTGCTGAACACCCTTCGTGAGGATTATTGCTGTCATCAAGCCGGCAAAGACTACCGTTATAAACGCCATCCGACTCATCAAAGCTACCACTATTATTAAAGTCCACAAAAGTCTCTAACTCTCCACCGGTTAGCGATCTGTCATACATATAATCTTCATTATGGTCGACGAAGGCTTCCGATAAATCAAAGGAACGACCGGAGACATCAAGTTTATTCTCGAAGTCGTCCCATTCATCAAGGTCAAATCGTCCATTACCATTGAGATCCGGGAACGACTCTTCTCCAATTGCCGTAGCAAGAATGGTTACCCGGCCGCCATAGGGTTGACCAAGGTTATCCAGGGACGGTTGATCTCCGCCCCCAAGGGTGTTGCCTGTAGGACGAGGGTTTTGGCTGGTCCAGGTCACGGTACAAGCACCGGCTGTTGTTGTACATGAAGACTCAATGACGCCACCCTCTGTGGTAAAGCTAACTGCAGTGCCATCCGGAACCGGGTTGTTGAAAGCATCTGCCAACCTGGCAGTCACTTTGACTTCAACGCCATCATAATTCCAACCTTCCGGGTTATAGTTATCAGCAGAAAGAGAGAAGGAGTCCTGATCCGGAAGGCCGGTCGAAATCACCAGTTGACTGGACTGGGACGAAATCAATGGCAAGCTGCCATCCACTTCAGCGGTTACCCTGACTGAAGTCGATACGGTTCCTGAGTTAATAACAGTTTGGGCTATCCCTTGTGCATTGGTCGTCGCAAACACAGGATCTATCTCTATATCACCAACGTCTGTATTGAGGGAAAAGTTAACTCTTTGATTACTTACAGGATTATTGTTTTTATCCAGCACTTTAAATCTAACAGTTGACGATTCCGCACCGCCCGTGCCTTTCAAACGGATAGTTTGCGGAGTCGCATCCATGAAAAAGATACTGCCCACGCTCGCCGGTAACACATTGACCACGGCTTTGGCCGTCAGTGATTTGCCTCCGACATTAGCACTGATATTGATAGTATCATCACCGACACAGCCTTTGGCGAGATAAGTGCTGGTAGCGACACCATTAACTGCAATGACAGGTGAACTGATTTCCGCTTCCAAAGGCGTTTTACCGGCACAGACTGAAGTAAACTTAACTTCAGCAGGTTCGACAAAAGGATTACCGTTATCATCCTGCAATGTCACACTGACACTCGCTGTACCACCAGCAGAGACAACGGCTGGTGCCACAGCTGCCACCCCATCCTGAAATGGCGAGCCACTGCCCATAAACACATTGGTTGCACCGACTTTAAATACCAAGGAAGTCTCTTCACCGGACAGTAAAGTCGCGGTTGCAATCCCGGCTCCAGGCTGAGTACCGGCCAAGATTTGAACATAGGCCTTACCATTATCTGTGGCCGCCGTATCTATGGGGATTTCGCCCCTGTCACTGGTAAACTTGACAATGGTCTGTTTGGAAATCCCGGTGACATTGGCCACCAAGTAACCCGGCGTTAATGAGGTGATCGCTTCCAAAGGAGTTGTACTGTCAGGATCAGCAACAAGCACAAGTGAAATCTGAGCTCCCCCGGTATCGGCGCCACCGTCACCTTTGGTATTGAATGAGACTTGAGCTTCAGCACCATCGCCACTGCCAGGAATATACCGGGCTGTTACAGTCCCCGAACCCAACTTATCGCCGGGCAAGAGATCAATTCGCACCACACCTTGTGCATCCGAAACCCCACTATCGGAAGCCAATACACCTTGACCTTCAACAGAGAAGACAATTCTTCCGCCCTGGAATGGCACTGCGTTTTTGCTCAACGTCGCAACCAGCTTTCCCGGTACGGCATTGGAGACTTCCGATAAAGGCTCACCATCGGCATCGGTTAACTTGAGACTGATGGTATAAGTATCTGTAGGCAGAGTCGGCGTTGTGCCATCTCCACCGTCGGAAATACTGCCACCACCACCACAGGCAAATAAAAGAAAACTACATAATAGAGTGAAGCAAAACTTAAACGCTGACTTCATTGTCAGACTCCCTGTTACTCAATAAATGCAAATGATCTACTTGTGTATTACTTATAGAGCAACATTGTATAATTTTCATTAAACATTTCCACAACATGTGAGCGTTATTTGTAATTAACAGCCTCAATATTTAACCAGCATACCATTTCCTCAAGAGAGCTTTCTTGCTAGGCTTTAGTGCGCCAAATTACAAAAGTACAAGAATTAAACAGGAAAATTTATGGCATTCACTCCAACCAAGAAAATGGGCCTGACCGGCAAGATCCTTATTGGCATGGCAGCCGGTATCATTGTCGGTCTTCTTTTGAGATCTTTTTTCCCCGCTGGTGAGTTGGATTCACCGCAAGTCCAGCAAGATCCCTATTTCATCTTTGTGCAGGATTACATCACCGAAGGCTTTCTCAATGTCGTCGGTACTATCTTCATTTCCAGCTTGAAAATGCTGGTAGTGCCCTTGGTCTTTATCTCTCTGGTGTGCGGTACCAGCTCACTCAGTGATCCCTCAAAACTGGGGCGTTTGGGTGGCAAAACTATCGCCTTCTATCTTTTCACCACTGCCATAGCTCTAACACTGTCAATTATGGCTGCAGTGATGATCCATCCCGGCCACAGCAGCATGTCTACCGCAGGTAACAGCTTTGAAGCCAAAGATGCTCCCAGCTTGGCAGAAGTATTGATTAACATAGTACCAACCAACCCGATGCAGGCGATGAGCGAAGGCAATATGCTGCAGATCATTATCTTTGCAGTGATCTTTGGTTTTGCCATCTCTCATGTGGGCGACAAGGGCAAGCGGGTTGCAGCGCTGTTTGAGGACCTCAATGAGGTGATCATGAAGGTGGTGACCCTAATCATGCATCTAGCGCCTTACGGGGTGTTTGCCCTTATGGGTAAACTGGCACTAACACTCGGCGTAGAAACTTTCGGTAGTGTGGTCGCTTACTTCTTTGTGGTACTGGGCGTACTGCTGGTGCATGCCTTTATTACCTATCCGGTACTGCTCAATCTGCTTTCAGGACTCAACCCTTTCACCTTTATTCGCAAAATGCGCGATGTGCAGCTGTTTGCCTTCAGTACCGCCAGTTCCAACGCTACTCTTCCGGTCACTATCGAGACGGCCGAGCATCGCCTGGGCGTCGATAATAAGATAGCCTCGTTCACCTTACCCTTGGGCGCTACCATCAACATGGATGGCACCGCCATCATGCAGGGTGTGGCAACGGTATTTATCGCTCAGGTTTACGGTATCGACCTGACAATTACCGACTATATCACTGTGGTTGTCACTGCCACCCTGGCCTCTATCGGCACGGCCGGCGTACCGGGCGTGGGCCTGGTGATGCTGGCAATGGTACTCAATCAGGTAGGCTTGCCGGTAGATGGTATAGCACTGATTATCGGCGTAGACAGATTGCTGGATATGGTACGCACCGCGGTGAACGTCACAGGCGATACTGTTGCAACCGTGGTGATAGCCAAGTCGGAAAATGAGTTCAATGAAGAAACCTTCAACGACCCTAAAGCCGGTAAAGCCAATGTCAACTTCCACAAGGAACACCATACTCCCATGTAAGGCTTAAGCCTGGTTCGCTGACAACGGAAATACAAAGAGGGCGCCCATTCGGACGCCCTCTTCTATTTTAACGGGTTTGATTTAACCCATTGAGATTAGCTGAGCCAAACTTAACGTTCCCAGTAGGCTTCTTCCAAGCTATCTTCCCGCTCGGGCAACCCTCTTGATAGGCGTGGGCTATGCTGCGCCAGCACTTCATAAGCGACCCGATTGGCGTACTTACAGATTTGCGAGAATGAGGAGTAACACAAACCATCGCGCTTATGCTTACTGGAGCCCGGCACGTTGGTCTTGTGGAAGGTATTGGCCGCCAAATCATGCAAGAGCGCAGACAGGGCACCATCACCGGCGCCATTGGTATTATGAATTTTCTCCGGCCCGCCCATATAAGGCGAAATATGGGCATACACCTTGATAGGTTTATCACAATCATTTTTCAATTTCGGGCGGGAGAACTCATAACGGTTAAATTCAGGAATAGCGCCGGGCAACAGAGTATGGGCCGTCTCGCGTTTCTCGGCGTCATCGGTATAGCCTGCGGTGTAAAGTCCCGAAGCACCCGCAGTGGTCAATACCATGTCGCACCATTCAAGTGCCGCTTCGCTGGCCAGTAAAGGATCGGCAAATCCGGTCAGCGCCTCACCTTCATCTTCATTCATCGCCAACACAGTCACATATTGGCGAATAAATTGCTGCCACCACTTGGGATCTTCGGCGATCAGGAAGCGGGTTCCCAAGGTCAGTACCACTGGTACTTCTGCTTCCTGGGCGTAGCGAATCGCCGTCAACGCCGCTTCACCTATCTTATCGCCATCACTGGCCCGCATCAGATAAGCGGTCAACACCAAAGCAGAACTGCCCTGAATCACTTCTTTATCGATAAACTCCGGACTTAACTTGTCCATTGAGCCCTTGCTGATGGCAAAAGTGCGCTCACCGTCATCGGAGATCAGGGTAAAACAGCGACCTATCGGGCCTTCAACCGGCTGTAAGTAGTTGAGATCCACCTTGGATGAAGTGTTGCACAAATAGCGATAGGCGTAGCTGCCTACTTCAATATGCTTGCTCATCACGCCAAAGAGCACAGATCTGTCATCGGCAAGAATTGAGTAGTTGTGAATGGTATTACCGATAGTGCCGCCGGCAAACTCATCGCTGACCAACTCACGGCTTTTAAGCTCCTGATACAGTTGATGGGCACTGGCATCATCAATCAGAGTCGAGTTGCCTTTGGGTAAGCCGTAACGCTGCAGCAGTTCATCTTCAACCTTGGCTTCAATATCCACCAAAGTCTGGTCTATACCTGAAATCCAGGTGCTGAAAGGTTGTGGCTGCTGAGTCAACTGCGCCAGCAAAGGATCACGGGTTTTAACCGGAAAATAGTGTTTGGATTTACGCTGACCGGGAAATTTCATATTGGGCTCTCATTTTCATCGTCCCTGAGTAGTGTACCGTTTGGGTACACTTTCCTGATAATGATCTTAAGTCAGGCTGACGGAGCTGCCAGCGACCACTTTAAATGGCGGCAGATTCTATCACAAATCCACCGCCACACCAGTGCACGCTAACGGGCTTGATACCAATTTTCAGAGTGAAACTTCACCAACTCGGCCAAAAAACACATATGAGCCGATTGTGCGTTGAGACAAGGAATAAATTGATAACGCTCACCACCGGCTTCAAGGAAGCTCTCGCGGCCTCCTTGGGCTATCTCTTCCAGGGTTTCCAGGCAGTCGGCGGCGAAGGCGGGACTCATGATATCGACCGAGGTAACCCCTTGTCCCGGCAAGGATTCAAGCAGCTCATCGGTATAGGGCGTTAACCAAGGCTCTTTGCCGAAACGAGATTGGAAACACAGCTGCCATTCGCCTTCACCCAGGCCAAGCTCGGCGGCCAGCAACTTGGCCGTGGTTTCACATTGACTGCGATAAGGATCCCCCTCCTTAATGTAACGCTCGGGCACCCCATGAAACGACATCAGCAGCCTTTGTCCCCGCCCTTCTTGCTGCCAATGGGTTCGGACACTGCCTGCCAGGGCCTGAATATAACCAGGCTTGTCGTGGTAATCACGCACAAATCTCAGCTCAGGCAGATTACGTTCCCGTTTCAGTGCCGCAGCAACACCATCAAACACACTGGCCACAGTGGAGCAGGAGTATTGAGGATAGAGAGGCAACACCAACACCTTGTCAACGCCGGCATCTTTCAATGCTGCCAGGCCATCACTCAAGGAAGGGCTGCCATAGCTCATTCCCAGCTCAACAGGAATATGACAGCCAATTTGCTCCCGAAGCAAATCAGCCAGAGCTTGCCTCTGCTGCTTACTGACCACCATTAAAGGCGAGCCTTCCGCCTGCCAGATAGATTGATACAACTTGGCGACTTTCGCCGGGCGGGTATTGAGAATAATACCTTGTAACAGGGGTTGCCACAGCCAGGGAGACAGATCCACCACCCGTTGATCGCTGAGGAACTGCTTCAAAAAAGTACGTACTGCCGCTTTGGTTGGCGCAGCGGGAGTACCCAGGTTAACCAAAAGCACACCGAATGGAGAACGGGGATCCTGCACTGTATTATTCCTGTTTCAAGAGAGGTGGCGCCAAGTTAACATCGCTAAAACCATAAAAAAAGCCCGCAGTTGCGGGCTTTTTTCGATTATGAGAACCGGTTCTGATAATTAATCAGCCCAGCGCCTTCACAATGGCTTCGCTGACGGAAGCAACACTTTGGGTACCGTCGAATTTACTGTACTTGGTATCACCCTTGGCAGCCATGGCGCCATAGTAATCCACCAGCGGCATGGTCTGTTCGTGGTAGATGCCAAGGCGCTTGCGTACTGTGCTCTCTTCATCATCCGGACGGATAACCAGCTCTTCACCAGTAACATCATCCTTGCCTTCTTCTTTAGGCGGATTGAAGACCACATGGTAAACCCGGCCGGAACCAGGATGCACCCGGCGACCGCTCATACGTTTAACGATTTCTTCGTCCGGCACATCAATCTCAATCACGTGATCAACATGGATACCGTTGGCCACCATGGCATCAGCCTGTGGAATAGTGCGTGGGAAACCATCCAGCAGGAATCCCTTGGCGCAGTCGTCCTGAGTAATGCGCTCTTTAACCAGACCTATGATCAGCTCATCTGAAACCAATTGTCCGGCATCCATCACCTTCTTGGCTTCCTGTCCCAAAGGCGTACCGGCCTTGACGGCTGCACGCAGCATATCGCCGGTTGAGATCTGTGGAATGCCATACTTTTCCATGATGAACTGAGCCTGGGTACCTTTACCGGCACCAGGGGCGCCCAATAGGATAATGCGCATATCAAGAGTCCTCTTTTCGCATTGATATTCTTGTTAGGGCGGCGATCTTCGCACATCTGACCGCCCATGAGAAGGCCTTTGGCTTCGACTTTAGCCACAGAAACGCCAAAAAAACCTCACAACTCCGACCTGTTAAAAGCGGTAAAAAACCGCTCAGACAGAGGCTTGGCCTGCCAAGCTTAACTCTATCAGTAGAGTAAACTATAAAGCTTGCGACGATAGCTGCTCGCCAGTGTATTCCCCTGACCAAGGGCTGAAAGTATCGTCAGAAACTGCTGTTTCAACTCACCATTGCCGGCGTTGAGATCTTGCTGCAATTGAGCAAACAGCAGCTCCAGTGCCTCTTCATCCCGGTGCGCCTGATGCAATGCCGTTGCCAGCTTGCCAAGTATACTCAGATCCCCCGGGGTGGCTTCGAGCGCCTGTTGCAAAGAACGGATTTCCGGCGTATCGGCCGCCTCTTCCGCCAACTTGAGTTTAGCCTGCAAACTGGCGTAATAAGCATCCTGATCTTCAAGCTTGATGCCGGCAAGCAAGCTTTTGGCAGCGGCAATATCACCGCTTAACAGGCATGCATCAGCATAGGGCAAGGCCACCTCGGCGCCATTGTGCTCGCCATAGGCCTCCTTCAGCAATACCAGAGCTGCAGCGGCATTGCCTCCGGCGAGTAATTCTCTGGCATCAGCAAGTTTCAGCTCCCAGGCGGCAGGCAGATGTTTATCCAGCATGGTCTGTATTTGCGACTCGTCCTGCACCCCGGCAAAGCCATCAACCGGCTGGCCCTGGCTGAGCAGCAAAGTGGTCGGCAGGCTCTGGATTTGGAAATAGGAGGCGATTTCCATTTCGGTTTCGCAGTTGACGGCCGCCAGCAGCAGTTGTCCCTGATAACGGTTTGCCAATGTTTCCATGGTGCCGAGCAGCCCCAGACTCTCCGGGCTCTGCTGGGCCCAAAAGACCAACGCGACCAACTGTTGTTTCGAGGCTTCCACCACCTGTTGAATATTGTCGCGGGTCAGTTCGATACGTGTTTCCATAGCAATCCTTGTTGGATGGTCGGGCTAAGCCCGAGTAAAAAAGGGCCATAAAGGCCCTTTTTTGATTGGCTTACTTAAGGTTGGCAAGCAACATCTGGTTCATCAAGCGGATAAACTCAGATGGATCGGCCAGGCTGCCCTTTTCTGACAGCATTGCCTGTTGCAACAACAGGTTACTCCAGTCAGTAAAGCGGCTTTCATCTGTCTCTTCATTGAGCCTTGCCACCAGCGGGTGCGTCGGGTTCAGCTCAAACGTCGGTTTGACTTCCGGCACCTGTTGACCGGCTGCCTGCATCAACTTGATCATCTGGCTCGACATCTCGCCTTCACCGGCCACCACACAGGCAGGAGTGTCGGTCAAACGCGTGGTCACCCGCACATCCTTCACCTTATCACCCAGCGCTTCTTTGATACGCTTGAGCAAAGACTCGGATTCGGCCGCCAGTTTTTCCTGTTCGGCCTTTTCATTCTCATCTTCCAGCTCACCAAGATCCAACTCGCCGCGGGTCACAGAGTGCAGCGCCTTTTCCTTGTACTCGGTCAGATGGTTAATGAGCCACTCGTCGATACGGTCAGACATCAACAGCACTTCGATGCCCTTCTTGCGCAGCAGTTCCAGATGCGGGCTGTGGGCCGCCGCCTCATAGCTGTCGGCAACAATATAGTAAATCTTGCTCTGACCTTCTTTCATCCGGCCTATGTAATCGTCCAGCGATACGGTTTGCGCCGCAGTGTCATTGTGGGTCGAGGCAAAACGCAACAAGCCGGCCACACGCTCACGGTTGCTCCAATCTTCTGCCGGGCCCTCTTTCAGTACCTGGCCAAATTCGGCCCAGAACTGCTGGTACTTATCGCTGTCGTCTTTTGCCAGTTTCTCCAGCATACCCAGCACCCGCTTGGTGATGGCTGTACGCATGGCTTGGGTCACCTTGTTATCCTGCAGTATCTCACGGGAGACGTTCAGCGGCAGATCGTTGGAATCGACCAAACCTTTTACAAAACGCAGGTAAGAAGGCATAAACTGCTCGGCGTCATCCATAATAAATACACGCTGAACAAAGAGTTGCAGGCCCTGCTTGCGATCCCGGTTCCAAAGGTCCCAAGGCGCCTTGGAAGGAATGTACAGCAAGCTGGTGTATTCCTGCTTACCTTCGACCCGGTTGTGACTCCACAGCAGAGGATCGCTGAAGTCATGGGAGATATGCTTGTAAAACTCCTGATATTCCTCATCGGAAATCTCAGACTTGTTGCGGGTCCAAAGCGCGGTGGCCTTGTTCATCACTTGCCATTGACCTTCGGTCGCCGGAATTTTTTCGCCATCCGGGCCTTCGGACTCGGGCGAACCTTCCTGCCACATCTCTACCGGAATGGAGATATGATCTGAGTACTTGGTGATGATAGAGCGCAAACGCCAGTCATCGGCAAACTCTTTTTCCTCTTCACGCAGATGCAGAATAATCTCGGTCCCGCGGCTCTCTTTGACTATGTCTTCAACGGTAAAATCGCCTTCACCGGCAGACTGCCATTGCACGCCTTCATCGGCCTTGTGACCGGCAGCGCGGGTTCTCACCGTTACCTTATCGGCCACAATAAAGGCCGAGTAGAAACCCACGCCGAACTGACCGATCAGCTGCGAGTCTTTGGCGGCATCGCCGGAGAGGTTTTTGAAGAATTCTGACGTGCCAGACTTGGCAATGGTACCCAGGTGTTCGATAACACCGTCACGGGTCATACCTATACCATTGTCTTCAATGGTAATAGTGCCCTTTTCCTTATCGGTACTGATACGTACCCTGAGCTCACCATCACCTTCATAAAGCGCATCGTTGGTAAGTGCCAGATAACGCAGTTTGTCGGCAGCATCGGCGGCATTGGATACCAATTCACGCAAGAAAATCTCTTTGTTGGAGTACAAAGAGTGGATCATCAAATGCAAAAGTTGTTTGACTTCAGTTTGAAAACCATGAGTTTCTTGATGTGACATGAATAGCTTCCCTTGTTTATCGCAATAGGTTAAACCAACTTGAGTTGCTTAACTAAATGGGGATGCGATTTTCAAATTCAAGGGCGGGATGACACAGACTGATAACAGCCGCAGAAAAAATAGCCCGTAGAGCGCTATGAAAATAGCCCAGCGCCGATTGTCGGTTTCTATCTATGTCCTATGTCGAAAATATTCAATCTTTGTCCGCTTTGCCCGGCTATCGTCTGGGAACCCCCTCTCAGGAGATATCATGATGAAACGACTCAACTATGTAAATACAGCGCCACAAGCCTTGGAACTTCTATACCAACAAGAGCGTTACTTCCACCACCAATTCAGCTCATCGAAGACCATGTCTATAACCATCTGGGAACTGGTCAAACTCAGAGTCTCACAAATTAATCAATGCGCCTTTTGTATTGACATGCACAGTAAAGACGCGCTGAAGTATGGCGAGAAAGCCGAACGAATTTTTGGTCTCAATGCCTGGCGGGACATGCCTATTTACAGCACTGCAGAAGGTATTGCCCTCGCTTGGGCCGAGCATCTGACCGCAGGCTTGAGCGTCAGCGATGAAGAGTACCAAAAGGTGCTGGATTGTTTCGGCCCTCAGGCGATGACAGATTTGACCATAGCCATCAATGCCATCAATAGTTGGAACCGTATCGTTAAAGTATTTAAACCCGAGGTCGGCAATTACCAGCCCAAGTGATTCAGGTTGAGTATGGACTTAAAGCTATTTTCCCCCAAAGGCAATATCGCAGCTGATATTCAAGCTATATGGTCTGTTCGCGTATCAACAGGGCATAGGGAGCCAATTGTTCGATTACTGCTGGGCGACGCCGGCAGCGGTATCCTATTCAATTTTGGCCCTGAGGTGTTTTTTGATGGGATATGGCATCCTCCAGGGATCATTTTGTTGCCTATTAGTCAGACTTCCCAAAACATCATCATGCCGCCGGGGACCCAAATGGCAGGCATCCGCTTTCATCCAGCTATGGGCTATCAATGCCTGGGAAAACGCTTCGACAGCCCTGTCCGCAGTGAGCAGGAAACGGATATCCATACCCTTCTTAACCCACTATATTTGCAGCTCCATACCTGCAGCGTTCACTATACCCGCATCCGCACCATATATCAGTTTTCTCGGCAACATATCGTCAGCCGTAGTGAAAGGCATCAAAGGGTTAAGGAAGTCCTCCGGTATACACACCACAAGCATGCCAAAGAAACCACATTGGGATTACGTCAAATAGAACGCCACTTCCAAAGCTGGATGGGTATGACCCCTAAGTATTATCAACGCGTTATTCGGGTCAAGGAGGCACTGGAACAACTCCGGCTGGCACCGTCAACATCACTGGCCGAACTGGCAGCCGACTTTGGCTTCGCCGATCAGGCACATATGACCCGGGAATTTCGCACCTTGGCCAATATCACCCCGAAACATTACGCCCGCCGCTACTTATCCCACGCTACGCAGACCAAAAAATAGCCCCGCATAAGCGGGGCCGGTATCTTCACAGAAGGCTCATTAAATCAAACGTCAGAGCGGCAATCGTCCATTAAACGACAATGCCAGAGTGGTACTGTCGACATATTCCAGCTCACCACCTACCGGAACCCCATGAGCGATTCGGCTCACCTTGACTTGGTAACGATGGGCGATATCGGCAATAAAATGCGCCGTAGCATCGCCTTCCACCGTCGGGTTAGTGGCCAGGATAAGCTCAGCAATCTCACCTTTGGCCAGATGCTCTTCCAGCAGCGCCAGCCCCAACTCCTCGGGTCCGACACCATCAAGCGGCGATAGATGCCCCAGCAACACAAAATAACGGCCACTGAAATGCCCCCCGGCTTCGATAGCCAACACATCGGCCGGCGTTTCAACCACGCAGATGGTATCGGCGTTGCCGCGCCGAGGACTAGCGCAGATGGGACAAAGCGTTTCCTCGGTGAAGGTACGGCAAGACTGACAATGTCCCACCTCTTTCATGGCTCGCTCCAACGCTTCAGCCAACTTAAGCCCGGCTTTACGCTCGCGCTCAAGCAGTTGAAACGCCATCCGCTGTGCCGATTTAGGGCCAACACCGGGCAGACAGCGCAGCGACTGGATCAATTCATCAACCAGAGGGCTGAATTTCATCTGTTATTCCGACTCAGAATGGCATCTTCATGCCAGGAGGCAGTTGCATGCCACCTGTCACTTCGGCCATTTTGGACTTTTGGTTCTCTTCAACACGGCGAGCCGCATCGTTGCAGGCCGCGGCGATCAGATCTTCCAGCATCTCTTTGTCGTCTTCCAGCAGGCTGGGATCTATCTCGACTTTGCGAACATTGTGGCTGCCGGTCATGGTGACTTTCACCAAGCCTGCGCCTGACTCACCTGTGACTTCCATGCGGGCGATCTCTTCCTGCATTTTGGCCATTTTTTCTTGCATCATCTGGGCTTGCTTCATCAGGTTGCCCATACCGCCTTTTCCAAACATAGCTTATCTCTTCAATTCAAGTTGTGAGTAACAGGTCAAAGTTGGCTAATCTTACTGAAATAAACCCGCTTGGCAATCCAAGAGTCGCTTTGAGCGGCAATCTTATGAAGCGGGTAACATCCACCGGGCCTAGGGCGCCTTGTCTGCAATCAAATTAGCCCTTTGACTGAGCAGCTCAGGGGGATAGCCGAGAGTATCCTGATCCAGTTCGGCCCCCATATGACTGACAAGCCATTGAATATTTTCATCATTCATCAATGAAGCATGAGCCCCGCTCAGGAGCTCCTGATGAAAACGATGACGAATTTCCAACGGCGTTTCCCTTTGGTCATCTACTCCTACGACAATCTCTGTGCGGCAAGGTTTCCCAAACAATTTGGAAAGCGCCTCTTCGAGCTGTTTGATGGCCGAATCTGCCGCCAAGTGCTTCTGATCCGGCTTAAGCAGCAAGGGCAGCGGTTCAGCTATCCGCTCACAGACTGAGTTCACCGCCAGTTGCCTTACCCGGCCGCCAATCTCCAGCGCCGACATCAATTTATACCAATAGAGATCCTGTGGATGACCGCTGGGCAGAGCATGGGCAAAAGCATCCGCGGCCCCTGGGTGAGGTGCTAAGCCCGGCTCAGGTGCGGGCTGAGCCTCGGCGTTTGCCATTATGTTTTGACTTGGCGGTTGCCCAATCGCTTTTGCAGATTCTTGTACCGGCTCATCTATCGTCTGTGGTGCAGCTTCCTGTGCAGTCTGCTGCGCGGTATTTTGTGGTTTTGGTTCAGGCT
>Ga0114983_1000349_pt1 | contig 19834 bp, 17 predicted proteins | sample Shrwel_input2_RT_FD_87182 | JGI IMG/M metagenome (GOLD analysis project Ga0114983, IMG submission 87182) | Subsurface microbial communities from deep shales in Ohio, USA - Utica-3 well 1 S input2 RT | ecosystem: Environmental > Aquatic > Deep subsurface > Shale gas/oil reservoir > Produced... | reverse complement strand
GCGTCCCAGCTCACGCAGGGCGACGGCCAGGCCGTTCTGGCGCGGGTAGCTGCCAAGCTTCCTGAGCATCAGCGAGGCCGTCGCCGTGCCCTGCTTGATCGAGGTGGCCATCCGCAGGATTTCTACTATCTGGCCCATTGCCTGACGTCGATTCACGTTCATACTCATCACCTCTTTTTGCACTTATATTTTGTAGAATTGCAAATTAAGCAAAACTTACCCTTTATAATCAATGACTTGCAAACAAATCCAGCTTACTCCCTCTCTTGTTGTGCAGGTGTGATCCAAAGCGGGTTTCGGTGTTAAAAAGTCAAAAAACCAGCAGTTCATCGGTAAGAGGCTTGAGCCAAGCAACAACGGCAGCGACAATGAGCCACTTCGTCAAGCAAGGATCTGCTATGAATCACAGCCTCTTTTTACTCACTCTCTTGCTGCTGGCTGGTTGTCACTCTGAGGTGCAACTGCCGATTCAGGCTGACGAACTGGAGCAAATCCACTGCCGGGAAGTAAAGGATGACAATGGCGCCCTGGGTTATTACCTCGAAAGCTGCATTGACGGATACCGAGGAGAACCTTTCAGCGGCATTGCCATTTGGGGAGCGCCGGATCGCCCCAACTATAGCGCGGCCCAGTTCAAGAATGGCCTGCGGGACGGCTACAGCTTCAGCACATCTGCGCCGCCTGAACGTCTGTTAAGCCAAAGCGCCTGGTATAAAAATGGCAAGTTGCACGGCTGGCAGCTGAACTTTCAATACCAGCAAACCCAATTACGCAGCCGGGAGTTGTTTCAAGACGGTGAACGCCAGGAACTCTGGCTCTACGACAACCAAGGCCGACTCGACAGCTTCAAGCGTTTCGACCAGGGTAAAGTGATTGAATTCATCTCCTACGAGCAGGGGCGGGAGCGGATGAAACAGTTCAAGCGGGACGGCGAGAAACTCACCGTCTGGAAAAGCTATTTTCCCGATGGTTCATTAAAGAGCTTCAGTGAACATCTGGATGAAGAAAATCTCAGAAAACTCAAGGAACAAGGCTACTACGCCAACGGCCGACTCAAGTTGGACTATCTGTTCGATCGCCTGCAACGCACCGCAGTGCAGCACACCTTCTGGCGCAATGGCCAGCGCCAGTCCGAGCAACACTATGGTTTCTTTCCCTCAATAGCCGCCGACGGCATCTGGCTCAGTTATTGTGAGGCCAATGGCGCCTTGAGCAAACGTACTCCGTTCCGCCGAGGCGCCAAGCAGGGTGAGGAGCAACTCTTTCACTGCAATGGCCAGTTGCAGGTGAGCAAACGTTTCGACCAGGACAAGCTCATACCACAGACCCTGAACTACTTTGATGAGCAGGGGCGCAACTATCTGCAGGAAGAGATAGGCGCGAACGGCAAGGTACTGCATACCCGTGTCTATGATGAACAGGGTAAACTGACCTACCAAGATTGACATAATATTCAATCAGTTGGATTTATCATCCAAAGATAATAAAGCTCTTTTTCAAATGCGGCTTGCTTATCCAGGCACTGAACTTTAAAATATCTTCACATCAAGATACTTTAAGAAAAGAAGATGCCCTACCTAATTGCACTCCTCGCTCCCGTCTTCTGGGGAACCACCTATGCCCTGGTCAGCCTGTACCTACAGGATATGTCCCCTTTCTGGGTCGCCGTCTGGCGCGCACTACCGGCCGGGATCCTGTTATTGCTGCTGCGCCCCAAACTGCCTTCGCTCGCTTGGAGCAAAATACTCTTGCTGGCATTTTGTAATATCGGCGCTTTCTTCGCCCTGCTGTTTATGGGCGCCTACCGCCTTCCCGGCGCCGTGGCCGGCACACTAGGGGCCACACTGCCACTGATGTTTCTACTGCTGGCCTGGCTGCTCGATGACCAAAGGCCGGCACTGAAGTGGACCTTGCTGGCACTGCTGGGACTGAGTGGAGTGATGTTATTGCTCAATCCTTCGGCCAATCTGGATCTGATTGGTGTGCTCTGCGCCCTGAGTGCCACTCTGTTGGTAGCCCAATCATCCCGCTGGATGCAACGCTGGCAAACCGGCGATCTTCTGGTATTGACCGCCTGGCAGCTGTTGCTCGGTGGCTTGATGCTAATCCCGCTGGCCTGGACAGTGGCCGGGGCTCCCACACTGCCCGAGCCCAAGACCTGGCCCGCCATCGCTTGGCTGGCCATCTTCAGCACGGCGCTGAGCTACTGGGCCTGGATCTGGTCCATCAAACATCTGGGACCGCAAATCATGGGCATGATGGCCTTGATCAACCCTGTGGTGGCCGTCTCGCTCGGGGTGTTTTTGGTCGGCGAACAGCTGGACAGCTATCAATGGCTGGGGATCGGCCTGATCATGTCATCGCTGTTGCTGATGAAACTTCCTGTCCCGGCTATCTGGTATCGCTTGCGCCCCAGCCGGCGCTGACACTCACCTGACATAAGAACCTTGTTTGGCCCCTGAAAAAGGGGCCAAGGGTTCGGCTTAACTGAATTTGGCAAAATAAGGAAATGGACTATGAGCTCATCAAAATGGCAGCCTGTGTGGCTGATCCTGACCTTAATTATTCTCGGCCTCAACCTGCGTCCCAGTATGGCGGCCATAGGCCCACTGCTGGAGGCTATCCGGGCTTCCTTGCCCCTCAGTTACAGTTCCTTGGCACTGCTGACCATGCTGCCCGTAATGACCATGGGAGTCGCTATGTTTATCGGTGCCAAGCTGACCGCCAGACTGGGAGAGCGCCAAACCCTGCTACTGTCGCTGCTACTTATTGGTTTGGCCAACCTGGCTCGGCTCTGGGCCGGCAGCGGCCTGCAGCTACTACTGACCGCAATCATTGCCGGCTTAGGTATCGCCCTTATTCAGGCACTGCTGCCCGGAATGATCAAGCGCAGCTATAGCCAGCATATTGAGCGTTATATGGGGATTTACGTAACCGCCATCATGGGTGGAGCGGCCCTGGCTGCAGCCATTAGCCCTTGGCTTGAACACAGGTTTGGTCATTGGCAGTCGGCGCTGGCCTTCTGGGCTCTGTTGAGTCTGCCGGCGATGCTATTTTGGTTCTGGGGCAAACACGGCCTGCAACCCCTGGGCTTCAACAAGGCAGCAGCAAAGAAGACTTCAGGAAAACCGGGAGTTAGCCCAAATGTGGGCATAGGCAGCTTTAGCCGCATTCCCAGGGCCTGGCTGCTGGGGCTTTTCTTTGGCCTGAGCACAGCATCCTATACCTGTGTGCTCGCTTGGTTGGCGCCCTTCTTCATTGACTTGGGCTGGCAAGCCACTCAGGCAGGGCTATTGCTGGCGTTTCTGACGCTGATGGAAGTGGTCGCAGGCCTGTTGCTGCCGACGCTTGCGGCCCGCAGCCATGACAGAAGGCCACTGCTATTGCTGCTGCTCCTGTCTACGATTGGCGGTTTTATCGGGCTGGCTTTGATGCCTCTGGCCCAGCCCTGGTTATGGGCTGCGCTGCTGGGAATAGGCATTGGTGGCCTCTTCCCCTTGAGTCTGATTGTCACTTTGGACCACCTGGACGACTACAGCCAGGCGGGACAACTGACCGCCTTTGTTCAGGGGATAGGTTACCTGCTGGCATCCCTGTCGCCTCTGCTGGCGGGTTATCTCAAGGACAGCTCCAGCAGCTTCACGCTTTCCTGGTTGCTGCTCGCAGCTGTGTCTCTGGGCATGCTGGCCATTGCCTGGCGCTTTGATCCCAAGCGCCACAGTCAGCACTTCGCTCTGTTGGCCCACTGAATCGATTTGCCGGGTGGAAAATTGTTAACCGCCCGGCACTCAAGCAGACTCAAATGAGGTAGAATGGCGTCCCTCTTGTGCCATTCTGCTGTCTAAGCAACATAAAGTGAATCTATCCAATCTATTCCAGCGCCTGCTGCAATGGCTGCCTGATCGTGCCGATCTTCCCGAAGGCTTACGCATAGGGCTGCCCATGATGGCGGGCCTGTTGCTATTTTCGTTTCTCGGTGACAGTGCCAGCGGCGTCAACGCCCTGATCTGTGCCTGGCTGGTCGGCGTCCAAGGCCGCAACCTGGCTTATCCCAAACGTGCCGGGCTGTTGAGCAAGTCGGCACTCCTTTGCTGTATCAGCAGCGCCCTGGCCTTGCTGAGCCTGATCCACCCTTGGCTGGGGATCAGCGTACTCGGCGCTATAGGCCTGTTATATGGCCTCAGTTCCAACCAAAGAAAGTACATTCAGCTGCTGACCTACAACGCCGGCTTTTGCCTGATCTGCGGCCTGCATCTGCTGGAGTCGGGTACCGACTGGAAGATGTTGTTGTTCTCCAGCCTGTTCGGCAGCTGGTTGGCTGTCATCAGCGCCGTCATCGCCGGGCCCTGGATGGCGATACGTCAGGGCGAACAGCTGCTGGCCAGTGTGCAGCGCAAATTCGGCTTCTGGTGCAATATACTCAGCCACTCGGACGCCGCCAATGTCGGCCAGCGTCTGGCCTTGCGGGAACAGCTCGATGATGCCATCGCCGTGCTGGCCCATTGGCTGCTGGAAATGCCGGATAAAGCCGAGGTACAACACATCGCTTGGCAGCTGGAGTCGAATCTTATCCTGATAGAAACCCTGGAGAGCATAGGTCGCCTGCAGCAGAGTCCTAGCAGCAACCCGGCGCTAAAACAGTATTTGGCCAATTTTGCCAGCGAACTCAAGACCCATAGGGAGCAAGGCACAGAGCCGACGCCACTGCCCTTGGGAGACAAGCCGCAACCTCTGCTGTTGGATGCCGCCAACCGCCTAACCTTGGCGCTGGATCCTCAAAGGCCGCTGGCAGCCGACTGGCGTGAGCGCCTGGGGCTTATCTGGCCTTCCGATGCCCAAAGCGTTCGCAGTCAATGGCGCAAGGCCTTGGTGAAACACTCGCGGGAATGGCATCACGGCCTGAGAATTCTGTTCACTCTGCTGTGTTGTCAGGCCGTGGTAGAACTGCTGCAACTGCCGCAGGGTTATTGGGTGACGCTCACCGCCTACATAGTGCTGATGGTGGCACCGCTCGGGCAGTTGCAGGCCAGGATCTGGAGCCGCTTCTATGGCACTGTGCTCGGCTCTGTGTTGGCACTGGGGCTTATCTGGTATCTGGGCGCCGGTAGCTGGTTATTACCGGCCACCTGCCTGAGTGCCTTTCTGGCCTTTGCCACCTTCTACAAGGCCAGATATGAGATTCATGTGTTCTGGCTCACCATGCTGATGGTTTTTGCCATCACCCTGTTGTTGCCAAGCGATCCCTATATCGCCTTCTACCGAGCGCTAGACACCTTTACCGGCGCCCTGATGGCATTTCTGGCGATGCATCTGTTTATTCCCAGCTGGACCCGGCGCTGGCTCGACAGCTATGTGTGCCACTTTATCGAGCTGGAGCGGGCTTGGCTTGCCAGTATCAATGCAGGTAAAGCCGATAATGCCCTGCGCTGGCAGTCCCATGCGGCGCTGAGGCAACTGGGGCAAGAAGTCGGCTTTTTGAAGCTCGAGCCCAACACTGGCCAGCGGGAGCTGCAGGACTGGCAGAGTTTTCTCTGGCTTGGGCTGACGCTGCACTGCACCCTGGTGTTGGTGGCGCGCCAGCAGCAAAAGCCGCCACTGCACCAGGCAGAGGCACAGTTGGCGGCTTGGCCCCAGCTGTTTCGCCAGCGCTTCCTGGCAACAGAGATGCATCAATCCGAGTCCGGGCCAGTGCCCGATTCAACAGATGAGCCAGCACAGCTTTCAGCAAGACAAGCTGAAGCGATTCCCACTTGGGTAATGCAAGATATCGCCCATCTCTATGCCTGGCTCGACTGGCAACGCCCCTACGCCTTGGGCGGCAATACTCACGGCTGACAGGAGTCCAAGATGTACGATTTTGAATTTTACAATCCAACCCGCCTGCTCTTTGGCCGTAGCAGCCTGGAGCAGCTGGACACTCTGGTGCCCAATGATGCCAGAGTACTCTTGCTCTACGGCGGTCAAAGCGCCAAACGCAATGGCACCCTGGCCCAGGTCAGCCAGGTATTGGGTAAACGCATCTGCGCCGAGTTCGGCGGCATTAGCCCCAACCCCGACTACCACCAGCTGTTGCAGGCAGTAGAGCAGATAAGGCAACAACAGCTGGACTTCATTCTCGCCATCGGCGGCGGTTCCAACATACATGCGGGCAAGTTTAGTGCCGCCGCAGCGCCCTATCAGGGAGAGCCCTGGGAGATACTGGAAACCGACGGTCGCCACATTGACCAAGCCCTGCCGCTCGGTACTGTGCTGACCCTGCCGGCCACCGGCTCAGAGATGAATAACTGCGCGGTGATCAGCAATAGCACTCTTGGCCTCAAGCGCTCCTTTCGTCATCCCTCGGTGTTTCCCCGCTTCTCTGTGCTGGCACCACAACTGAGTTTCAGCCTGCCGCAACCACAGGTTGCCAACGGTGTGGTGGACGCCTTTGTGCACGTGACCGAGCAGTACCTGACTTACCCGGTCGATGCCAAGGTGCAGGACAGGTTTGCCGAAGGCCTGCTGCTCACTCTGATAGAGGAAGGCCCCAAGGCGCTGGCAGAGCCCGAAAACTATCGGGTGCGCGCCAATATCATGTTCAGCGCCACCATGGCGCTCAACGGCCTGATCGGCACAGGTGTTCCGCAAGACTGGTCGACCCATAAACTGGGTCACGAACTGACGGTGCGCCACGGCCTGGATCATGCCGTGACCCTCGCCATACTGCTGCCGGCCATGCTGCGCCTGAGAAAGACCGCCAAACACGCCAAGCTGCTGCAATATGCCGAGCGGGTTTGGCAACTCAGCGACGGCAGCGAGGAGCAACGCATAGATGCAGCCATAGAGCAAACCCGGCTGTTCTTTGAATCCATGGGAATCAAGACTCACCTCAGTGACTATGGCATAGGCCATGAGGCCATAGCGCCGCTGCTGGAAAACCTTGAACGCCAGGGCCTGACCCAACTGGGAGAAGACGGCCGGGTCGACCTCGAGCTGAGCCGGCAGGTTTTTCAGGCCAGCCTTTAAAGGCAGTGATTTTTGTCAATAAACAGGCTAATCTGAAACAAGTTCACAACTGCATAACAAGGGAAGTCTTTATGCGCACTCTGATGATAATCAGCCTGGCACTGCTGTCGCTGGTTGCCCAGGCGACTGTCTATAAGTGGGTCGATAAAGATGGCAAGGTGCATTACAGCGATGAACCCACCCCCCAAGCCCAGGCAGTGGAATTCACCGACAAGACCCAGAATCAGATAAGCCTGGAAACACCTAAACCTCTGCCCGATCCCATAACAGTGGAACAGGTCGGTTATGCGCTGAAGATACTTTCACCACAGCATGAGGAAACCATTCGCAATAACGCCGGTGATTTTCAGGTTCGGGTAGAAGTAGAGCCGGAGCTGGCTTCGGGTCATTTTCTGCAACTCTACATAGATGGCATCTCCTCCAGCGACGCTCAGCGCAGCAATCTCTTCCAGCTCAAGGACATCGACCGCGGCGAACACACGCTGCAACTCAAGGCGGTGCAACAAAACGGCAAAGTCCTTGCATCCAGTAGTCCCATAACCATTTTTCTGCACCAAGCCGGACTGATGCAACCCGCCTTCCCGGCACCCGGGAAAGGCCCAAAGCCAAGTAACTAAAGTTATTTCAATAAATTAGCTACTTTGCTTTTCGAGTTAGTCCACAGAGTTGTTGGCTTGCGGCCTGCACCGAATTGGTGCACCATTATGGTGCAATCCTGCTATGGGAAACTCAATGGACACAAATATCCTGCTCAATCATCTGGCAACTGCCGTTCTGGTCATCGACAGTGACCTGCTTCCCAGCTATGCCAACGCCGCTGCCGAGCAGTTGCTGGGCGTCTCCAGTCACAGATTACAGGAGCAGGTACTGACAGAGCATCTGCATGCCATAGGAGTTGAACCCAGAGTACTACAAAGCGCGGTGCTGGAACGTCAGGGGTTGACGGTCAATACCGCCCAGCTCATCAGCCTGGATGGGCAGCATCACACTGTGGATATGACACTGATCCCACTGGAGCAGGGAGAACAGCTCAAGCCCTTGAGCCTGTTGGAACTCAGACAGGTGGATCAGCAGCGGCGCATTCACCAGCAGTTGACTCTGGATGCCCAGCAGCAGGCGGCTCAATATCTGGTGCGCAACCTGGCTCATGAGATCAAAAATCCGCTGGGGGGCCTGCGCGGCGCGGCGCAGCTGTTGTCACGTGAACTTAATGAGCCGCAGCTCAAGGAGTTCACCACACTCATCATAGAGCAGGCCGACAGGTTGCGCGCCCTGGTAGACCGATTGCTGGGGCCACAGAAACCATCGCAGCACAAGCTGCAGAATATCCATCTGGTGCTGCAAAAGGTGATCAGTCTGGTGAGTGTGACCCTGCCGCAACAGATACATCTGCGCCAGGATTACGACCCCTCGATTCCGGACTTGCCTATGGATGAAGATCAACTGCAACAGGCAATCCTCAACATAGTGCAAAATGCAGTACAAGCCTTGGAGCATCAGGGCGGCGATATCATGATCCGCACCCGCACCGCCCATCAGGTCACCATAGGTAACCAGAGACACAAGTTGGTACTGGTGCTGTCAATCATAGACAACGGCCCGGGTATCGCCCCGGAACTGGTGGATACCCTGTTTTACCCCATGGTCACAGGCCGCAAGGACGGCAACGGCCTGGGGCTATCCATCGCCCACAATATTGCCAGGCTCCACGGCGGCCGTATCGACTGCGATTCGGCCCCGGGACACACAGAGTTCAGCCTGACATTGCCGATCAACAACCACAACGGCTAACAAGAGAGGAAACAATATGAGTGAACAGGTTTGGATCCTCGATGATGACAGTTCAATTCGTTGGGTGCTGGAACGGGCACTGCAAGGCGCCAAACTCAGCTGTGCCAGCTTTGCCGCCGCCGAGTCGCTGTGGCAGGCGCTGGAAATCTCCCAGCCCAAGGTCATAGTCTCGGATATCCGCATGCCGGGGACCGATGGTCTGACCCTGCTGGAGCGTATCGGCCTGCATTACCCCCATATCCCGGTGATCATAATGACGGCCCATTCAGATCTCGACAGTGCCGTCAGCGCCTATCAGGCCGGGGCGTTCGAGTATCTGCCCAAGCCCTTCGACATAGATGAAGCGATTGCCCTGGTGGAGCGGGCGCTCAACCATGCCACAGAGCAGGCTCCTGCAGCGGCCGAGCCTCAGGTCAAGGCACCGGAGATCATCGGCGAAGCCCCCGCAATGCAGGAGGTGTTTCGCGCCATAGGCCGTTTGTCGCGCTCATCTATCAGTGTGCTGATCAACGGCCAGTCCGGTACGGGTAAAGAGTTGGTTGCCGGGGCGCTGCACAAACACAGTCCACGCAAAGACAAACCCTTTATCGCCCTCAATATGGCGGCCATCCCCAAGGAGCTGATCGAATCCGAGCTATTCGGCCACGAGAAAGGCGCCTTCACCGGCGCCGCCAATGTGCGTCAGGGCCGGTTTGAACAGGCCAATGGCGGCACCCTGTTTCTCGATGAGATAGGCGATATGCCGCTGGACGTACAGACCCGGCTGCTGCGGGTGCTGGCCGATGGCCAATTCTATCGGGTCGGTGGCCACTCTCCGGTGCAGGTCGATGTCAGGATCATTGCCGCAACCCACCAGGACCTGGAACAACTGGTACTCAAGGGGGGCTTTCGGGAAGACTTGTTCCACCGCCTGAATGTGATTCGAGTTCATCTGCCCCCGCTGTCGCAGCGGCGGGAAGATATTCCGCAGCTGGCACGCCATTTCCTCGCCAGCGCCGCCAAAGAGATTGGGGTAGAGGCCAAAATACTCACCCCGGAAACCGCCGCCAAGCTGCAGCAACTGCCCTGGCCCGGCAACGTGCGTCAGTTGGAAAATACCTGCCGCTGGTTGACCGTGATGGCCTCAGGCCAGGAAATTATCCCTCAGGATCTGCCGCCTGAGCTGTTCAAGGAGCCCAAGGCACCTCAAGGCAGTGCCGGCCCGTCCCAGGATTGGCAAAACGCCCTGAAATTGTGGCTGGATATGCGCCTGTCACAGGGCGAGAGCGATCTGTTGACCGAAATCCAACCCGCGTTTGAGCGCATCTTGCTGGAAACCGCGCTGGAGCATACCCAAGGCCACAAACAGGAAGCCGCCAAACGCCTGGGATGGGGCCGCAACACCCTGACCCGCAAGCTTAAAGAGCTGGCAATGAACTGAAACCTCATAAAGATGGGGACACGACCCAAATAAGCCCAAGAGTGCAGGTTATTAAGAGAGGATTTTGGCGCCCAGACGCAGTACCGCCAAACTCAGGGAATAGCCCAAACGTATCAGTCCCCTGCGTCTACGCTCAGGCAAGAGTGGCCAACTGGAACCATTGGCTGCAATCAACTCGGCGCGCCAAAGCGGTAAAGGAATGATCTCCAGTCGGTAGTCTTGACCATTCAAGACTATGGTTTGCCGTCTTGGCAAACCATAGAGGCGCTGACAAAAACACTGCTGCCCCAGCCATTCCAGTTCCAGGCGACTGCTTAATGGATAATACCGACAGTGCAGTTCACCCCCTTCGAGATTCAACTTCTGTTGTTGCATCCATGCCATGACAGTGCCCGCTACACGGGATCCTGGTGAATAATCACCTCGGCATGGTCAAAGTCGGCGCGGATCCGCTCACCTGTGGCCACGGCAATATCGTGGGCCTGTTGCAGGCTCAGGTCTTTGTCCAGCTCCAGATGCAGTTGAATAAAGGTGGTCTTGCCCGCCTGACGGGTACGCAGGTCATGAATACCACGCACTTGAGTATCCTGCTCAGCCAATTGCCGAATGCGCAGTCGGGTTTCATCATCCAGTTCCCTATCGAGCAAGGCCTGAATCGAGCGATACCCCAGCGACCAGGCCTGTTGCCCTATGTAGAGGGCGATCAATACTGCGAACAGACCATCGGCCCACCACCAGCCATATTGCGCCAAGACCAGCGCCAACAACACGGCGCCGTTGAGAAACAGATCTGACTTATAGTGCAGGGCATCGGCTTCGACCACTGTGCTCTTGGTGGCCGCCAAGGCCCGTTTTTGCAGTAATACCAAGGCCAAGGTCAGCACCATAGCGATGATGGATACCACAATACCTAGAGTGGCATGGGTCAAAGGCATGGGGTTGACCAAGCGCTCGCCGCCGTGAAACAGCAGCAGGAATGCCGTCCCCATAATAAAAGCCGATTGGGCCAAAGACGCCAGCGGCTCAGCCTTACCGTGACCATACCTGTGCTCCTGATCGGCAGGCACCAAGGCATAGCGAATGGCAATAAAGTTAACTATGGAAGCCAGGGCATCGGCAAAGGAGTCGGTCAGGGAAGCCAACATACTGGCAGACCCGGACCAAAGCCAGGCAGCCAGTTTTATCAGGATCAGGGTAATCGCGGTCGCCACAGCGGCGCGGCTCGCCAATTTAACCCAAAACTCGTAGCGGGAAGTCGGTGTCATTCAAGGGCTCAGCGGTCGGGAGTCACTGAGCCCATAGTAGCAGATTTAATTTGCCGCTGGCCCGAAACAATCACCACAACGGTAAGGACCTTCTTTGAATTTCGCTTGCTGTTCAGGTGTCAGCAAATTATAAATTTGATTGTGTAACTTCATGCGATCCAACATATGCTGCTCACGTACTTGTTGGCGCTGTTCAATCAATTTCTTGGCCTTGGCTTCATCGAAGTTGCCTGAGGTCATCAGTGCCTGCATTTCGGCTCTGTGCGCTGCACGGGTTTCCTTGTCAGGACGTGACATGCTGCTTCTATGTTGTTCCATCAACGCCTGGATCTCTGTTTTCTGGGCGTCGGTCAGATCCAGACCTCGCAGGCCATACATGCCAAAATGGCCCTTACCGCCTTTCATGTGGTGGTGATAGCCGCGCTCGCCCTTCATGTGATGATAACCACGGTCGCCGTCACGGTGTGGGCAATCGCCGTAGCCGTTACCGGCTTGTGCCGCGCCAGCCATCAGAGTGGTGCCGGCAATCAGGGCCAGCAAACTTGCTTTGATTGAAGTCTTCATATGGATATCCTCGTTCTCGGTCGGGAAGTATTTGACGTCTTCCAGTCTAGTCCTCTATGTGTAAGTGTGGGTTCAAACTGAGTAAAGCACTGTAAAGCTTGGTCATCCGGGTTGAAGAAGCGTATCTTTACCCAGACTTACACAGCTAAACTGCAGTTGACTCAAAAGCGGGTATACTCGGCAGAGAGAAATTGTGTGAGGCGTATAAATGAGCCGGATTTTATTGATAGACGATGACCTGGGCCTGGCAGAACTCTTGGGGCAATTGCTGGAGCTGGAAGGCTTTGAGCTGACACTGGCCCATGATGGTCAGAGCGGCCTGGAACTGGCGATTGCCAATGATTACGACCTGATCCTATTGGATGTGATGCTGCCCAAGCTCAACGGCTTCGAAGTGCTCAGGGAACTGCGTGGCAAGAAACAAACCCCCGTGCTTATGCTCACTGCCCGCGGCGATGAAATAGACAGAGTGGTTGGCCTGGAGATAGGCGCAGACGACTATCTGCCCAAGCCTTTCAATGACAGGGAACTGGTAGCCAGGATCCGCGCCATCATACGCCGTGCCAATATCACCCCGCAGGACATTCCCCAAAGCGGTATTCAAACCATAGGCGATCTCAGCCTGGACTCTGCCCGTCAGGAAGCCTATTGCAATGAACAGTTACTGTTGCTGACCGGTACTGAGTTCAGCCTGCTCTACACCCTGGCCAATCAGGCCGGCGAACTAATAAGTAAAGATGAGCTGAGCGAAACCGTGCTGGGCAAAAAGTTGATGCCCTTTGATCGCAGCCTGGACATGCATCTTTCCAACCTGCGCAAGAAACTGCCGGAACGCAGCGATGGTCGTCCCAGGGTCAAGACCATACGTGGCAAAGGCTATATCTGGATCCCCTGATGAAGTCATTTTCCCTGCCCAATCGCCTCTTTATCAAACTGCTGCTGGGCTTTTGGCTCTGCAGCAGCCTGATCATTCTTGCTGTTGGCATGCTGCCACTGCTGCAGCAAAACCATGACAGAGCCCCAATGCCGCCTAAACTGCGGGAGGTCTTGTCTCAGGTCGCCGATGAGCTGCAACAGGAACCGGCCAAGTTGAATGGCCGCTTTCTGCACCATTGGGAGCGCAGACGCAGCATGGAAGGCAAGCCAATTCGCATCTATCTGGTCAATGAGCAGGGACAGATAATCAACACTCATAGAGTATCCAAAGGCATGCGCCGCTTTATGTTGATGGCAGAGGAAGCCAACGCGCCGATTTCACACCAGTTTCGCGATGAACTGATATTCGGCCCATTCGATTTTAAGGTTAACGGCACCCCCTACGCCCTTTATGGCCGGTTGCCGGATCACCACCCCATGCCCTGGTTCTTTTTCTTTATTGAACACAAGTTACTGACATTGTCGCTGGCGATTCTGCTTTCAGGGTTGCTCTGTGGTTTGTTGGCCTGGCACCTGGGCAAGCCGCTGCGTTCGTTGAAACAAAGCGCCAACGCCCTGGCACTGGGGCAATTGAACAGCCGGGTCGACGATGCCACGGCCGGACGTCACGACGAAATCGGCGAACTGGCCCAGGCCTTCAACAGCATGGCGGCCGCCATCGAAACCATGGTCAATAATCAGCAGCGACTGATAAGCGACATCTCCCATGAGCTGCGAACTCCGTTGACCAGACTGCAATTGGCACTAGCTCTGGCGCGCAAGAAGGGGATGGCCGGAGATGAAGCCGAACGTATCGCCTACGAGGCCGATCAACTGGAAAAAATGATTGCCGAGCTGCTGGAACTTTCCCGGGTGAAACTCAAGGCACAGGACAACAAACTGAAAGTAGGCTTGGCCGAATCATTGAGCCAGGTACTGGACGATGCCGAATTTGAAGCCGAACAGCAACAAAAAGAGCTCTGCATCCTGATACCGGAAGAACTGGAGTTGCCCATCTACCCAAGACCGCTGTCGCGGGCGATTGAAAACCTGCTGCGCAACGCCATTCGCTACTGCCATGCCCAGGTAAATATCTGCGCCGAGACCAAGGGGCCATGGGTAGAGATAAGCATTACTGACGACGGCCCGGGTATTGAGGAATCTGAGTTGGAGGCTATTTTCAAGCCCTTCTATCGACCGCATTCAGCCAGGGAAAGAGAGAGTGGCGGTTGGGGTCTGGGGCTGGCCATTGCCGATGCCGCAGTGCAAGCCCACGGTGGCCATATTCTGGCAAGCAATCGCGCCCAAGGTGGGCTCGAGGTCGTCATCCATTTGCCACACGCCTGAGCCCCTCGGGCTCACCTTCCAAAGAGGATTGGCGGCATACATTGTGCTCAATCATGTTGATATGTGACTGCATAACCATTAAACATCTATCTCTGCAGATAATGATTATTAGGGGGGCCAAAAATACGAGGGGCTGGCCCATAATCACCCCAGAAAAGCCAGTCGCAACACTTCCTCGCAAGGTGAAGCACTGCGTCCCCGCTAAAGCATCTCTTATGAAAGAGATGGCACAAAGCACAGCTTTACTTTAGTCAATATTTTAATATTGGAGCTAGGCCAACATAGGAGCGATTGCGTTGAAAACCCACCCTATAAGGGTGAATGACATCAGTAAAATCGTAAAAACGATGGCTAACAAGCGCCATTGCATCACCTGCTTAAGCAAAATAAATTCGGGGAAGCTGGCAGCAACTGTGGCCATACAAAAAGCCAATGTTGTCCCTATAGGAAGACCATTAATGATGAGGCTTTCCATGATAGGAATGACCCCTGTCGCATTGGAATAAAGCGGAATACCTATTAACACTGCAACAGGCACAGACCACCATTGACCATCACCCAAGTGAGTTTCAATCCAACCATCCGGAACAAACCCATGAAGTGCCGCGCCAAGCCCAACGCCGATAATGACCCATTTCCATACCCGAGAAAAAATCGCTTTAGTTTCGCTTTTGGCAAATTGATGTCGTTCCGATAATGTCATCAGGGGGGCCGATGCTTCTTGTTGATTATTAGATACAGCCGCCTGTATTTTCCCTCTTTCAAACGCCTTAGCTGCAAAGGACTGCAGCCAACGCTCAGCACGAACAGCATCCAGGAAAGCCCCTGCAAGTATACCCACAGACATACCTACACCCACATAAATCATCGTAAACTGCCACCCCAATAAGCTTACCAATAGTAGAATGGCAACCTCATTAATTAAGGGGGAAGTGATAAGAAATGCCATAGTGATCCCGACGGGAATGCCTGCGGAGGTAAAGCCTAGAAATACCGGAATGCTTGAACAAGAGCAAAAGGGGGTCACCGCACCAAAACTTGCTCCCAGAAAATAACCGACAAAGCGATTTTTACCCGCTAAATAATCCCGAACACGTTCAACATTAAGTGAGGCTCTCACCAAAGCGATGACATAAATCATCAAGATCAGCAGTGCGAAAATCTTAGTGGTATCTTCAATAAAAAAGTGTATTGCATCTGCCAGCTTGGTCTCGGGAGGGATGCCTAACAATCCAAAAGTTATCCAAGTCGCCAGGTCAGAAAAGAGGTGCATCATGATTTACCACCTTTGAGCTGTGGCTACATTATTAGGGAAGGTGCCACGAGGACTTATTCGCACCTTCCTTAGATGGAAAGCCGCAGAGGAAGCCGCTTATTCCGGCTTGGCTATGCTCTACACTGAAGATTCAATGTGTGCCAGCATTAACGCCTTGATCTCTGCAGGACTGGCAAGACGACCTGTCAACTTAACTTGTTCATCTATAACCAAAGCCGGAGTCGACATCACGCCGTACTCCATAATTTCTTCGACATCAGTAACTTTAACTAACTGATAATCAAGCTCTAAAGAATCTGCCACAGCAGAACAAGTTTCAGCCAGCTTTTGGCATTTAGAACAGCCAGATCCTAACACTTTGATTTTAAACATAATGCCACCTATCATTTGGTTATTTAGCCAAATGATAGGTAAGAAACCACTTCGGGAATGCGATCTACTTCTGAATTTGGTGATCCTGTAAACAATCAATACAATTGAGTGAATGAAGCAAACACGGCATAGCTAGATGATAGAAGATCTGCTTTCCGCGCTTTTCCATACCGACAATGCCCTTATTACGAAGTATGGATAGATGCTTGGAAACCGTTGAAAAATCAACATCAAGTGCCTCTACAAATTCACATACACATTTTTCGCCATCAGCAAGTTGTTCAACTATCCATAGACGCGTTGGATGTCCCAAGGCCTTGAAAATATCGGCTTTAGTTTTGGTTAGTTGTTCCACAAATTCTCTTCCACAACAAGAACACATTGTGTGCCATAGTGAATCGATAAACTCACTTTTTAGCAAGGGAGTTATGAAATAAAACGCGTCATTGCCAATGAAAAACCAGGGGACAGGGGCAATCCAAGCCCCATAAGACGAACTGGCGCTAGCCCTGGCACGCCAAAAAGGGGATGGCCGGAGAATAAAGCCAAACAGCAAAAAGAGGTTAACTTCCAGATATCGGAAGAGCTGGAGCTGCCCATCTACCCAAGGCCGCTGTCGCGGGCAATTGAAAATCTGCTGCACAACGCCATTCGCTACTGCCGTACCCAGGTAAATATCTGCGCCCAGGACAAGGGTCAATGGGTAGAGATAAGCATTACTGACGACGGCCCGGGTATTGAGGAATCTGAGTTGGAGGCTATTTTCAAGCCCACGGTGGCAATATCCAGGCAAGCAATCGCGCCCAAGGTGGGCTTGAGGTCGTCATCCATTTACCACACGCCTGAGACCTTCAGGCTCGAACTCCAGACTGGGTTGGCGGCTTAGCCAGGCGGCAAACTGTTGCTTGGTGGGGCTGCGCTTATCTGAGTGCCCCATCAGATGGATCAGCGCATAACTGAACTGGTAATAGAGCTGTGGGTCGTCGTGGGCCTTGCAGGCATCGTCGGTATTGATCATTGCGCCACGCAGATAACTCATCACCAGCTCGACCCGATCGAATCCTGGCACCTCTCCCACGGCGGAAATGGTCTTGGCATTCCACTGCATATATTCATCGAAACGTCTTTCACAGCCATGCCGATAAAACTCGGTCGCCAATAGCAACAGGGCTTGATTTGGCATTATCCGCTCAATGACAAATTTATTTTTCGACAATACTTCATAGAGCCGCTGACAATGATGAAATATAAACCTTTCCAGAGGGTCTTTATATTGTATTTCATCCTTTTTAGCCTGTTGTAGCCAATACTCATATTCACTGCAAGCCACTGCCACCATGAGATCGGCTTCTGTAGTGAAATGATTATATACTGTGCCTTTGGATATTTGACTGGCTTCAACAAGATGAGAACGACATAAACCGAAAGTCTTCTGTCCTCTTAAACAACGTTGCGCCACTTCAACCAAAAAGTTTCCTCGTCGCTCCCATTTTCCCATTGGCCACTCCTGAGCAAAGCTTAAATACAAACTCTCCCAACTTCACAATAAAATAGTAACAAGCTTTCTGCGACTGCGATATTGAGTAATACTGATACCATTATGAGTCACGCCAATAGCCAATGTTAAAAATAGAATTGCTCGAGAGTTTTATTGCTGTGGCCGAATGCGGCAATTTATCCAAGGCTGCAGAAAAAGTCTGTCGCACCCCGTCGGCATTGAGCTTACAGATCAAAAAGCTGGAAGAAAGTGTCGGTCAACCGCTGTTGCTCCGAGACAATCGAGGCGTGGTGCTGACCGAATCCGGCAATACCCTGCTCAACTACGCCTATAAGATGATGCAACTCAACACCCAGGCCCTGGATGAGCTGAAAGACTGTCAGAATCGCGAAGTAATTCGCCTTGGCGTTCCCACAGATTATATTACCTATTATCTGGACAACTGCCTGCTGGAATTTGTCCGTGAGTTCACCTGTATTGAGTTGGTCATAGACACAGATGTCAGCGGCAATCTGTATAAGCGGTTGCATCAAGGGGAATTCGACCTGATAGTGGCGACCCATTGGCAGCCTCCGGTGCAGGGAGAACTCCTGTTCGAACGACGTTTTCATTGGGTTGCCGCCAAGAACGGCAGTGCCCATAAACGGGAAACGATTCCCATGGCACTTTACCCGGAAAACTGCCCCATCAGAGCTCAGGTGTTTGCCAACCACCAACTGTCGATGCGACCCATCAATGTGCTGCTTTCTACCCCCTCACCCCAAGCCTTGTGCATGGCGGTTGAAAATGATTTGAGCATAGCTCCGATTGCCGAATTCAGGATCAACGACAAGATGCAGATCCTCGATCCCATAGAGCATGATCTCCCTCCCTTGCCCGTGTTCAATGAATCTCTCTATCTCAATCCGGAGAGCCAGACTGAAGCCTGCAATCAACTCATCGCCCTGTTGAAGGCCAATCTCAAAAACAGAAACACCACCGTAGAATAAGATGAAAGCCGGCTAATGCCGGCTTTCATCTTGATATACTACCACTTGAGTTTACTCAGATCGCACTGAATGGTTTCGCCCTTTTTGGCTGGCGTGCCAGGCTGCTTGGCTGATTCACACAAGAGTGTTGTACCATAGTCATTGCGTTTGTCGTGGGCATTGCTTCTGGCCCAAACCGAGACTATCGCTCTCTCTTCCGGCTTGGCTTCACAGCTGCCATCAACATCGAAGGCATGGATGGTGTTCTGGTGAAAATACAACAGGGGATCGCGTTCGCTACTGCCGGAAAGCCACATGGCATCGACATTGGGTTGCCCGGCATCGAAGCGAACCCGGCGCATCTTGTCATTCTCTTTTACAGTTTCCAACAAAGGTGAATCGGCTTTGATTGCCAGGCTCTTGAACTGATTGGTGCAAGCCGGCAGCCTCATGTTGTAGTACATTTCAGAAATGGCATGGTTGTGAAACGGGTAAAGAGTATCGACCGACTGTACTGTCATACCTACTTCGGCGCCGACTTTCTCACCATTGATGCTGTCAATTCTCAGTAGTCCCCAGTGACCAAAGATCTCTGCATAAGCATAACCGCCACGAACATTATTGAAGTTCTTGTCATTGCGCTTGCTTTCTTCGGCATACATGGGGAACCAACCGGCAGCGGCCCACAGGTTGGGCAAGGCGTTGGCACTGATGTCATAGGGGAAAGCCGATGGCATCTTCACCTCATCACCTGTGACCATTTTGTAGAAGTTATCAGTAAAGATTTTTCCCTGCTTTTGCACCTGTTTATTGGTGACTTTCTGCTTGAAGAATTCATTAAAGCTCATGCGTTTCGCCCACTGAGCCACCGGGGATTTTTGCTCCAGTTCCCCACCTGGGCTGTAGATCCAATTGACATCACGGCGAGCCCCGAAACAAGTCTTGGCACTTTGGGGATTGTGCAATACCTGATAGATATTTTTCACCATCAGCTGCATATCGCGGCGATCCATTACGCAGAACTTTTGTCCACCGGCGCTGGTGTCGTAAATAGCCTCATCCGAGTTCAGGCAATGAGCTTGCTCGCCATTGGTAAGCGCCTGGGCAAAGCCATTTAAATAACGCAATGTTTCATCCCAAAGAATATCGACATACTTTTGATCTTGTTTGGAATACTCTGGCGTTTCACCCAAACAGACAAAGCTTGCATTTTCAATATCAGCCGAGTCTAAAAAATCCGGTAACTTTTCTGCCATCGCTGTATTGGAAATCAGCAGTGAAATTAATATTAGCCCGATTTCAGATAATAAGTGCGACATTCATGGAAAGGTGTAGAAGAGGAAGCCGACTGCTGAAAGTGGTACGCTCTTCTCGCCAAAGAAACAAGCAGTACTACCATGAATTATCAGCAGT
>Ga0114983_1000347_pt1 | contig 19910 bp, 16 predicted proteins | sample Shrwel_input2_RT_FD_87182 | JGI IMG/M metagenome (GOLD analysis project Ga0114983, IMG submission 87182) | Subsurface microbial communities from deep shales in Ohio, USA - Utica-3 well 1 S input2 RT | ecosystem: Environmental > Aquatic > Deep subsurface > Shale gas/oil reservoir > Produced... | reverse complement strand
TATTGATAGGAAGCCAAAAAGGTGGATGTGGTAAGAGCACTCTTGCCGTAAACCTGGCCGCAGCCCTGGCTGTTTCAGGCAAGGATGTAGTTCTGGTCGATGCTGATAAGCAAGCGACATCTGCCACTTGGGCCGCTGATCGTGCCAACTCGGACATTCCGGTTGTTCACTGTGTTCAGAAGTACGACAACATCCGAGACACGCTGCGTGACCTTGATAAGCGGTATGAGATCGTTATTGTCGACGCAGCCGGCCGTGATTCGAGAGAGCTGCGTTCAGGTATGACAGCTGCCGATCTTTTGATTGTGCCTTTCCGTCCGTCCCAGGCAGACCTGGACACCCTCTATCACACGAGAGAGGTGATAGAGCAAGCAAGCGATATGAATCCCAAACTGAAGGCTCTTGGTGTTATCACGATGGCACCGACCAACCCCATTGTTAATGAAACCCGGGAGGCGCGGGAATATCTTGAAGACTTCCCCGAAATAACACTGCTCAAAACCCTAATTCGCGATAGAAAGATCTATAGGGATGCACTTTCTATGGGGAAAGGCGTTATTGAGACAGATAACTACAAAGCTAAAGGCGAGATCAGCTACTTACTGAAGGAGATTATGGACCATGGTTAAAAAACGCGAAGGTAAAAGACCAACTTTAAATGAAGTTCCGAACGTTAGTGATGAAGCGCTAAGCAGGTTCATGGATGAAGCTGAGGGTTACGCTAAGTCTGAGGACAAAGCAGACCCAAGGGCAAAGCGTGACTACAAGCAAATCAATGTTCGGGTTAATGAGTATGAGTACCAAAGGATCTTGATTGCTGCTGAGCGAGAGCACATGAAAGTCCAGGATTTCCTGAGAGTCATGGCCATGCGGCAGGCCGATTCCTAAGCCCCGAAGCTCCTTGGTTACCCCCGTTCGCGGGGGTTTTCTATATCCACGACTCACACGCGCCATCCCACATCGAAACGAAAACCAGCCATTTCAATGGGTGGCTTTCACCTTCTTTTCTCTTCCTGATTTTAAATCTCGAACAAACATAAAATTTATTATGTTTGAGCGTTCCTTTTGTTATTTTCTATGATACAATAGAATTGTAGTATCAAAAAAAACAAACTATCGAGATCATGAAAGGAAGATTAATAAATGAATAAGGTGATAATTCTATTTTTACTTTTTGCCTTCTCGGGCATAACTAAAGCTGAGAATTTAAGTATTTACTTTGGAGCTGCTTCCATACATCCTTTTAGTAAGCTCGACTTAAATGAAGATCACAAGATGTTGGCGGTCGACTATAAGGGATTATTTGCCGGATATTTCAGAAACAGTTTTGATGAAGATTCATTTGCTCTTGGCTATAGGGCAAAGATCTTTGAAAAGAATCACTGGGAGTTCGGTTTGTTGGTTGGAGCGTCTTATGGTTACCGGGACTGCACCAGTGGGTTCAAAGGCTACTACGAGTATAGGGAGTACAACGTCAATGAGGATGGAACCTTAGACGATCCCAATGACTTCAAGGTTATCAGAAAGAAGGGCGGTTACGGTGATTACCTGGAATCCCCTCAAGTATTTAAGCGTGCTGACAGAAGAATCTGTCCGGGAGTCGTGCCGATGCTGACTTACACCCAGTACCAGATAAAGCCAACAGTGATGGTGGTGGGTGATGCGGTTGCTCTATCAGCAAGGTACGATTTCTGACATTTGATAAAAAATGTTTGTACGTTAAGTTTTTTGTGTTATATTTTGGTAAAGCTGATAAAAAAATCAGCCAAAAAAAAGAATGAATTACATCGAGATCAACGCAGCAGCAGGAAGAAAACCTCCAGGTTTCTCCGATGATGACTGCTGGTTGTTCAACCAGAAAATGAGAAACAGGAGGAATCCTTATGTCTACTGCACAGAATAGAAGTTTTGACGAGTTGCTGAACTTGTCTCGACAGCATGAGGGTCTGAAAAAGAAGCCTCTGTCACCTGCCGATTACCAAAAAGAAGTGAGAAAGCGCCAGAGCGAGAAGCTTCAGAGTCTCGGCATCCAGCGACTTTCACCCTTTATTCCTGGCTACCTTGAGCTGGGCGTTCGTAGTTACGCCAAGTCTCTCGGAGCTACTGCCCCCATAGCAATGGGTGCGATTACCTCATACTACCTTAACTTGCCTAAAGACGAACTTCGTTCGGTCCTGCTGTCGCAGCAAAGCGATGTTGTTGAGGCCGCCCGGGAGTTTCCCCGTCTGAAAGATGAACCTGAGGATCGTGGCCGGCGTCACTTCCAGCGCAGAAAGCTTGCTGGTGAGAAGCGTAAGACCATGTACCTTACGGATCACGACTCTCAGCTTCTTGAAGAAGCCGTTGAGACCTTCGGATTTTCTAACCAGGGACAGGTTGTTTCTGCCTTCTTGAACGACCTTTTTTCCAAAAAACCAAGCTCAGACCTTGTTTCTGAAATATCAGACCTTTGTCTCGATATTTAATTTTTCGTTGCACTGCAAGGGAAAAGCTATCGGTTATGGAAAATTAGGTGAAAAAATTTATTGAAATATGTTTGAACATGCAAAACTTGTTGTATAATAGAAGGTAGATAATAAAGAAATCCAGGAGGATCTTATGAAAGCTATCGAGATTAAGAAGAAGACCAGTCGGTCGAATGCCCGAGTCAGTCTTCCGGAATTTGTGTACCGGCCGATTGAGGCTCTGTCTGATGCCCTGGGTTGCAGGGAGAGTGAGATCATCATTCAGCTGGCAAACCATCGACCTGGCAATGAGCTGGAGTTGGTTGGTAAGGGCGGCTTCACCATCTCATTGAACATTCCTCTGACCGAACTTACCCGTGATCAGATTCAGTCCATTCACGATGCTCGCATGGGGGATGAGTCAGCGGAAGAAGAAATCGCTCAGGCAAAGGCTCCAGAAGCACCGAAGGTTTCAATGTCTGAAAAGAATCAGGCCGAGACCGTTGCCCCCAAGGAAAAGCAGGAAGAAGAAGCCACTGGCAGCGAACCGAAAAAGAGCGCTATGGCATCCAGCATCTTGGAAGAGATGGGCGAAGAAAACGAAGACTTGGATTTCCTGGATCGGAGTTTTTCTGACGATGAAGAATAATTTTCCAGGCCCTAGAAATGCAAAAACCCCGGTTGGCGGACCGAGGTTCTTGCGGGGATTTAGGCTGGAGCACAACCTAAAGGTGATTATGATATGACAACTATAAGCAATCGAGATCAATTACTCAAGAAAAATATTAGATCAGAGCTTGGCAAATTAAAAGATCAAGGGCTCAGCGATGAGCAGATCGAACTGGTCCACAAGGCCTTGAAGGCAGCCTTCAGCGAGTCCCCAACTGACTTTGATCAGATGGCCAAGTCTGTCGCCAGTGCTATCCAGGAGCAGCTGAACCCAGCTCTCGTGGAGTCTCATGCAAAGGCGGCCGCTGACTCAGCTATCAATGCAACCAGGAAAGACTTCGAAGAAAAGGTCGTTCCTTCCTATCTATCTCGAATCGAAGAATCCGAGAAGGATAAGGAAAGACTTCTTCATGCTCTGGAAGCATCCAACAGCCAGCTGGAAGCAGCCAAGGCCGATAAGGAGTCTCTGGAGTCTCTGGTCAAGAGTCAGTCTGAGCAGTTGAGCGAAGCGACGAAGATCATCTCCAGCTTCAATGAAGGTGAGCTTCGCGAAGAAATCACGGCTTTGTCTGTCAAAGTAGAGAAGGGCAACCGATATCAGAGAAGGGCCGGCCGAGTTCTGGCTGACCGCCTGAAGTCCGATAGGAAATCAGAAGAGCTGGTTGCTGAACACCTCAAGTCTGTAGACGCAAAAATAGACACCATTAAAGGTATCGTCGGCTCCGGCTTCAGAAAGGTTCAGCGCACCGTTGATCGTATCCCTGCAAGTACAGTGTCTGCTGTAAATGCCGGTTTGACCAAGTACTCCAAGGACCTCAAGTCTCTGAGAAAAACCGCCCAGGGAATGGTGGGGCTACTCAAGAACATTGGTGGTGTATACGAGAATCTGAAGACTTCTGCTGAAGAGTCAGCTGAGCGCTTCACTGGCAAAGTGGAAGAAGGCGTCAAGGCGATCGATCAGTCTGTAGAAGGCATGGGTAACGCCAGGAAACAGATGGATTCCACTGCAAGCTACTTCAACAACGTTCGCACCGAGCTGTCTCGTGATGTCGGTCGACTGGAAGAGGCTGGTCAGAATGTTGAGTTCAAGCTAACCACGGCAAGTCAGACATTAATCAGAACGGCTTCCACTGAATTCACCAACCTGGTGAGCTCCGGCCGTAAGGTTCTCATAGACCTGAAGCACACTTCAGATGAAGAGGTTCGTGCTACAAGTAATGAGATTCGAGCTCAGGGCAACACGGTTGTGAACGAAGCAAAAGCAAGCATGGATACGGTAAATGGTCTCTATGACGAGCTTGCGAATCTGTCGAGCGAAGTGCGCGACATGAAGAACAGCTTCGACCCAGAGACGGCCAAAAACCATCGGGAGAAAATGGATGAAATCGCTTCAAGGCTGGAAAGCCTCGAATCAACCAGTAAAGAGGGTTCATATCAAGAGCAGATCGACTCGCTGAACAGGCAGCTAGAAAACGTAGTCGCCATCTTTGAGGACGTCATGAACCCCGAAAGAAACAATAACAATGAGGGGTAATTATGTCCGATCCACAGCGCAATTCGATAGTAGAACTAGGTCTTGATCCTGAGGAAGTCCAGCACCTTGTAGAGCGAGCAAACGCCGCTCTCGGTGCGCCGGTGGCCATGCAGGTGGTTTACAGCTCAAAGAAGAGTCAATTTGGGTTTTACACATCCAAGGCTTACAGCCCGGACAAGGTTCTGAAGACGATAACCAAGGGCATAGAGCGGGAAACAGGAATGACTGAGGCCGATGCCATCGGCTACGCCTGTGATGTTCTTGAGAAGATCTCGGAGGTTGGTGAGAGCCAAGGTCCAGAGGCGGCTCGCCAGTACATCAACCACCAGGCGGATCCTTACTACGTAGAGGAAAAAATCCTTGAGTGGGAAAGGAACGGCAAAAAGAAAGGTCAGACTCCCATTTTTGAGGGTTGGCAGGTACAGACTCCCATCGGTACCGCGATCAAGTATACGACTGAGAAGGCCATCTCCCTTCACAAGGAAAAGCAACTGAAGGCCGCACAGGAGCTTCGAAAGCAAGAGCTGGCAATCAAAACCAAAGCCTTCGGAGAAAGTCTCAAGTCGTCTCGAGCAGACTTTATGGCCCAGGCACAGATGGTTCAGTTAAAGGCCAGGCTCACGCGCTTCTCCATCGAAGTTGACCGCAAGAAGATGGAATCGGTCGCTGCGATGAACAAGACAAAGTTTCTGAGTGAGAAGCTTGATCGATCATTGGCCAGGCACGCAAAGGCCATAGAGAATAGATCACACCAGAGTCGATTCAAGAATTTCTGGGAGTCGGAAGAAGGTAAGCGCCGCCGTGATGAGATCATCAAACAGGGTGCTGTGATGTCACTGGCAGCTCGCCGTCTCAAGGGTTTCACCAAGAGCGAAGTTCCGACGAAGATGGATGTCTTGGCTGCAAAGAAGGCCTACGAGAATATGCTCCGTCAGGGCAAAACCTCCAGGGAGGCCGGAGTTAAAGCGATTCATGATTCCCGGATTTATGGCGTGACCGATCACCTAAGGAAGAAGAATCCAGGAGCATCTTTTAAAGATCTCTACGATAAGTCTAAGCCTATTCCGTCTATCAAGAAGTGTTATGCAGACGCCACTGGCTTCTCCATGTCTGCTGAACAGGCTCAGAAAATTGTGCTTACTGAGAATCAGAAGAAGCTATCTAGCCTGATCACCGAGAGAGACATGGGCAAGTGGGCAAAAACTGCTGAGGTTCTTGATAGAAAGTCGATTGAGCGGGCAGCAAATGAGCCAATCGACCTGGAGAAGAATCCACATGTGGTGACCAGGGAAGATGGTAAGAAAGCTCAAGAGGCTACCTCCAGAATGGAGAAAGGCGCAGTAGAAAGGGCTGTTTTTGGAGAGATTGATCTACAGAGACCTGAGAACCGGAAAGTAGTCTCCTCTACTGATTTTGTGAAGGTCTCAAAGGCACAGGACAAGCTCGATAAGTTCCGTTATGTAAAAACCACAAAGCCGATGACGCAAGATCTTGATGATCAGAAAAAACCAGAGAAAGTGAAGGCTGATGAGGCTCTTAGCAGAGCTGAGAAAAAGGCCCAGGGCGATCGAAGGTTTGAGGATCAGGTTCAGCGAGAAATTATTGAAATGCAGGCTGATAAAAAGATCAAAAAAGAAATGCCGATCGACGAGAAACGCTACAGAGAGGCAGAGATGCGTCGTCTCCAGGAAGAAGAAATGGAAAAACGCCTGGAGCGTCTGAGAAGACAGGCAGAAGAACAGAAATATGATCCGAAGAAGTGAGGGGACTCCTCTCACTTTTTTCAGAAAAATATGTTTGTTCGTTTATTTTATGGTATAATGAAATCATAACAAGATATCGAGGTCACTATGAAGAAGATTAAACCAATTCTAACAAGTCTGGTTACACGACAAGGAAAGGTGTGCGTATACACCGAAAAAGCTGAACAGGAACGAGCTCAGGGATTCATTGTTGCTCTGGATTTTATGCCTGAAGGTTCCGATGAATATCAGCGTATCGACAGTGAATTTCTGTCACGTGGCGAGGTTCAGAAATACGGCGGCATCAAAGCCATTCGCAATCGAATCCTTGATGAGTTCAGTGATCGTGAAGTCGATGACACTGCGGCCGATCGATTCCAAAAAGCCTTGCTGTCGAAGTAAGGGGGCCTTATGTCGCTGACTAAAAGAAAGGTCGATCAGTTTCAAAAAGACAGAAGCAAAGGCAGGGTTCCTGATGTTCTGATTTCACAGAGTGATATCGAGTACATCGGTGCCTTCATGAAGCCTTTCGAAAAAACAGGGAAGGTTAGCCCATCATTCCTGGATGCAACTCTGGATACTGAGCCCCTGGAGTTCAGCGGTGTGCATGTGCTCCATGCAACAGAGCGCCGCCCCATTCATAGAATCATGACCATGGATATTGAATCATGGGGATTCAGGGCTGAGCGCCTGCATCTTGGTTACATATACAACCCGGAAGACGAAGGTCAGCCCTATAAGCGCTTTCGCCACTGGCACACCCCCGTAAAGAAAGTTCGTGCGAATGGTGAGAGAGCCAAAACTCCGAAGTACAAAACCGAAATCGACTTCTCAAGAATGGGCCTCTTTGACCTTGTGAATTACGAGGTCATGAAAGACTACCTGTATCTGAAGAGTACCCAGAAAGACCCTTCTGATAACACCGGAAGCATCCTGTCTGTGATCTATGCTCACAACGGGGAAAAGTTCGATTTCTCGGGAGTGTCTTACCACGCCCGTTCTAACGAGGATCCAGATCCAGAATACCGATACGCTGAAGATATCTGTGAAGTCGAGAGAAACCTGAACTTCGTCAAAACAGGAAATCAGCCCACCCTTCACCCCAGGAGATCCACATCGATCCTGCTGCCATGGGCAGCCCATTTTTACACTGGGAAGAAGACTAAGCAGCTGATCCATCCGAACGTGATGCGTCGTCATCCGGTGACCTTTACCAAGACAGCCAAGTTCAAGAGTGGCTATAAAACACGCGCATGGAAAAGAGATCCCGAGCTGGTTCCTTACCTCAAGAAAATGCTTTTTGAAAGCGGAAGCGCCGGCACCTCTGGCGATATTCGCATGCGCGTTTATTGGGAAGACTTCGGACTGGAGGCCCCATCAACAGCTAATGGCAGCAAGTACAAGTACGCTATCGTTACCTGGCGTCTTCGTCGGGCCGGCTCAAAAGCCTACATTGAAGTGTCCATCGGCAATGCGATTATTCGCATGGTTGATTCGCTATGGCATCTGAGTGTTCCTCTGAAAGCTCTGGGCTCTAAGGGCGAAACTCCGCTTCAGTACACTGATCCGGAAGCGTGGCTCCAGGAAGAGATCAAGTCTGGTCGCATCAACAGAAAGGCTTTGATGCAGCTGGATGATCCTGATGAGTTTCTGCGTGACTACTGGTTCTCGCATGTGGATCCAGAAGCGGATGAGTACTGCCGGCAAGACTGCAAGATTCTCTATGATGCACTACAGAGCTACCGTGAGATGTACGGCAGCATTGTTAAGCATCCTGAAACCCGTAAGCCAATAGACCCGTTGAGTTATCTGACAAGCGCTCAGAGTGGGCTTGCTGCGATGGTTATTTTGTCCAATCCGAATGGTCGGATTGAGATGGTAAAGGAAGAGGGCAAGGCTCCAAGGCCAAAGTTCTACACACAGTACTACCATGAGGTTTTTGAAGACCGTAACGGCCGTAAGCGGGTTCGCCCAAGCTTCAATATCCTTCAAGACATTGATGCTATTTCCAGCGCCAGGGTTTTCTCAAGAACTATTGAGGTGCCATTCCTTCGCAAGATCAATAACCCGGATCCGACTGGTCCAACCTATCTCGACATCCTGACGCCCGGTGGTTTTTACCAGTTCGGCAAGTACAACAAGATGTACAAGCACGTGATCTTTGGTGGAAGGACTGAGATCTTTAAGCCGAGGAATCGCAAGGGTACCCGCGTGGTTTCTATCGATGCGAACTCGATGTACCCGAGCATGATGTTTGATAAAGATCTGAAGTACCCAGACCCAAGGTATCTCCGTCCACTGAAAGAAGACATTGTTGGTCGTAAAGCCATTCTGGACCACCTGAAGAGATACGGTGGGATGTATCGCATCAATTGCGCAAAACCGATGAACTCTCTGGTTCATGAGAGATACCCGGTGTTTCCAGTCAGGATGGAGGGTCTCGATATCGATGCCAGGCTTTCATTCCCGGCCTGGGACAAAGAACCGCTGGATACCTATGTCACCAGCGAGGAATTGCGCTATTTCCTGGAGATCACCGATGTCGAGAACGATGACATTCGAGTAATCGGGAAAGACTCTCTGTTTACCTCACTCCTGAGGTCGGATGAAACTCCTTTCCATACATTTGCTGGTGCGTTCTATTCAAAGAGAAGGCAGCAAAATCTGGAAGCGAAGAAGCTCCGAGAACGCGAGAAAAAAGCCCTTTTGGCCGGTGACAAAGTCACCGCAGAATCGATAGCTCGTGCTGCTGAGAAGTTCGAAGGTAGAAGCACCATCGCAAAGCTGATCCTGAATTCTGGCGGCTATGGTGTGAACATCCAGGTTAATGATGAGCACCTCCTGATTACCGAAGGTGATCATGAAGGAAACATGAAGATTCTTGCCCGCATGCATGCCAGATCAAGAACCTGGCTTGGATGGTCAGAGCTATCATTCGTTCAGAAGCCTGAAGACCTTGAGCAGATCGACATCATTCATTTCTGCAAGCGCTGGGCCGGTGATCAGTACCGTTCATCCAGTCGCCGGGATCTCAGACGTGACAACATGGAGAAAATTCGTCGACTGGCGATCTCTATGCCGAGCAAGCTGGCTCCTCATGCCCTGAGAGCTTTCGGTGCTGCCATCACAAGCCATGCTCGCGTTGCGCTCCACAAAGCGATCACTGGTATTGATCAGGTTCAAATTCCCCAGGGAATGACAGATACCGGCATTAACTCTTTTGAGGTCCTTTATTGTGACACTGACTCCGTTCACTTCGAAGTTCCTGAAGATCTGACCGATGACCAGGTAGAGGCCTTGCTTAGAGATATCAAAGTACCAAGCGCGAAGGGCATGGTTCCCGCTATCAAGATCGGAGACAACCTTGGTGAGTGGAAAATTGAGCACCACAAGGCGAATCCAAATCTTCTAACCGATAGAGTTAGAAAGCACCTGGATACTGAAGGAATGTCCATTGAAAAGCTGGATGCTTTCTATGTCGCTCCCAAGCACTACTACCTGACAACGAAGCCTGATAGCGATGGTAATCGGCACCTGATAAAAGAAGTAGTGAAGGGTGTGCCGGCCAATGCAACGATGATGCGCTGTGCCATGGTTGCATTCAGTATCGGAACGACAAAGCTGGGCGATCCTTTTGGTTTATCTATCGAGAAGCAGACATATCGAGATCTGTTGCCGGGCATTCGAAACGAGACTTCAGGCCGGCGTCGATCCTATGAGTACTCAGACAAACTGAGTCACCCTCTTGTCCTGAGAGAGCCCTTTGGGCTGCCAAACGGCGCAAGCTACATCGATGCGTCCAAGAAGCTCAACGATCAGCTGCGTTTACAGGCAAGAAGCGAAGGGATTTACCAGGCACTGATTGAGTACGAAAGCGTTCTGGCAAACATGATTCCAGTCCACAAGCTTCGCAAGATTGTGATGAATCAGTACGACATGATCACTCAGAAGCTGACGGAGGATGTTTATCATTCCGGCGGAGGCGAGGCTCACACGGAATATCACAGAGCTTTCCGAGCACTTAAGAACGCAGGACTGCTTGATACAGTTGATAGAAATGAAGAGATAGTGCTCTAAATCTAAATTTCTATGGTATAATAAAAATATCGAGATCAAAGATTATGGGGAGAAATAAACCATGGAACTAACACAAAAAGATATTGAAGACGGGTACAAAGCGTCGAGGTCCATCGCTGTCACCAAGACACTGGTGAATGCCTACATGTCCGACCAGGATAGGGCATCCATTCAGGAGGCCCTTGAGAGCAGCACGATCGAGATCAGTGAAGCAACGGTGGTGAGAAACTGGACAAAAGAGGTTGTCCAGGTGACCAGGCCTCTTATCCGGGTCTATGTGCCTCTTCTTGTAACTGAGGTGCGATTCACAGCAAACACTCAGATACAGATCACTGTTGATCGGTCAATTACAACGGCTGAGATCGATCCGAACACCAAGCGTCGGGTTAAGAAAGAGAATGAGGTGCCGGCTTTTATTCAGAATAACGACAATAAAACCCGGCTGAGCTACATCTGGTCTGTTCTCAGAAACCTGAAGAGAGATGAGCTACAAGAACTATTCAACAGTGAAAGCAAAATAATGGAGGTTCGATCTGTTGTTCTCTTGATCTCAAAGAGAATTGAAGAAACTCACCAGTACGAACTGCCAATCATCATTGAAAAGGGACTTATAGCAACACTGGCGAAAGTTTGTGGCATTGGAATTGATGAACTTTACAGAAGAATAAGGGCAAAAGAAGTTTAAAAATAATGTCTAAATTTTGATCAAAAAGGGGCTTCGGCTCCTTTTTTCGTTTTTACGCAAGAAAATAATTTATTTGAATTTTTTTGTTTCGGATGTACTGAATTTGGTTTTTCTATTGTATAATAGAATAGAGTCAAAGAAAAATTCAGGAGAAACAAAACTATGACTAAACATATCGAGATCAACCCGGGCCAAGAGCCTGAAAATCAAGTTCCACTGGAAGGCCAGATTGAGACGGCCGACGAGCAGCGTCGGGACCCTCTTGAAACGACCTACAACGAACCACGAGTCAATCAGCTGATTACCCCTGGCCATGCCAACAAGGCCCGAGTAGAGCAGGTTCTGAACACCGGAACTATCAACAAGCTGTCGGTGATTACCCTGGCATCAGCCATCGGTTTCTTCACCTGGTTGCCATTAGGAACCGCCACTTACAGCGGTGTTGCTAACTCCCTGGGTGCCTATGAGTTCCAAAGCGAGAGCGATCCTGACAGTTTCTTCGGAAAGATTGTTGGTGTTGGTGTTAATGCAGTGCATACAGCCGGAAGCGCCATGTTTGGTGCGAGTATTGAAGGCTTACTGTCTTTCCTTAACCCCGATTACTACAGCAATCAAACTTACTCGCCAGAGGTTGATCAGTTGATGGGTGCAGCATCGTCCATGCTGAAAAACTCAAAAGCTGCTTCTTACATATCCTATGGCGGCGACCAAATGAAAAAAGAGATTACCAAGAATCAAACCTTTGAGTCACGAAATGCAATGGCCAGCATGGGTATGTCGAGCCTTCTGGGTAATGGGTATTTCCCGGCCAAAAGCAGTGATGGCACTTACCGAAATGACGGGCAGGGCATTAAGGACTTTGCGGTCATTAATGATCACTTCGCCAAACTGGAAAACAAAAACGACCTTCTCCTGACTTCGGAGCAGATCAAGGATCTGGCTGAGTCATTTGCAAATACAGACCTTTCCAGTCGATATGCTTCTTTTGATTACAAGCACCCTGCTTCTGGAAAGAGTGTTGTTGCCATCCTGTCTGGCGAAGACATCAGGGAGAACGGCCTGAAAGATCCATTTACCGGTGAAATGGATAAGTCTATTTTCATCGTTCCTGGCTATGAAGGCGACTTCCTTGTTATCGGCGCTGGACTCAACAGCAAGGGTGAGGTTGATAAGTTTATCGCCGGCTACCATGACGATGAGCTTTACGACATCTCTTACTCAAACTTCGGCTACCTGGACGCAAAACCGAACGAGCCATCCTTTGGTCCGTTGATTGTGGCTCGATACGAAACCACTCTGGATATCTCAAGCGACTGGTATTCCATCAAAGAGCTTCCGATCTTCGCAACCCAGCTCTTCTCCAGGTTTGGTTCTGGTGATGAAGAGATATTCAAAAAAGGGGGAGAGCTTGAAAAATTTGCAGCCCTGAGCGGAATGCAAAGCTTCAAGCGACACATCTCAAGGCTCATCGGAACATCCATCAGCGAGAACGTTTCCAAGAGCACCTACCCAATGAGCACGCTCCAGGCTCCGCTCAAGAAGGTTTTCTTGGGTCTGAATGAAACTGGAAAGATCGAAGGTGTGGCTCACAAGGAAAGCTACGACATGGATCTGAGCGTGATGATTGATCATCAGAAAGCAGCCTACTCAAACGTGGCGGTTCTGAAGCCTAACAAGGACGCCAAGACCATGATCATTGTCTTCCCGTCTAAAGGTGAAGATGGGCTGGTGAACGTCACTGCAATGCTCCTGAAGCACGAGAATGGCAAGTACACCCCGTTCAATATCAATCCGAAGCTGTTTGCGGCCGAGGGTCAGAAGCTGAATGCGGACTGGGTGGAAATGCCGGGCTACAAGACCCTAACCAAAGCACAAACTCAGGCTGAAATTCTGGCCTGGGCAGAACAATAAAATCGAGACCAACTGAGGAGAAATATCATGATAAAGACACCATTTGAAAACACATCAAACAGTCAGGCGAATGCCTTGGTTGAGCTTCTGAAGAAAGCCATCAATCCGATGACGTACATCGGCGGACTGGCTCGCGCCTTCATGTGGCTTGCCGTTACCGCACCGTCTCGTGTGGCAGGATGGATTCTGAATGCCATTGCCATGGCATACAGCCTCCTGATGCAGCCTGCTCGCCAATACGGCAACAAGGGCAAGTTCAATCCTTTGAAGCTAATGCTTGTCCTGGAAAAGCTGGTTACGTGGGTGGCAAATGCTGCTGTAACTAAAGGCCGCTATAACCCATTGAGATTCATTGGGCAGCGTCGTTCAGTTGCTGATCTGCTTCGTGAGAAGTTCCAGGACAGTCAGGATCCTCTTCTTGCCGATCGCCTGGACGAAGCTCGTGAGCGTAGGTATCCGCGTGAAGATAACGAAGACCTCTACATGTCCCTGCGTTCCGACATGGACCCAGGTGTCATTGTTGAGTCTCGACTGATCGACGGAAGCCATGTGAAAAACCTGAGCTTCGCTTACGTCACTGACAAACTGGTGAACGAGTGCTTCGAAGCCGGCCGCAAGTACGGGTTCAAGGCATTCACCTCCACAATGTTTGCGCTGACCCTGCTGTTCTCTGTGATCTATCTGCCGATGATGACCGAGACAATTGCTTACGTTGACCGTGTTGATGCATGGGACCGTGGGTTCTTCGCAACCATCTGGAGTTACGCCGGCATCGGCATTGCGTACGCTTCAGCGATCGTGGTTGGTCTTCTGCTGAACCCATTCTTCTACATGACGGCTCTAGGGCAAGGCTTTGCTGACTGGTCCAAACGTACCGCTGTAAGCATGAGGATCGTCATGAGCCAGGTATCTGTTCCCTTCCTGAGATCTACTAAGCAGAGCAAGATTGGTGCGAAGTACAACGCTGCTGAGCGTCAGATTGAACGTGAAAGTTTCAAGAAGACTGCGAAAAAGAACGAAAGCTACCTGAAGAAAGTTGGTTTCGATCGCTCCGTTAAGATCGGTACTGCAACCGGTGAATTCCGTGCCCGTGGTATGTCTACATACGCATCACCAATGCCTGGTCAGGAAGTTCGTTTTGACCTTGAGGCTTTCACAAAAGGTGTTGCTGTAATAGGCCAAACTGGTTCTGGTAAGACCTCTAACGTACTGCTTCCTATTTTTAGGTCTCTGCTGTCGCAGAAGAAACGAGGTTTCTTCATCATGGATGGCAAAGCAGTGCTCTGGGAAGACTGTGAGAACATCGTTCAGAAGTACTACCCCGAGCGCATGAAAGACCTGGTTGTGATCGGAACAGGTAGCTACAACGGCAAGCGTAACTTCGGTGTTGATCTGCTTAAGGGCATGTCTCCAAGCCAGGTGGCTGAGGTTGCCAGATCTGTCATGGAGCAGCTCTCCAGCTCGGTTGGCGGTGATGACTACTGGCCGACTGCTGGTGCCCAGCTCGTAGAGCACGCTGCTCGTATGGCAAGGGCTTACAGCTTGACCGATGAGGGTATCAAGGAAGCAAAGGACAGAGGTCAGTCTGCATACTCGCTCATGTTCATCTATGACCTAATCAAGAAGACTGAACTACGCGAAAATATTGGTCAGATCATTGCCTCAAACCTGAAAAAAGGACCAAGGAGCAAATCAGCTTCTGTACTGTACTCAGAGGACTACCGTGCCCTGATGAACTCCCTGCGCTTCATGTGCAGAAAGGGAACCAAGTCTGAGGCCGATACGTTCGCTAGCATGTCAGACGGTCAGAAGTCCGGTGTAATCGGTGCCGTTGATAAGCTGCTTGGTAGCCTGTATGGACACAAAGAACTGCGTCAGCGCTTCGCTGAGGGCCGCCTGAGCAACACCATCGATGTTGCTGAAGCTCTGCACCATAAGATCGTTGCGGTGAACATCTCTACTGAAGAGACTGGTAACGCCGGTGCATTCATCATGACCATGATGAAGACCCGTCTGTATGCCATGAGCTTGCTGCGCCAGCGTGCCTTCAAACTTCAGGGACGTAACCCTCAGCACGAAGCTCCGGTGACTTTCCTGGGCGACGAGGCTCAGCTGTTCGTCAGCTCCTCCAAGTCCATCGGACTGGATGAAGGTAACGCTCTGAACGTACTGCGTTCAACAGGTCTGTCCGTAATCTTCGGCTTCCAGGGTTTCAGTTCTATCTACAAGCGCCTTGGCCGTGATATCACAAATGACTTGCTGGCTCAGCTGACCAACAAGATCATTTTGACCAACTCGGACGAAGCGACCGCAGACTGGATCTCCAAGAACTCTGGTCAGACCATGCGTATGCGTGCACACCGTGAAAACGAGCACGAAAACGTTTGGCAGAGCTTCTCTGAACATGGACAGCCGCTGACCCCGGATGAGGTTGATCAGGCTCTTGCCAATAATCCTGATCTGGTAAACCCATCCTTCGTCGGTGCAGGTGCAATCAAGGATCCGTTCGAGCTGAATGAGGTAAATCCGTACACCCCGAACGACCAAGTTTGGAATCTGATTGGCAAGATCTCCACGCCTCAGAAGACTACCGGAAATCCGATCGTGGACTTTCTTGGTCCGAAGAAGCATGACGAGAGTGCACGAGCACAAGCCATGATTTCAGAGCTGAATCGTCGTGAGGACAAGGAAGAGGCTTACATCACATCTGGAAACGAAATCCGCCCAGTTGTGAGCCCTTCGGAAATCAGCTCCCTTCCTGAGGGTAAGGCTTGGGTTACCTGGTCACAGGCCGGTCTGGTAAGAACTGACCTGGTCAACCTGGACGAAGCCATTCACTAACCTGCAAGGGGCCTTCGGGCCCCTCTTATTTTCCATCCAGCACAAACCTCACATCGCCCTTCCTGCGATAGCAGGACCAATATTTCTATACCACATAACGGAAAATAAATTTTAACAAAAAACGTTCAATTTTCGCTTTCTATGGTATAATAGAATTATATCGAGATAAGAAGATTGTGAGGTAAAAACAATGATTAAGCACAGCCGAACTGTACCATTTAGCGAAGAAGATCGAAGACACATCATCGAAGACATGGACTACTACTCGGTCTACGAAATGGCCAGGCAGTACATGGGCGGTGCTACTTCAGACAAAAACATATTCCTCGCCCAGGCATGCAACTACCACGCTCAGCGCAGAAGGTTGCAGCTGGATTGTGAGCGCGGCCTGAACCGTTCTGATATTCCTGCGCCCCATAAGTCAGGTGCAAGAAACTTCGCTCATCACGTCAGGGTTATGAATCGTGTGCTTGATCGAATGGCCAGAAACTTAATCATCAAAGGTCGTGCACGATGAAGAAAAAGAATCCCTACCAGTTCGGCAACACTGATGAAGATATCGTTGATGGCTCTCTCTATGAGTATGAGTCGGAAAACTATGTGCCCGTGGATACTGAAACACCAGATGCCGGGCCTGACACCGGTTTTATCGCTGAGAGAATTATCGAGTCATCTCTGACTGTTGGTTCTGTTGCCTCAGAAGGTGTGTCTAATAATGCTCAAGCGACATATCAAGCTCGCACCAATGAGCCAAAGGCCCAGGTAAGAGATGAGGACCTAAAGAGTCTCGTTGAACACATTCCGTCAGGCAACAAGCTGGATGTCCAGTCTCTTCATGAAGACATGGTTTTAGCAGAGCGTGAGCTCAGCAAGTCAGAGGGCTACATCGCTTCTGCCGGCCAAAGCCGTTCTGCCTATCAACAGTATCTCAAAAACGAATTCCAGGGCCTGAACTCAAAGGACTTTGATGCACTGCCCAAGCCGAATGAAGTGGAGTTTGGTAGCCAGTCTCAAGCCCGTGAGTACACGGACTATTACGACCTGCGTGGCTACAACCACCACAAGACGATTTCCTATTACACGAATGCCGAAGATCAGCAGATGCGATTGCAGGAGGCTTCGGCTCACATCAACAACTTTGAAGATCGTCTGAAGTCAGATTCTCGCTACGCGTCCATAGCAAAGCACATAGATCGTCAGTGCCAGAACATGGGGATCACTGAAGATCAGCGCCAAGAGATGGAAGCCCAGGCGGAAAAAGACTTCATCCAGTCTGGTGCCATCGACAATTCAAAAGGTGTTATTTCCGCATGGGAAATGAATCAGCGTGGTGTAAGCAAAGACCAGGCAGACCTGCATAAGCTTCGCTGTCAGCGCGAGGAGATGGTCCGTGATGGCCAGGCAAATAGCGACGAATACAAAGAACTGATGAGTCAGATTGAGGAGCAGAGAAAAGAGGTGTTCCTGGATCCGGTACAGACGCAAGAAGAGGCTCTTGAGCAGCTGAAGGAACAAGATCAGCAGGAGCAAATTCAACAAGTACACAATCAGGAAGTTCGGCCGGAAGAAAATCGGGCCCAGGAAGTCCAGTACGAAGAACTTGAGGACGTTCAATCACAAGGAGACCTAGACCTTACCCAGGAGCAGCCTGAAGAGAGCCTGGGCCAGGAAGAACAGGTAGACCTTGATGACCACCTACAGCGCCAGAAGCGCACTGTAGAGGATGAGGCCACTGAAGAAAGGGATGTTGATACTGAGATTGAAAATCCAGTTTCCAGAATGGACTCAAGCAGCCAGGAGAGTGCCAGGGAAGAGGCTCAGCAACCTGAATGGGATCGTCATTCTGAGGAGAGCATTTTTGTAGAGGCCCAGCAGGAAGAAATGGATGAGGAGGCCCTTGAGGCTCAGAGAATTGTTCGTCAGCAAGAATTGGCGAGTATGCGCTCATCTTCTGACAGTGCAGCCATGGGCGGTGAGCAAATTGATGATTCTTACCTGATAGAACAGGAGCCGGTTGAATACGACCTGGATGAAGATGAGGAATTCGACATCGATGACAGCCTGGAGATCGAGGAAACGCCTGAGCTTATCGCTGACAACAGTGAAGAAATAGCTCAGCAGGTAGAAGCAGACAAGGACTTCGAGCGAGAGCTGGCAGAGCTTGCTGGTGAGCATTTTGGCGATCAGGCGGAAGAAAACCAGGAGCAAGAACTGGACTCAGGTCTTGAGTCTGAATTCGAAATGGAAAGTGAACCAGTTTCCGATGCGACTGAAGATGACAATGAAATCGAAGAGGAAGCCCATCCTTTCAACCAGGAACTTGAAGATGCGTTCCAGGCGGCTATGGAAAGCGAGGACATGCTTGAGTTTGAGAAAAATGGAGGACTTACAGCAGAACAGGAAATGGAGCTGGATGCGCTGCTGGATGATCTCGGAGGACAGCAAGAAGAAAGGGAATTGGGCATCGACATGGACGACGAAAACGAAAGAGATAACGAATTTTCACGGTAACCAAAGAGGAGAAAACCTATGGAAAATACAGCAACCAACACAGAGCAACACGAAGCAGAACGTCGACTGGACGAAGCCTACGACCAGGTTAAAGACAGTGATGATTTTGAGAGATTCCAGCAAAACGGCGGATTGAGCGATGACGAGCGCCAAGAGGTGAATTCACTTGAGCAAGACATCAAGCAAGCCCAAGAGGAACGTCAAAAGAACCTCGGCCAGTCCCGGGACAACGAACAAGGAATTGAAAGGTAAGGGGGTGTCTCATGTTTGATGAAGATGAAGATCTTGCCAGTTACGAGAAGGAGGAGTCTTTGTACTCCCCTGATCCTGATGACTTCAAGGAGATCCATGATCGCCTGGAAGAACTTTCGGACAAGGGGTTCATTCTGGAAATGGATTCTGAAATTGAGAGTTCAAAGGAAGATGTCTTGGATGAAAATCAAAACTTTGTCGATGAAATTGGCGAAGAAGATGATGAGGACGAGCTCCTCAATAAGCTGAAGGCACTTTCCCCTGAGGATTTTGAGTTTTCGGGTACTGAGGGTGGCTCTGCTGACGTTGTATCAGAGAAATCCTCTCTGGCTCCCCCTTCGGGGGAAAGGGTCGATGGTGGAGTTCCGGCGACCTGCAAGGAAACTGGAAGCGGGAAGGTGGTTGTGATGCCTGCCATCTCAAGTGTTGACCTTGTATCAGAAGCAGAGTTTGAAGAGCTAAAGAAGCACGCTGAATCCGGTGCCCAATTTGATGAGATCAACGGTCAGATAGTTAAGACCGGTGAGGGTGTCAATAACGAAGAGCTCGTTGCCACGGAAGCTCAGAAAATGCTGAACGAGGCATTTGATCGGGTGAAAAACACAGACGATGCCTTGAGGTTTATGAGAAATGGAGGGCTTACAGAGCACGAGATGGCAGAGGTAGAGGCCATCCACAGGGACATTGAGCAGGCAATTATGGAGAGAAACGAAAACGAATCAGACTCGATCGCCAGTCAGTCGATAAAAAACAGCCTTAATGGCGGTGGAAAATCACGATAAAAAAGAAATTATCGAGATCGACAACAAAAATAAGAGGAGATTAAAAATGTATCAACCAAGATTTGTATTCAGATTAGCCGGGAGCTATGCCCGGCAAAACAGGGTAACGATTGTCTACGCAATCATGGCTGAAATGTTCCTATGGGCAATCCTGATTTCCGCCCTTGTCACCTACGCGGGCACCTATCTAACAATGCCTATTTACTACACCGTTGCCGCTTTTGATGCGGTGTTTGGCTGGCTTCCATTCGTCACGATCGCCAGCCCAGAACATCTGGCCATGACTTACGAGCGTTGGGCTCAATCAACAGATGGCTTTACTGTTTTCAGAAACGTCTCAGTCCTGGTTCTGATCGCATCCCCCATTCTTTTGATGATTGAAATTATGATTGTTCGGCCGGCAGTGAAAAGCTAGAAAATGAACCGATGGGCAGGCTAGTCCTGCCTGAATACCAAAAGAAT
>Ga0114983_1000344_pt1 | contig 19952 bp, 17 predicted proteins | sample Shrwel_input2_RT_FD_87182 | JGI IMG/M metagenome (GOLD analysis project Ga0114983, IMG submission 87182) | Subsurface microbial communities from deep shales in Ohio, USA - Utica-3 well 1 S input2 RT | ecosystem: Environmental > Aquatic > Deep subsurface > Shale gas/oil reservoir > Produced... | reverse complement strand
GCTGGCGGTAGCGCCGGTGTTTCTGCTGACCGGCGTGGCCGCGTTCATCGGCGTGATCTCGAACCGGCTCGGGCGCATCGTCGATCGGGCGCGCGATCTGGAGCGGCTGCTGCTCAGCGCTTCGCCGGCGCGCATCGAAGCGATGCGCACGACCCTGCGCAATCTGGCCAAGCGCGCGCGGCTGGCCAACCGGGCACTGAGCCTCTGTGTCGGCTGCGCGGTGCTGATCTGCGCCGACATCGTCGTGCTGTTCGTCGGCACGCTGGCTGGTGAACGCTTTGGCAGCGTTGTCGCGGTGGTGTTCGTGCTGGCGATGCTGGCGCTGATCGCGGGGCTGCTGCTGTTCCTGCGCGAGGTCTATCTGGCGACCCGCTTCCTGCGCATCGACGCATCCGAGGTCTATGCGCCGGAATCGACGACCCCGCCGGAGTCCGGCCGCTGAAACGAAAACGGCGAGCCCGAGGGCTCGCCGTTGTCAGCACCGCGGCGCGAATCAGAGATCGCGCAGCAGCGCATTGATGCCGACCTTCGAGCGCGTCTGGGCGTCGACGGTCTTGACGATCACTGCACAGTTGATGCTGTAGCGACCGTTGTCGCGCGGCAGCGAACCGGCCACGACGACCGAGCCGGCCGGCACGCGGCCATAGCTGATCGTGCCCTTGTCGCGGTCGTAGATCGGTGTCGACTGGCCGATGAACACGCCCATCGACAGCACCGAGCCCTTTTCGACGATCACACCTTCGACCACTTCGGAACGGGCGCCGATGAAGCAGTCGTCCTCGATGATCGTCGGTGATGCCTGCAGCGGCTCCAGCACGCCGCCGATGCCGACGCCGCCGGACAGATGGACGTTGGCGCCGATCTGCGCGCAGGAGCCGACCGTGGCCCAGGTGTCGACCATCGTGCCGCGGCCGACATAGCCGCCGATGTTGACGAAGCTCGGCATCAGGATCGCACCCGGTGCGATGTAGGCGCCGCGGCGCACCGAGGCCGGCGGCACCACGCGCGCGCCCTGGGCCTTGAAGCGCTCGGCGGTCCAGCCGTCGTACTTCAGCGGCACCTTGTCGTAGCCGACCAGCGGGCCGGAGGCCAGCGGCAGGTTGTCGTGCAGGCGGAAGTACAGCAGCACGGCCTTCTTCAGCCAGTCGTTGACTTGCCAGCCGTCAGCCGTCGGTTCGGCGACGCGGGCGGCGCCGGAATCGAGCAGCTCGATGGCGGCTTCGACGGCGGCAGCCACGGCGCTGTTCGAGGCGTCGAGGGTGGCGCGATCTTCCCAGGCACGCGCGATGACGGCCTGCAGTTCGGTGTTGTCCAAGCGGAAATCCTTCGGTGATGAAGCGGGTGTTTTGCTACTTGTGCGCGCCTTCGGCGTTCGACAGCGTGCGCGTCAGCACTTCGCGCAGATCTTCGACGGCCTTGTCGCTGGTGATCGGCTGGCGCTGGCGATCGGTGATGTAGAAGACGTCTTCGGCGCGTTCGCCGATCGTCGCGATCTTCGCGGCATCGAGCAGGATGCCGCGCTTGTGGAACACGCGGCCGACCAGGCTGAGCAGGCCCGGCTGGTCGGCGCAGACCAGTTCCAGCATCGTGCGATTGCGTACCGTGTCCTGCGAGATGCTGACGGTGGTCGGCGTGTTGAAGTGGCGCAGGCGAGTCGGGCGACGACGGTTGACGTCGACGACCGAGACGGCCGGATCCGCCAGCACCTTGCGCAGCGCCACGCCGATCTCGTCGAAGCGATGCGCGTTCTCGATCGGCGAGCCATCGCTTTCGACGACGACGAACGAGTCAAGCACGTAACCATCGGCCGAGGTGTTGATACGGGCATCGAGAATGCTCAGGCCGAGCTTGGCGAGCACGCCGGTCGACAGGCCGAACAGGTGGTCGCGGTCGCGCATGTAGACGAACACCGTGGTGCCGCGGCCATCGAGCGTCTTGACCAGCACCAGCGGCAGATCGGCCTCGGTGCTGTGGGCGATGGCGTCGAGATGCCAGACCAGTTCCGACGGCGAATGGCGCAGGAAGTAGTCGGCGTCGAAGCGGCCCCAGATGCGGTCGGTCAGTGCGCCATCGATGTGATGCGCTTGCGGCAGCGCATAGGCGGCGCGGCGCTGTTCGGCCACGCGCTCGGCCATCGAGTACGGGTTGTCGAGGCCGCGATCGAAGGCGCGCTTGGTCGAGTGGTACAGCTCGCGCAGCAGGCTTTCGCGCCAGGAATTCCACAGCGCCGAGTTGGTGGCGCGGATGTCGGAGACGGTCAGCGCCAGCAGGTAGTCGAGCCGCGCACGATCGCCGACCTTCTGCGCGAACGCGGTGACGATGTCCGGGTTGGAAATGTCCTGGCGCTGCGCGGTCAGCGACATCAGCAGGTGGTTGCGCACCAGCCACGAGACCAGATCGGCGTCGGCATGGCTCAGGCCGTGGTCGAGACAGAACTTCTCCGCTTCCTTGGCGCCGACTTCCGAGTGATCGCCACCGGAGCCTTTGCCGAGATCGTGAAACAGGCCGGCAACGAACAGCAGGTCGGGGCGGGCGATGCGGTGCATCACGTCGCTGAAGAACGGCAGTTCCTGACGGAAGCGTTCCATGCGCAGCCGGCGCAGGTTGCGGACCAGCCGCAGCGTGTGCTCGTCGACCGTCAGCGTGTGGAACAGGTCGTACTGCATGTGGCCGATGATCTGGCCGAACACCGGCAGGTAGCGGCCGAGCACGCCGTAGCGGTTCATCCGCCGCAGCGCCCGGGTCAGGCCATCGCCGCTCTGGAACATGCTGATGAACAGCTCGCGGGTGCGCACGTCGCCGCGCACCGTCTCGATCAGACGGCGGTCGCGGCGAATCAGCCGCAAGGTGGCGGTCGAAATGCCTTCGAGCTTCGGGTGCTGCTGCATCAGCGCGAACACTTCGATCAGCGCCCATGGCGACTTCTGGAAGACGTCGTCCGATCGCGCTTCGATGTAGTTGCCACGCAGCTGGAAGCGCGAGTTCAGCGGCTTCGGTTCGACATTCTGGCCACGGCCGAGAATCGCTTCCTCGAACAGCTGCAGCAGCATGTCGTTCAGGCAGCTCAGGGACTTGATGGTCCGGTAATAGAGCTGCATGAACTGCTCGACCGCACGATTGCGATCCTGATCCTCGTAGCCGAACAGCGTGGCGATCTTGTTCTGGTGATCGAACAGCAGCCGGTCTTCGTGGCGGCCGGTGATCATGTGCAGCGCGAAGCGCACCCGCCAGAGGAAGTCCTGGCCGGCGAACAGTTCGTCGCACTCGGTCTTGGTCAGGAAACCGCGCTCGCGCAGTTCGGTCAGGCTGGACGCGCCGAAGTGGCGCTTGGCGACCCAAGCCACCGTGTGGATGTCGCGCAGGCCGCCGGGGCTTTCCTTGACGTTCGGCTCCAGCTTGTAGGCGCTGTCATCGTACTTGGCGTGCCGGGCCTGCTGCTCGGCGACCTTGGCGCGGAAGAAGGCGTCGACCGGCCACATCGCTTCAGGCCGCATTGCTTCGTTGAGCGCGGTGAACAGCGTCAGGTCACCGATCAGCGGCCGGGCTTCGGTGAGATTGGTGATCACGCTGACATCGGTCGCGGCCAGTTCGGCGCACTGGGCAACGCTGCGCACGGCCGAGCCGACATCGAGGCCGATGTCCCAGAGAAACGCGAAAAAGTTTTCCAGCCGCGACTTCGCACCGTTGAGCGCGGCTTCGTCGTACAGCACCAGCAGGTCGATGTCGGAATGCGGCAGCAGCTCGCCGCGCCCGTAGCCACCGACGGCGATCAGCGCCAGACCGCCGTCGGCCTGCGGCAGGAACTGGGTCCAGGCTTCGCGCAGCACTTCGTCGACCAGATGGGCGCGCGCGTGGACCAGCGAATCGGCCGGCGTGCCGTCGTGAAACAGGCCGACCAGGCGCTCTCGGCCCCAGGCCAGCGTTTCGCGGAACGCGGCGACCGGCTTGCCGCCGTCGGCGCGCAGGCGGCTGCGCACGCGGCGCGCGGAAAAGACGGCAATGCTGTCGTCTTCGCTGATGTCGATTTCGGCGCCCACGTCAGGCGGTCTCGCCGTCGCGCAGCGTCAGGATTTCGTAGCCCGTCTCGGTCACCAGCACCGTGTGCTCCCATTGCGCCGACAGCGAGTGATCCTTGGTGACGACCGTCCAGCCATCCGGCAGCAGTTTCACTTCGCAGCGGCCGGCGTTGAGCATCGGTTCGATCGTGAAGGTCATTCCAGGAACAAGTTCCATGCCGGTTCCCGGCCGTCCGTAATGGACGACCTGCGGATCCTCGTGAAAGACCCGGCCGATGCCGTGACCGCAGTAGTCGCGAACGATCGAGTAGCCGCGCGATTCGGCAACCGCCTGCACCGCCGCGCCGATATCGCCGAGGCGGGCACCCGGCCGTACCTTGCGGATGCCGGCCAGCATCGCTTCGCGCGTGGTTTCGGTCAGCCGGCGCGCCAGGATGCTGGGCTCGCCGATGTAGAACATCTGGCTGGTGTCGCCGTGCCAGCCGTCCTTGATCACGGTGACGTCGATGTTGATCGCGTCGCCGCGCTTCAGCGGCTTGTTGGCCGGGATGCCGTGGCAGACGACATGATTGACCGACGTGCAGATCGACTTCGGAAACGGCATCCGCCCGCCGCCGCCGCCGTAGCCGAGCGGGGCAGGGACGCCGTTCAGTTCGTTGACGATGTAGTCGTGGCAGATGCGATCCAGTTCCTCGGTCGTCACGCCGGCCTTGACGTGCGGGGCGATCATGGTCAGCACCGACGCTGCTGCCTTGCCGGCAATGCGCATGCCGTCGCGCTATGCCGCATTCTTGATGGTGACCGACATGTGTTCGTGCGTGCCTGCTGCGTGTGGGGGCGGAGGAAATGCTGCGCCCGATGCAGATGGGGCCGCGGTGCAAGTGGTAAGCCGACAGCCGCCTATGGTATAAAGCGCGCCGCCGCAAGGCAACGACGCGAAAAGCAAGCAGATTTTGCCTGAATTCGCGATCTCATCCGCGTACGTCCCTGGGTGTCGAACGAGCCAACCCTGCTCGCCGATTCCACGTTGCGCGGTCAGCCCAACCCAAGGAGATTGCACCATGTCATCGATCACGATGCGTCAGCTGCTGGAAGCCGGCGTCCACTTCGGACACCGCACCCGTTACTGGAACCCGAAGATGGAGGCCTACATCTTCGGCGACCGCAACAAGATTCACATCATCAACCTTGAGAACACGCTGCCGCTGCTCAAGGACGCCTGCAACTTCGCCGGCAAGCTGGCCGCCAACGGTGGCCGCATCCTGTTCGTCGGCACCAAGCGCGCTGCCCGCGACGCGATCCGCGACGAAGCGGTCCGCGCCGGCATGCCGCACGTCAGCCAGCGCTGGCTCGGCGGCACGCTGACCAACTTCAAGACCGTCAAAGGCTCGATCAAGCGCCTGCACGAGATGGAAAAGCAGGTTGCCGACGGCACCGTCGGTCGTCTGTCGAAGAAGGAACAGCTGCTGTTCACCCGCGAGCTGGAAAAGCTGCAGCGCTCGCTGGGCGGCATCAAGGACATGCCGGCGCTGCCGGATGCGCTGTTCATCATCGACACCGGCTACGAAAAGATCGCCGTTTCGGAAGCCAAGAAGCTCGGCATTCCGATCATTGCCGTGGTCGACACCAACAACAACCCGGATGGCATCGACTGCGTGATCCCGGGCAACGACGACGCGATCCGCGCGATCAAGGTCTACGCCCAGTGCATCGCCGACGCGATCATCGAAGGTCGTGGCACCAACACCGTCAACGTCCGCGCTGAGGAGTTTGCGAACGCCGGTGACGACGAGGCCGCGCCGGCCCGTCCGCGCCGCCCGCGCGCTGGCAAGCCGACTGGCCGCGGCGAGCGCGCCGACGCCTGAGGCATCTTCGGCAACTGCGGATGAATCGTTCATCCGCTGTCGCCGAGTCCCGTAGCGGTTCGAGGCGGCGCGACAGCGCCGTTTCGCGTTCCGGGATTGACACATCGATACCGTATCGTCAGCAGCCCGACGCATACCTCCCCCACATTCGAATCAAGGTTGAACCGACATGAGCACTCCCGTCACTGCTGCCCTCGTCAAGGAACTGCGCGACCGTACCGGCGCCGGCATGAGCGATTGCAAGAAGGCGCTCGAAGCCACCGGCGGCAACGTCGATGCGGCCGCCGAAAAGCTGCGCGTCGATGGCATGGCCAAGGCCGACAAGAAGGGCAGCCGCACGGCCGCCGAAGGCGTGATCTCGATCGCCGTCGGTGCCGACGCCATCGTGCTGGTCGAAACCAACAGCGAAACCGACTTCGTGTCGAAGGGCGACGACTTCAAGGCGCTCGGCGATGCCGCCGCGAAGGCCGCGCTCGCCGCACGGCCTGCCACGCTGGCTGACCTGCTGACGCTGAAGGCTGCCGATGGTCAGACCATCGAGGAAATCCGCCGTGGTCTGGTGGCCAAGATCGGCGAGAACATTACCGTGCGTCGTTTCGAGATCGTCGAGAAGGCCGCCGGCCCGATCAACTACTACCTGCATGGCTCGAAGATCGGTGCCGTCGTGGCACTGAACACCGGCGACGAAGAACTGGCCCGCGATCTGGCGATGCATGTCGCTGCCAGCGCGCCGCGCTTCCTCGACACCACGCAGATCCCGGCCGATGTCGTCGAAGCCGAAAAGCGCGTGATCGAAGAGACGATGGCTCGCGAGCAGGCCGAAGCGCAGGCTGAATCGGATCGCTTCGGCGGCTTCCTGAAGGAAATGGACGCCGAGCGCAGCAACGGCCACTACGACTCGCTCGATGCCGAAGGCAAGAAGAACTGGGACGACGAGTACGCCGGCGTGAAGAAGAAGTTCGGCGGCGGCTACAAGCCGAAGCCGGCCGACATCCTTGCCAAGATGGCGACCGGCAAGATCGCCAAGTTCGTCAACGACATCACGCTGGTCGGTCAGCCGTTCGTCAAGGATCCGGACCAGACGGTCGAAAAGTTGCTGAAGGCCAAGAACGCCACCGTCGCCCGTTTCGTGCGACTGGCGGTTGGCGAAGGCATCGAGAAGAAGGCCACCGACTTCGCGGCCGAAGTGGCCGCCGCGACGCAAGTCTGAAGGCTGTGGGAACCTGATTTTCAGGTTAAAGTATTTATCAATGAGGCCCCGGAAACGGGGCCTTTTGGTAGCAGCACCCACCTGGGGTTGCGGGTCGTCGGTTGTAGGCAAGTGCCTGATTCATCGAGTGGCATTCAGTCTGACGGGCCGGCGATCCCCAACGCTGATTGACCCGGAGTTTCATCATTGAATCAACCGCTCGCCGCTGAACCGGCCAAGTCAGCCCCTCAGCCCGCCTACAAGCGCATCCTGCTGAAGCTTTCCGGCGAAGCCCTGATGGGCGATCTCGGGTTCGGCATTTCACCGGCGGTGATGACCTTCCTCGCGAACGAGCTGAAGGAAATCGTCGATCTCGGTGTGCAGGTGGCACTGGTGGTCGGTGCCGGCAACATCTTCCGCGGCGAAGGCCTGGCTCGCGGCGGCATGGATCGCGTGACCGGCGACCAGATGGGCATGCTGGCCACGGTCATCAATGCATTGGCGATTCAGGACGCGATCGAGCGGGTCGGTCTTGAGGCACGCGTGCAGTCGGCGATCCGGATCAACGAGGTTTGCGAGGACTTCATTCGCCGCAAGGCGATCCGCCATCTCGAGAAGGGCCGTGTGCTGGTGTTTGCTGCCGGTACCGGCAATCCGTTCTTCACCACCGATTCGGCGGCAGCGCTGCGCGCCATCGAGATTTCGGCCGATCTGATGCTGAAGGCGACCAAGGTCGACGGTGTCTACACCGCGGATCCCAAGAAGGATCCTACGGCGACTCGCTACGAAGAATTGACCTACGACGAAGCGCTTGACCGCCGCCTCGGCGTGATGGACCAGACCGCGCTGGTGTTGTGCCGCGATCACAAGATTCGCTTGAAGGTCTACGACATGGACCGCCCGAAGGCCCTGTTGCGGATCATCACGGGCGACAACTCGCTGGGCACCCTGGTCAGGGTCTGAAGCGGTCTGCGGTGACGGCGATCACCGAATCGTGCCAGCCGCTGCCTGTCGTCCGCACCCGGACGTGCCACCCTGTATCCCGTATCTGAACTGTTGCCCTGGAATTGACCCGATGATCGAAGACATCAAGAAAGATGCGACGGCGCGCATGCAGAAGACCGTCGACGGCCTCAAGGCCTCGTTTTCCAAGCTCCGGACCGGACGCGCCTCGACGGCGATCCTCGAGCATGTTCGCGTTGACTATTACGGTTCCGAATCACCGCTGTCGCAGGTCGCCAGCGTGGTCGTCGAAGACGCGCGAACCATCTCGATTGCGCCCTGGGACCGCAACATGATCGGAGCGATCGAAAAAGCGATCCTTGCGTCCGACCTCGGCATCACGCCGAACACCGCCGGCACCACGATCCGCATCAACATGCCGCCGCTGACCGAGGAGCGTCGCAAGGACCTGGTCAAAGTGGTCAAGAGCGAAACCGAGAACGCGCGGGTGGCCATCCGCAATGTTCGCCGTGACGCCAACCAGTCGATCAAGGAACTGGCCAAGGAAAAGATCATCACGGCTGATGAGGAAAAGGCAGCCGAAGCGGCGATCCAGAAGCTCACCGACCAGTTCGTCGCCAAGGCCGACGAAACCATGAACGGCAAAGAAAAAGAGCTGATGTCGGTCGGATGACCAGCGACTTGCCGAATCTGCCGGATATGCGGATTCCGGCGCACGTCGCCGTCATCATGGATGGCAACGGCCGCTGGGCGAAGCAACGCTTGCGGCCACGCGCGTTTGGCCATCAGGCTGGCGTCAAGTCGGCACGGCGCATCGTCCGGGCCGCGCACAACAGCGGCGTGAAGATGCTGACCCTGTTCGCGTTCAGTCAAGAGAACTGGCAGCGCCCGCCGATCGAGGTGTCGCTGCTGATGGGGCTGTTCGTTCGCACGCTGCGGCGCGAGCTTGGCAGCCTGCATCGCAGTGCCGTGCGCATCCGGTTCATCGGTGATCACGGTGACTTCCCGAACGACCTGACGGTGCTGATGCAGGATGCCGAGTCGCTGACCCGTGACAACGCAGGCCTGCAGCTGATCATCGCGGTCGGCTACGGCGGCCACTGGGATATCGCCCAGGCGGCCAGCAGCCTGTGCCGCGATGGTTTGCCGATCACCCCGCAGGCGATCGAAGCGCGGCTTGCGGTGGCCGATCTTCCGCACCCGGATCTGCTGATCCGCACCGGCGGCGAGAAGCGGCTGTCGAACTTCTTGTTGTGGCAGCTGGCCTACACCGAGCTGCACCTCGTTGACACGCTGTGGCCCGATTTCGACGAGGCGGCATTTGCAGCCGCCCTTTCCTGGTACGCCTCGCGCGACCGACGCTACGGCCGCGTGCCGGAAGCCAGCTGAGGCCGTGCCATGTTGAAGCAGCGGGTCATCACCGCGTTGATCCTGCTGCCGCTGATTCTCGGCCCGATCATCTGGTTTCCTACGCCGTGGCTGTATGTGTTCCTGAGCGCGCCGGGCTTGATCGCCGCCTGGGAATGGACGGCGTTGATGGGGCTCAAGCAGACGACTGCTCGCTATGCGTACCTGGCTGTGACATCGGCCCTGATTGCGGCGGCCTGGTGGCTCGCCAGCCTGGGTCATGGCGCAGCGGTGCTGGCCGTCGGCGCCGTCTGGTGGGTCTATGCCCTGCGTCTGGTCATCGGTTATCCCGGAAACTTTCAGCGGCAGCCGCCGGCTATCCCGGTGATGGCAGCCTACGGACTGCTGATGCTGGTGCCGGCGCTTCTCGGGCTGGCGATGCTGCATGGCGCCGACCATGGCGGGCGGCGCATCTTTTTCCTGTTCGAACTGGTCTGGATGGCCGATATCGGCGCCTACTTCGCTGGTCGTCGTTTCGGCAAGCGCAAGCTTGCAGTTGAGGTCAGTCCCGGCAAGTCGATCGAAGGTGCGCTGGGTGGTTTTGTCGCCTCGATGCTGGTCGCCGCGCTGTCGGCGCCGTGGGTGTTCGGTGCCGGCCGTTATGACGCGTTATCGCTGCTGCTGCTGTGTGCACTGGTGATCGCGGTGTCGATCATGGGTGATCTGACCGAGAGTCTGTTCAAGCGCCATCGCGGCGTGAAGGACAGCGGCACACTGCTGCCCGGACATGGCGGCGTGCTCGATCGCATCGACAGCGTGCTGGCCGCAGCGCCGGTGCTCGCGCTCGGTCTTGCCCTGATCGGCATCTGAACATGGCCGACTGCCCGTGCTTGAACGCATTGCCCGGCGCGATGGTCGTACTGGCGCGCCCGTCCTTCCTGCGATCCTGAACCATGCTCGATACCCTGCATTCCGCCGGTTCCTTCATCGTTGCCATCGGTGTCCTGGTGGCATTCCACGGGTTCGGCCATTTCTGGGTCGCTCGTCGCTTCGGTATTAAGGTACTGAAGTTCTCGATCGGCTTCGGCCGCCCGCTGTGGTCGCGGCGCGGCCGGGACGGCGTCGAGTACATCGTTGCGATGATCCCGCTCGGTGGCTACGTCAAGCTGCTCGATGAGCGCGAGGCCGATGTCGTGATCCCGCCGCAGGATCTGCCGCACGCGTTCAACCGGCAGTCGGTCTGGAAGCGGATCGGCGTGTATGCAGCAGGGCCGGCGTTCAACTTCCTGCTGGCCATTGCCTTCTACTGGCTGCTGTACATGGTCGGCGTGCCCGGCATGAAGCCGGTGATCGACGAACCGCCGGCCGGCACCGTCGCGGCCCGCGCCGGATTCCATGCTGGCGAGCAGATCGTGGCGCTTGACGATCAGCCGATCGCAACCTGGTCGGTGCTCCGCAGTGAACTGCTCGACCACGCGTTGAACCATGGCGATACGCGCTTCCGGGTCCTTGCGGCTGACGGCGCAGAGCGCACCGTGACTGTCGATCTGCGCGCGGTGCGGATCGATCCGGCACTCCTGTTTGACGATCTGGGCCTGTCGCCTTTCGATCCGCCGAGGCCGGCCGTGGTCGGAGAAGTGGTTGCCGGCGGCGCTGCGGCCGAGGCCGGTTTCCAGTCGGGCGACAAGGTATTGAGCATTGACGGCGAGCCGGTCGCCTCGTTCCAGGCCTTGCGAAGGACGATCCTCGCGCGGCCGGGGCAGGTGGCCCGGTTCGCCATCGAAAGGCGTGGCCAGCCCATGGAATTGAGCGCGATCATCGGCTCGGACGGCGCCGGCGTAAACGCTGTTGGCCGCATGGGGTTCACCGGCCAGATCATGGCGGGTGAGGCTGATTTGTGGCAGGATTTGCGCGCCGAAGTGCGGCTCGATCCTGTTGCCGCAGCGTCGGCGGCAGTGCACCAGACCTGGCAGATTTCCGCGCTCACTCTTCGCTTGCTGTACCGGATGGTGGTCGGCGAGGTGTCGGTCAAGAACGTCAGTGGACCGATCCAGATCGCGCAAGCGGCGGGCTACTCGGCCAACGCCGGAATTGCCGCGTTCGTGACGTTTGTGGCGATGGTCAGCGTCAGCATCGGCATCTTCAACCTGCTGCCGATTCCGATGCTTGACGGGGGGCAGATCCTGTTCGGCCTGATCGAAGCGGTGAAAGGTTCACCGCTGCCGGATCGCGTGCAGCTGGCGGGACAGCAGGTCGGCATGACCTTGTTGCTGCTGCTGATGGGGCTGGCGTTTTACAACGATGTGGCCAGCGTCATCGGCTGACAACGACATTGGGTTCACGAGGGGAAGAGTTCTGAAACGTCTACGCAACACGGCACGCGGAGCGCTGCTGAGTGTCATCGCGATCCTCGTCGCCACCCCGGCTGCGTGGGCGTTCGAGCCGTTCGTCATCAAGCAGGTGCGTGCAGAAGGTTTGCAGCGTCTCGAACTCGGCACCGTACTGACCTATTTCCCTTTGTCGGTCGGCGACGAGATGACGGAAACGGCATCGCGGACGGCGATTCGCAGCCTGTACAGCTCCGGTCTGTTTCTTGACGTGCAACTGGCGCGTGATGGCGACGATCTGGTCATCAAGGTGCAGGAACGCCCGGCGATTGCCACGTTCAAGCTCGAAGGCAACGAGAAGGTCGGCGGCGACGACCTGAACAAGTCGCTGAAGGAAGCCGGACTTGCCGAAGGCGAACTGTTCAAGCGCGCGCTGCTCGACTCGGTCGAACAGGAACTGCGCCGGCAGTACTACGCCAATGGCTATTACGACGTCGCCATTGAGGCCAAGGTCACCGAGCTGCCGAACAACCGCGTCGACATCAACATCAAGGTGACCGAAGGCAAGGTCACCAAGATCAAGGAAATCAACATCATCGGGAACAAGGCGTTTCCGAAGGATGTGTTGCTGTCGCAGCTGAAGCTGGAAAAGACCAACTGGATGCCGTTCCAGAAGACCGATCGCTACTCCAAGCAGCAGCTCGGCGGCGATCTCGAAGGACTCAGCTCGTTCTACCAGGACCGCGGCTACCTGCAGTTCAACGTGTCGTCGGTGCAGGTGGCGCTGTCGCCGGACAAGCAGGACATCTACATCACCATGGCGGTCGATGAAGGTGCGGTCTACAAGGTGTCGAGCCACCGGTTTTCCGGTGAGATCGTGCTCAATGAAAAGTTCCTCGACGCGCTGACTTCGACCAAGACCGGCTCGACGTTCTCGCGCAAGGAAGCAACCGAGACCGGCACCCGCATCGAAGGCGCGCTGTCCGACATCGGCTACGCATTCGCCAAGGTCACGCCGCTGCCGGAAGTCGATGAGCCGAAGCGCGAAGTAGCGCTGAACTACTTCATCGAGCCCGGCAAGCGCGCATACATCCGGCGCATCAATTTCCAGGGCCATACCGGCACCAATGACGAGACGCTGCGTCGCGAGATGCGCCAGCTGGAAGCGGCGCCGTTCTCGAAGACTGCCGTCGAACGATCGCGCGTGCGTCTGGCGCGTCTGCCGTTCATCGAGGAAGCCGAAGTCGAGACCAAGCCGGTGCCTGGCACTGACGATCTCGTCGACATCGAGTTCAAGGTCAAGGAACGTGCGCCCGGTTCGATCCAGTTCGGTGTCGGTTTCTCCGGCGCGCAGGGCTTCCTGATCAACGCCAGCATCACCAACACCAACTTCCTTGGTACCGGCGACCGTGTGCAGCTGTCGGCGGACACCAGCAGCTTCAACCGCTCGGTGTCGGTCAGCCTCACCGATCCCTATTTCACGCAGGACGGCATCAGCCAGACGGTATCGGCGTTCTTCCGCAAGTCGCAGTCGGTCATCCGCTTCTCGTCCGGCTTCGACACCAACGTCGTTGGCGGCGATCTGACCTATGGCATTCCGCTTTCGGAATTCACGTCGCTGCGTCTCGGTGGCGGTGTCAGCCAGACGGCGGTCAAGACCTTCCCGGGCGCATCGAGCAACGAAATCCTCGATTTCGTGATTCGCAACGGCACCACGTTCACCGAGTTCGAACTGCGCACCGGCATCGCGCGCGACACCCGCAACCGCACGTTCTTCGCGACGGCGGGTGCGCTGACCCGGTTCAATCTCGACATCGCCGTACCGCTCAGCGATCTGACGTTCTACAACGCCAGCCTTTCGCACGAGCAGTACATCCAGCTGCCGTTCAAGTTCTTCACTCGGCACAGCGCCACCATCGGCTACGTCGATGGCTACGGCAAGAAGAACGATGTGCCGCCGTACGAGCTGTACTTCGCCGGCGGTGCCAACACCGTGCGCGGCTACCGCGATGGTTCGCTGGGTCCGCGCGACTTCCCGAACAACAACCCGTTCGGTGGTCGCCTGCGCGCAACGGCGCAGAACGATCTGGTGCTGCCGATTCCGGTGGTCAGCGACAACAAGACCACACGCGCCAGCGTCTTCTACGACGTCGGCAACGTGTACAAGACGCCGGGCGATTTCAGCGTGTCGACGTTGCGCCAGGCTTACGGCCTGAGCTTCAGTTTCTTCACGCCGATCCTCGGCCTGCTCAGCCTGAGCTACGCCTTCCCGCTGAACGATCAGGTCGGCGACTTCACCGACGCCTTCCAGATCAATTTCGGCACCGGCTTCTGAGTGCGATTGCCGATCGCGCCGAGCCCATCATCAGCTGCACTTTCTGAACCTCAACGAGAGACCGACATGATTCAGCACCGCATCCTTGCCACCCTTGCCACTTGCGCCGCGCTGGCACTTGCCGCTGCCCCGACCATGGCGCAGGCACAGTCGAAGGTTGCCGCCGTCCGTTTCGACGACGCCGTGCGCGCGTCGCCGCAGTACAAGCAGGCCGATGCCAAGATGACCGCCGAGTTCTCGAAGCGGAAGTCCGATCTGGAAGCGCAGTCGAAGCAGTTCGAGTCCGACGTCGAGAAGTTCAAGCGTGACCGCGTGACGATCAGCCCGGACGCGCAGGCCAAGACCGAAAAGGATCTCGCTGCTCGCCAGGTCGACCTGACCCAGGCCGGCCGCAAGTTCCAGGAAGATGCCCAGACTCGCCAGCGCGAGTTGACCAACGATGTCGTCGGCAAGGTGCGTGACGCCGTGGTCGCCGTGGCCAAGGAAAAGGGCTACGACATGGTCATCGCCGATCCGGTCTACTCGGCCACCACGCTCGACATCACCGACGAAGTGGTGAAGAAGCTCGGCGGCGCGAAGTAAGCACGCGGCAGATGCTGGCAACGCCGCCGTTGCTGACGCTTGGCGCGATCGCCGAGCGTCACGGGCTTGCGCTGCGGGGAGACCCGGCGTTCCTGATCGAAGGCGTCTGCTCGCTGTCGCCCGGCATCGCCGGGCACCTCGGGTTCTGTGCCGATCCGAAACTGGCGCATCAGCTCGCTGGCTCGCAGGCATCGGCGGTCGTCGTGTCGTCACGCAACGCCGGCGTCTTCGCCGGCAACGTGCTGGTCGCGGCCAACCCGGCGTTGGCGTTCGCCGCGATCGCTCGCGAGTTCGACCGTTCCGAAGCGTTTGCGGTCGGCATCGATCGGTCGGCAAGCGTGGCGTCGTCGGCGCGGATCGGTGACGGCTGTGGCATCGCGCCCGGCGCCGTGATCGAGGCCGATGTGGCGATCGGTGCCGGCAGTTATGTCGGACCGAACTGCGTGGTGCGCCGTGGGGCCACGATCGGCGCCGGCTCGCGGCTTGAAGCCAATGTCTACGTCGGCCCGGATTCGCTGATCGGCGCCCGAGCCCGGCTGTTGCCGGGGGCGGTCATCGGCGGTCGCGGCTTCGGACTGGTGCCCAGCAAGGCCGGCTGGGTCGAAATGCCGCAGCTCGGCCGTGTCGTGATCGGCGATGACGTCGAGGTGGGTGCCAACACCACGATCGATCGTGGCGCGCTCGACGACACGGTGATCGAGGACGGCGTCAAGCTCGACAACCAGATCCAGATCGCCCACAACTGCCGCATCGGCGCCGGTACGGCGATTGCGGCCTGTGTCGGCATCGCTGGGTCGACCACGATCGGCCGCAACTGCATGATCGGTGGCGCGTCGGTGATCGGTGGCCACATCGAGATCACCGACAACGTGCTGGTGTTTGGCTATGCAATGGTGACCAAGTCGATCACCGTCCCCGGACAGTACGGCTCCGGCATTCCGGCCCAGCCGGCGCGGGACTGGCGGCGCGAAGTGGCCCGAATCAGGCGGCTACCGAAGGTCGACGAGCGTTTGGCGGCAATCGAACAACATTTGCAAATGACTCCGGGAACGGGAGACGAGAACGGTGAGCAAGGCGATCTTTGATATCCGCGACATCATGGCGCTGCTTCCGCATCGCCAGCCCTTCCTGCTGGTCGACAAGATCATCGAGCATGACCCCGGCAAGTCGCTGGTGGCGATCAAGAACGTCACCTACAACGAGCCGTTCTTTCTCGGCCACTTTCCGACCGTGCCGACAATGCCGGGCGTGCTGATCATCGAGGCGCTGGCTCAGGCCTGTGGCCTGCTGACGGCGATCGAGACCGGCATCAAGCCGGAGTCCGGCCTGATCTTCTACTTCGCCGGGATCGAGGATGCCCGCTTCAAGCGGATCGTCGAACCGGGCGACCAGCTTCGTTTCGAGGTCAGCCTCGACAAGGTCAAGCGCAACCTACGGCGCTTCAAGGCGCGCGCCACGGTCGATGGCGAGCTGGCCTGCGAAGCAACGCTGATGTGCGTGCTGAAGGACGCGTCGCGGCCGGCTCCGGCCGACGCGGAGCCGGCGGTCTGAACGGCGCGATGAGCGCGCCCCTGATTCACCCGACGGCGATCATCGATGCCGGTGCGCGGCTGCACCCGTCGGTGTCGGTAGGGCCGTATTCGATCATCGGGCCTCACGTCGAGATCGGCGAGGGCACCACGATCGGCCCGCATGTGGTGCTGAAAGGGCCGATGCGGATCGGCCGCGACAACACCATCTTCCAGTTCGCGAGCCTCGGCGAAATCAGCCAGGACAAGACGGCGAAGGTCGATGACGCCACGCGGGTCGAGATCGGTGACGGCAACACGATTCGCGAGTACGTGACGATCCAGCGCGGCACGCTGAAGACGCCCGATGGGCTGACCAAGGTCGGCGACCGCAACTGGATCATGGCCAATGCCCACATCGCCCATGACTGCATCGTCGGCAGCGACAACATCCTCGCCAACGGCACCACACTGGCCGGTCATGTGACCATCGAGGACTGGACCGGCCTTGGCGGCTACACGCTGGTGCACCAGTACTGCCGGATCGGTGGCCACGCGTTCACCGGCGGCGGCAGCGTGATCCTCAAGGATGTGCCGCCGTTCATGATGATCGAAGGCCAGCCTGCGAAAGCGCGCGGCATCAACAGCGAAGGGCTGAAGCGGCGCGGCTTCAGCGCGGACGAGATCGCCACCGTGAAGGACGCGTACAAGCTGATCTACATGTCCGAGATGCTGATGGTCGACGTGAAAGTGAAGCTGGCCGAGATGGCGATCGACTCGCCGCATTGCGCGCGCCTGCTGGCGTTCATCGAAAGCTCGACGCGGTCGATTGTCCGCTGAGCCGCGCGCCGGCTCGGGATTGCTCATGCATTTCGCGTTGATCGCAGGCGAGGCTTCCGGCGACCTGCTCGGCGCTGCGCTGATTCCGGCGCTGCGGGCACGCTATCCGGGCGCCCGGTTCAGCGGCGTCACCGGACCCCGAATGCAGGCTGCCGGTTGCGAATCGCTGGCCAGCATCGATCGGCTGTCGGTGATGGGTATCGCCGAAGTGCTGCCGAAGCTGCCGGACCTGTTCCGCCTGCGTGCCGAACTGGTCGAGCGCCTGTCGGCGGAACGTCCGGATGTGGTGATCGGCATCGACGCTCCGGATTTCAATCTTGGTCTCGAACGGCGGCTGCGCGAGCAAGGCCTGAAGACCGTGCAGATGGTCAGCCCAACGGTCTGGGCCTGGCGGCAGGGGCGGGTGAAGACCATCGCCAGGGCCGTCGATCTGGTGCTCTGCCTGTTCCCGTTCGAGCCGAAGTTCTACTTAGGCCATGGCGTCAAGGCGGTCTACATCGGCCACCCGCTGGCCGAGGAACTCGCGGATCCCCTGTCGCAGGCCGATGCGCGCGCGCGCCTGGCATTGCCAAGCTCAGGGCCGGTGCTGGCGGTGCTGCCGGGCAGTCGTGGCGGCGAGCTGGCGCGGCTGGCGGTGCCGTTCGCGCAGACCGCCGCCCTGCTGGCCGCCAAGCTGCCGGGCCTGCGCATCGTCACGCCGATTGCCAAGCCGTCGTTGCGGCCGGTGATGGAGAACGCGATCGCCGCCCATGCGCCGGGGCTGGACTGGCGCCTGGTCGACGGTCAGTCGCGCGAAGCGATGCGGGCGGCAGACGCGGTGTTGCTGGCTTCCGGTACCGCAACGCTGGAATGCTTGCTGCTTGACCGGCCGATGGTCGTCGCCTATCGCGGCTCGCTGCTGACCTACTTCCTGCTGTCGACGCTCGGCATGCTGAAGACCAAGCACGTCAGCCTGCCGAACCTGCTGGCGGCAGAAGCGGTGGTGCCGGAATACCTGCAGGACGCCGCTCAGCCCGCAGTGATGGCGGAAACCCTGCGCGCGCTGATTCAGGAGCAACCGGCGCGCGATCGCCAGCTGGCGCAGTTCGGTGCCGTGCGCGAGGAGCTGCGCCGCAATGCCGCACTCGCCTCGGCGGAAGCGATCGCGGCGCTGCTCGACCGGTGATGCGGATCGCCGGCATCGACGAAGTCGGCCGCGGCTGTCTGGCCGGGCCGGTCTATGCCGCGGCCGTGGTGCTGCCGGATGGACACGGCCTGATTGGCCTCAAGGATTCCAAGGCCTTGTCGGCGCGGCAGCGCGAGCGGCTGGTGCCGCAGATCGAGGCGGTGGCGCTGGACTGGGCGATCGGGATTGCCACAGCAGACGAAATAGACGCGATCAACGTCCTGCAGGCGACCTTTCTGGCGATGCGCCGCGCCGTCGAGGCGCTGAAAGCGGTGCCCGACCTCTGTCTCGTTGACGGCAGCCAGGCGCCCAAGCTGCCGGTGCCGGTGCGCATGGTCGTCGGCGGGGATCGATCCGAGGACGCGATCATGGCGGCGGCGATCATCGCCAAGGTTGCCCGCGATGCCGAGCTGGACCGTCTTGACGCGCAGTTCCCCGGCTACGGCTTGGCCAAGCACAAGGGCTATGGCACGCCGCTGCATTTGAAAGCCTTGCGCGAACAAGGCGCTAGCGTGATCCACCGGATGAGCTTCGCACCCTGCGCCGAAGCGGCGAAGCGCGCTCGGTAGAATCCGCGGACGGCGGCATGCCGGCCCCCGTTCACCGTGCTCTGGTCCCGATGTTCGTCCACCTTCACCTGCACACCGAATTCTCGCTGGTCGACAGCCTGATTCGCGTCGAGCCGCCGGCGCGCAAGAGCGCGGGCGCCAACGTGCAGACCCTGACCGGCTTTGCCGCCAAGCTCGGCCTGCCGGCCGTCGCCGTGACCGATCAGGACAACCTGTTCGCGATGGTGAAGTTCTACAAGCTGGCCGAAGGCGCCGGCATCAAGCCGATCATCGGTGCCGACGTGTCGCTGCAGGAACACGGTGATGCCGATGGCGCGGAAAGCCTGACCCTGCTGGTCCAGAACGCGACCGGCTACCGCAACCTGACTCGGCTGGTGTCGCGCGCCTACAGCGAAGGCCAGTCGCGCGGCCGGCCGCGGATCCAGCGCCGCTGGCTGGCCGAGGCCTGCGACGGGCTGATCGCGCTCGCTGGTCGCGACAGCGAAATCGGCAAGGCGCTGCTGGCCGGGCGCCTCGACCATGCCCGCGCCGTCGCCGGCTGGTGGGCAACACATTTCCCGGATCGCCTGTATCTGGAGATCACCCGTTGCGGCCGCCGCAACGACGAGGATCATCTGGCGGCTGCTGTCGGCTTTGCACGCGAAGTCGGCCTGCCGGTGGTTGCCAGCAACGACGTGCGTTTTCTCGAACGCGGCGACTACGACGCCCACGAAGCGCGCGTCTGCATCAACCAGGGCCGGGTGATCAACGACGAGCGCCGGCCGCGCGACTACACGCCCGAGCAACACCTGAAGACGGCCGAGGAAATGGCCGCGCTGTTCGCCGATCTGCCGGAAGCGATCGAGAACAGCGTGCAGATCGCTCGCCGCTGCACGCTGAGCCTGAAGTTCGGCGAGAACCATTTGCCCGACTACCCGGTGCCGGACGGCGTCACCGTCACCGAGCATCTGCGCAACGAAGCCGAAGCGGGTATGAAGCGCCGCTTCGAGACCCAGGGCGCGAGCCAGCCGGTGGAGGACTACCAAAAGCGCCTCGACTACGAGCTGGCGATCATCGAGCGCATGGGCTTCGGCGGCTACTTCCTGGTGGTGGCCGACTTCATCCGCTGGGGCAAGGGCAATGGCGTGCCGGTCGGGCCCGGTCGCGGCCTTCGATGCAGAAATCGACGTCGAAGTCCGGCAGCGACACGCGCTCCGGATTCAGGAAGCGCTCGAACAGCAGGTTGTACGGCAGCGGGTCGAGGTCG
>Ga0114983_1000342_pt1 | contig 19970 bp, 15 predicted proteins | sample Shrwel_input2_RT_FD_87182 | JGI IMG/M metagenome (GOLD analysis project Ga0114983, IMG submission 87182) | Subsurface microbial communities from deep shales in Ohio, USA - Utica-3 well 1 S input2 RT | ecosystem: Environmental > Aquatic > Deep subsurface > Shale gas/oil reservoir > Produced... | reverse complement strand
GGTATTGTGCGCCGGCAACAAACTTCCAATCGCCTTCGGCGTGACGCACTAAATAGCCCGCTTCGTAGCTGAGCCCTTCTGAGATTTCGCTATCGGGTGCTGTGAAGCCGGCGTTTACTTCTTGCGTGGTGCCTTCTTGCGCTTGTTTAGTGACGATATTAATAATACCGCCGCTCGCGCCTAAACCTTGAATAGCGCTGGCGCCATGGATGACTTCTACACGCTCAATCATGAACGGATCAATGGTGTACGCCGCGCGCGAACCATCCCGTAATGGGTTGGACTGAGGCACGCCATCAATTAAGTATAGTGGTTGGCGGCCGCGTAATGTTTCGCCCGATGAGGTTAACTTTTGACGCGAGGGAGAAAATGCAGGAATCAACTTGCCGAGGACATCAGAAAGCGACTCTGCAACCATCATTTGCTGGCGCAACTGCTCTCCATCAATGACGGTCACCGTAGCTGGAATCGCGCTTTGAGGGATTTTAGTCCGTGTTGCAGTAATTTCGATGGTCTCATCGACACCTGTACGGTTAACTTCGTCTTGGGCCAACGCCTGACCCGATACAATGGATGCAATAAAAAGAGAAAGCAGCTTCTTGGACATGAGAATCCTTATCATTTTCTATAAGTGGCGCAGATGATAATTGTTCTCATTACATAGTCAACTACTTATTTTAATTTTCTTTTAAGAAAAACGTTTCGGCTATCGTTCAATTTGTTGTACGGCAGGCATACAGGGCTGAAATAGAAGTTTTCTCGGCATTATGGTAATTAATAGGGTTCTTTACATTTCCGTCGAGCCGAGAGAGAAACGAGATATGAAAACACGCATCAGTTTGTTAAGTGCCGTCATTAGTGTGGCGCTGCTTGCAGGTTGCTCAGAACCACAAACAACGACAAAAAAAGAAGCGACAAGCCAAAGCCAACAGCAGACTGTTGCACTGGATGAAAAGATCCGCACTACGGCGCAGCAAACGCTTAAGGCGTTTAATATTCCTGGGCTTGCCGTTGTCGCAGTAAAAGATGGCAAAGTGATTTTAGCCGAAGGCTTCGGCGTTCGCGATATCGAAAGCCAAGAACCGGTCACCAAAAATACCTTGTTTGGTATCGCCTCGCATACTAAGGCGTTTACGGCTGCCGCGATTGCTCACCTTGTCGACCAAGGTAAACTGCATTGGGATGACAAAGTCACTGATTATCTGCCGGACTTTAAGTTATCCGACCCGGAGCTGACCCATCGCCTGACCATTCGTGATTTACTAAGCCACCGTTCTGGCTTGGGTTTAGGCGCCGGCGACTTAATGATCTGGCCTAATACCGATAAATCGGTCGATGAGATTATAGCTGGCCTCGCTAACGTGCCGATGGATCACGGGTTTAGAACGCAATTTGCCTACAATAACTTAATGTTTTTAACAGCAGGCGAACTTATTCATCAGGTCACCGGTGTACCTTACTCCGACTACATTGAGCAGACGTTCTTCGAGCCGCTCAACATGGACGAGAGCGTCGTTGGCTTTTCTAACATCCCAGCATCGAACGACAATGTCGCGGTCGGTACTATCGAGAAGGACGGCGAATTACATCGCTTTCCACTCGATTTTCTTGAAGACTTTGGCGGCGCGGGTGCAACGGCCGCAAGTGTTGATGACATGGGCAACTGGTTAATTACACAGTTACAGCATGGCAAAAGCCCATCGGGCGAGCAGGTCTTTTCGCCCGAGTCACAGCATCAAATGTGGCAATTAACCACCCCTATTGGCGTTTCGGATAAAGCCGCTGAGCAGGGCACGTTCTTCCAAGGCTATGGCTTAGGTTGGTTCGTAAAAGACTATCACGGCGTTAAACAGGTTTATCATAGTGGCGGTATCTTGGGCATGTTGTCATTAACCACACTCATCCCAGAAGAAAATTTCGGTATTACCGTGGTGAGCAACCAACAAGCCTTTGGCGGTCTGACAGCGATTACGCAAGAAGCACTTGAGCAAGTACTTAATCTACCTGACCAAGATTGGGTTGCAGAGCAGTCAGAAAATTATCGTCAATTTATGCAACGCAAAACGGACTTTAAAATACCCAAACCCGACACTGAAGAAGACGCCACGTTAGCTCAACAAGCATACGTGGGCACTTATACCGATGCGTGGTATGGCGATGTCGAGGTACGTATGCAAGGCGATGAGTTACGCTTGGACTTTACTCATACCCCGATGCTCAAAGGCACCTTAGAACATTACAACGGTGATACGTTTATCGTACATTGGGATGAACCCTTGCTTGAAGCGGATGCCTATGTGCGTTTTGAATTGAACGAGGATGACTCAATAAAACAGGCGACCATGAAAGCGGTTGCGCCATTCACCGATTTTAGCTTTGATTTTCATAACCTGACGCTGGTGCGTCAGTAGTGTGACAGGCAGTAGGTGCAAAAAGCACGGCACTGTGGCCGTGCTTTTTTATGTGTGTCATTTATTCAGTTGGTGTACCCACTCGGTTAGTAAGCGAACACCAAAGCCGGTCGGACCTGCCGGGTGAATACCCATTGGGCTACTGGCAAGCGCTGAAAGAAAAATATCGTCCACTGGCGTTAAAAGCATCAACGAAAGAAGACTTTCAGTACATCTTTAACTTGATGCTTGGCCAAGTGAACGCAAGTCACATGGGCTTATATCGTGGTGAAAATCCGAAAGACACCCAAGAAACCCGCACCGGTTTGCTCGGTGTTGAAGTCGCGCCCACTGCCGATGGCTTAAAAGTAACGTCTGTCTTGGATAAAAGCCCAGCCGCCCGTGATGAGAGCCGCCTACAAGTCGGCGATGTCATCACACAGGTCAACCAACAGTCGGTTAAAAGCGCGAACTTTTATCAGTTGCTGAACGGCTATGCCAACCAACGCGTGTTGCTCGATATTACGCGAGCCGACCAGCCAACCGAAGTGGTACTTTGGCCAACCACAAGTTTAAGTGACGAGAAGTACGACAACTGGGTCGAAACACGTCGTAAGCTAACCGAAGAGTATTCCAACGGTCGCCTGGGCTATTTGCATATTCGCGGTATGAACTGGACCAGCTTCGAACGTTTTGAGCGTGAACTAATGGCCGCCGGCTACGGCAAAGACGGTATCGTCATTGACGTACGCTACAACGGTGGTGGCTGGACAACCGACTACCTCATGGCCGTACTGAACGTAGAGCAACACGCTTACACGATCCCGCGCGGTGCGACTGACAATCTGGACGAAGACCAGAAGAAATTCAGAGATAAATACCCCTACTCTGAACGTTTACCGTTGTCAGCATGGACCAAACCATCGATTGCCATGAGCAACGAAAACAGCTACTCAAACGCTGAAATTTTCGCTCACGCGTATAAGTCATTAGATATTGGTAAACTCGTTGGCCGCCCGACCTTTGGCGCAGTTATCAGTACCGGTGCTGAGCGCTTAGTCGATGGCTCAATTATCAGAATGCCGTTTAGAGGCTGGTGGGTAAAAGAGTCCGACGCCAACATGGACTTTACCCCAGCACAACCTGATATTGAGGTCTTTAATCCACCGGCGTATAAAGCTAAGAACGTGGATCCGCAATTAGAACGTGCCGTTGAAGAGTTGTTGAAGACGCTTTAAGCCGTTTTAAGGGTGGTTTAATAAAAGGCGGGCTCTGTTAAGGGCTCGCTTTTTTTGTGGGGTCTCAAAAACTTCTAAAGAACTGTAATGCCTGCGGACATTCAACAATATCCGGCGGTTGCAATTCAGGCTCCGGTAGCGTTTGATAGAACAACTTCTGCTGTGCCATCAGCCAGTCAGTTACATCCCAACGCAATGTAAAATAAAGCCAGCGTCGAAACAGACTCACATCGTTTAAAGATCCAATCGTCGGCCCGCTTTTATACAGATATATGTATAAACTTGCTTTATTCACAATTCTGCATAAAAAACTGACATGAAAAAGTCTCTGTCGATATGCTTATCAAACTGTGTGCGGTACTCGAATTGGAGTTTAAGATCGTCAACCTGCCCAAGAATGAAGTGTCCACGCCGACTAATTCACTTGCGAAAAAATCATTGAGATTCTAATGGGACGAAAATCGCATACCCGAACACTTTATTGCTCTATGAACGGGTTTCCGGTAGGTGAGAACATATTGTCGCGCAAAATGCGCGACCTACGAATGGCGCACCCTACAGGAGTCGAACCTATGACCTTTGCCTCCGGAGGGCAGATCGGCCAGTCGTTAACAATAGACTTTAGCTTATTTATCAATGTCTTAAATAGTATTTTTAAGCATTTTTCGACTCTGATTTTAAGTGTTTCATAACGATTAGTGTCATTTTTTGACACATAAAGACGTACGCAGTTTGACCGTTGCCCGTTACAAAATTTATGGCTTAACTCATAAAACCTGAGTTTCGGTGTCGAAAAATTTCGACATTGGTACGCTATAATTTGTGTTCATTCTACAAGCAGTCGGCGCTTTCGCTCTTGCATACCCTCAAAAATTGGTACCGAAACCCTTTCTGGGAAATCATTGGGTAGGTCTCCTCGCACACGTTCAATAACTTCATCAACCTGTTCACAAAGCTCGGTGATAATCTCATTCATTCTCGTCGGGCTGAATTCAGCTTCCTTAGCCACATTTAAAAAGTGTCGCTTGTACACTTGATAGATCTTCCACTTTTTCCCCGCTGATCCTCGCAGACTCATGGCAAGTTTCAAATCACGAATATTGAGCCCTGTCCCGCCAACAGCGGGGTAAGCTGAAATAATGTCGTACAAAGGCGTTAATCTGAAAGCCCCATAAGGCTTAATATGCACAGAAAAATTCTTTGCATGCCCATCAATCGCGCCTAGAAGGAAGAAGAGCACTTGTGCACGCATGAAGGTCTCACGATCACGGGTGGAATCAGCAGAACCTTGGAGGTGCTTCATAATGCTGGTGATCGACGGACCATTATCCGATTCGTATTTTCGTGCAGACGGAAGTCCAAACACCTGACAGTAGTCTTCTTGGGGAAGTCGCATTAACCAGGAGTTATCACTCGAATATGCACGGTCAAAACGCTCAACTGCGAGGGCTTTAACATTTGGTGTGGTAATCACCTCACTATTCGGTGCTCTGAAACCGAATGCCCGCGCTATTTTTAAACAAAGCATTTCATTTTCGACGCTATCACTTAAATCGATTGTATGATCATGGCTTTGAATCTTCCCGATCGAAAGTTTAATAATATGACTCGTGGGCGTATTTCCATTTGGAACACACCATGCCCCATCTATTTTTAAAAGAGCTGTTTTTTCTTGAGCCCCAGCAATAGATATTCGAAAGTCTTCCAGTTCTCGAAGCATTCCCAAGGGTGCTTTTGACCTGTAACCTCTTAGCACATTCTCTAACTTTTCTTCACTGAGCTTTTCATATTTTAACTCACGAATATTCTCAGGCGCTTCTCCACTTGGGAGGAACTGCAATGCACCAACACTGTCTTTCCCGATAGCTGCCAATAAGTCGAAAGCTTGACTTGAGTCGGTTTGATAACGAGCAACAATCCGGTCTCTTACTTCCTCACTATCAGGTAGGAGGTTATCAAAAAAGTTTATTACCTCGTTTCCTGAATAAGTGTCATGACGTAGGGGTAAAGACAGAGAGATTGGTCGTGCCCCCTCTTTATCAATCCACACTTCATCATAACGAAATGTGTGAGCGCCCGAATCATCACGGGTCAGTTGACCTACGCGGTAGCCGTTCATATATACATCGAGTGTATTCATTACCACTCCTCTGCCCATTTATCACTAGACGTTGAGGAAGCAGAGCTCTCGCTGTTTAAGGTGTTACCTTTTGGCTGAACTACCAGTTCGAGTTCTAGAGCGGACAGCAAGCGAAACAGCGTATCGAGCTGCATTTTCTCTGGTGTTGACTCAAACTTAGAGACCGTCCCTTGCCTAAGCCCGACTGAGTCACCAACCTTAGCTTGACTCAGACCGCGATGTCTTCGTTCATCCCTGAGGTAGGTTGATAATGTTTTGGGATCAGTGATTTTCATTTCAGCCTCTATTATACGCAAAGTCGTATGGAGCAAGTATTATGCCTATATGCGTATAAGTCAATTTTTATGCGCTTATACGTCTAAATTGTTTTTTATACGCATAAGCGTATTTTAATTTCACAAAACAAAAGCTTGTTCAGCTAAGTTACGGTAAATAACAGGGTTACGCGTACCCAACGAAACCTACTGGGTTAGTAGAATACGGAGTTCACCCTATGTATAGTTAGCTTGGCTGTTTGATATTTAACCAATTTTAATTAGCTTAATGAGACGTTCATATGGAACCAAAACAGGTCAATGCCATATTAAATTCGTTGCCGGATCCCACGTTCATCCTCTCTAGTAGTGGCAAATACGTGGAAATTTCATCGATAAGATGGTGTTAGTTCAGGGGAAAGGTCAGCAGTTAGAAGGTGTCTATAAAAATCAGGCCGTCCCAGTTTTGATGTCGAATTTTTTCGACATCAAACTAGCGAATCAATGACAATTCAAGCGGCCAAATTGACTCTGCAAATGCAATGTTCCTATAAGTGAGACAAGAGGTTATCCAAAGCGTCTAATGCAGCTTCCTCATCTGAATAATAATTTTTTTCTTCAATTGCATAAAAACGAGGTCTTTTGCCTGCCTTTTGCTGTTTTGGGATTAAATGTTTTTCGATAAATTCCGCAGGAATTCGGTCGTCTAGCTCCATTACCCTTACTCTTATTGTTCTCGTTTTCCTTGAGTAAATAGCGAAAGTCACCCCACTTTTCTTTAACAAAAAACCATATTCTCCATTACTCGTTGATGGGATACCACTAATAGAACCATACCAAACCTCGGCTCCTTGCGAAGCAAGTTTAGTTGCTAAAGTATCCATCATGTCAGGAATATGGTTAGCAACTAAGCCTTCCCACAGATCAATAGTATATTTGCCCGAATGCCTATTGGGTTGACTGCGCTTGTGTATCCATTTAGTGGAAATTTGACTTTTAACGAGCCGAACAATGTCATCTACCTGTTCATACAGTGATCTGTCACAGGTCACACGAATAAACTCACACCCTAAAAGACCCTTGATACTCTCTTCTCTCTTAGCATCGTCTTCGCGCTGCTTTTCATGGTAGGGCTCATCTACCTCTATTGCTAAATTAATCTCAGGGAAATAGCCGTCAATTTTGTAAACATTATCGTTAGCGATTACATGATGTTGAGACAGCAGTTCAACATCTCGTAGCGAGTAATGTAGTGCATACATTACCATTGACTCGTAACGCTTATGGCTCGTACGTGTGTTATGGAATATAAACTCTTCGTTTGCGTGTACGGTTGATTTACTTGAATCATTGAAATTATAACCACAAACACAAATCTCAATTTCAAGCCCATCTTGTTTCAATCGCGGGGTTTGGCATCTTGGGCAATTCATTAGCATTCACTATATTCGTTACAAAACTATATTGTTTGATACTACAAATAAGTGGCGATTCACTTAGAAGTGAAAGTACCTCATTCAAGTTAGCCGACAATAACACACTAGTCGCTCGGTCACCATTATCAAAAAGACAAGCTCAACAATAGTTTCAAGTCTATGCATTTTTCAGACTTCTTATAAAGATGAAAAAGCCGCGGCAAAGCTATTGCAACGCAACGGAATGCATAATAACCGGTAGTCGCGACAAATTTTGTCGCAGAATTGTCTTTCTATCTCTTACGTAAAATTCTTTTGCTTGGGAACACTCGGCTTGTCGCTCGTTGCGTTTAAGTACATGCGCCGAATTTCTTCTTCAAATTTATATTTAAAAGGACTCGGACTTAATACCTTTAAATAGGCCGCCCGAGCTAACAACCATTGAATAACATCCAGAGTGTACGGAACATCGACTTCAAGAAGTTTAAATCGCTCGTCAGTACCGTAAGGTGTGATGACCTGATTCTCGCCTAAATGAGCATCAAATATCTCGCGCTCCACTGAGTCGAAAATGATTGCTTTTAAACGAAGAGGCTCTCCGTACGTAATAGACTCTGCATGGGCTTTAATATAATTATCGATGTCAAAATCTTCAGGCAGGATGGCTGGCTCAGATACTATTTCTGTAGCCTCAACAATTCGGGAGATTGGGCGATTTCTTATCCTCTTTGTATCATGATCGCAAGTAATTAAGTAAGCTACTCGCCCTCTAAAAAAAATTCCCAAAGGCGTCACACTGACTTTATACGGGGCGTCTCGAGCATGGGACTTATAGCTTATTTTTATTGGCTCTTCTCTTAATAGAGCAATTCGGATCGTGTCAAAAACCTGCTTATTAAGTTGCGGTTCCTTTAGCCAATGCGATGGTTCAACGGCACGAGCTTTCTTATACCAGCGCGCCTCTCGCGACTCGCTCTCACTCAATTGTTCGCGCGCTTCTTCAAATAGCCGCGATAAAGACTTTTCCCTCTCTGGCAACGCGGTTATCGACCAATATCTCTCAGCTAACGCTATCGCTAGCGCTTGATAGTCCTCAGTTATATGCTCTTCATCTTGCTCAGCAGATTCGTAAGTCGGCCTGTTTTGCCACTTCCAAACGTGTCTCTTGGTGCCGGTCCCTTTAGTCAGCTTCACAATTGGATGACCTTGCAACTTCAACTTAGGCAGACGCCGTTCAATACTTCTCTTTGAGTAAAGAAATCCTCTTTCTCTTAGCAACAGCTCTAACTCCGAGTACGACCTCGGCTTTTCTCGTATTAGCTCAAGTAGGAGCTTGTCGCGCTCATACAAAGACATTCAAGTAAATCTCCATAACCATTCCTACAACCAACCTATACTAACTCGTGCATAAGCATCAATAAGCGATGCTATTTATTAGATGCAAAAGCACTCTCGTTGTAGAGCTCGCAGAACTATTGCTTATCGTCTTCTGCCGGTGTCGTTGCTCCAAGAGCTCTATTCGTGCTTTAGCCGTCTCACTGTAAAGACCCCTTGGATACTTTTTGAGATGCGCCCGATACGCTTGCCTCCTGCTCGAATTACTAATCTTGAGCCAGGCTTTATGCTCCGCACTATTGATGGGGTGCGATTTATTGAGAGCAATCTCAGCATCCTGCGGCGACACAGTAGCCCAGGCGACCAGACAGCTCCCTGCCCTTTCAAACTCGGTTTTAACGTTCTTTAACACGACATTGGTTGCTACATTCACTGATTGGTTGACAGCTAACTGGTCACTGTTGGAGTAACTTTGTCGATAAGAATGCACATCGGCGTATAGGCTCTCTGCTAAAGATAGTTTGACGACACGGGTGATATCACGCTCTGCCTCTCGAGTATGCCGTACGCCTACTTTAGATATCAAGAACCCCTTAGTTCGGTCAGATTTCACCCAAGCGGGATCGTCGATGTGGGCTACTGAGCAGTATTGGTATTTCGATACTGAACTGCTGCAAGCAGCAACGCATAGCGAGCAAATGGCTATCAGAATCAACTTCATAATTCTCCACCCTAAAAAGTAACTGTATTCAGCCTATAGGGTGGTGACGTCATATTTTGTCGCAGCAATGCCATATGCTTCTTCCTCATGTTAATTGAGAGGATAACTATGAACGCACCACTTTCTGTCTCGCCCACTTTGCCTGCTTTACCTATAGACTTCAGCGGTATCGAACAAGATAGCTTTGAGTCAGCATGCGCTCCCCTTAGTTTTTACTGGTTAGCACGCTGCTTTAACTTAAGTGGCAATAAAGAGTCGAAAGAAAAGTTATCGATGCGTATTCGACACCTGACCCGCCTCTATAATTTTCCAGAGGACCTATTTGAACAACTGGTCAGTTTTGGTGACACTCCAAATATCGACTGGTCTCCGCGTGTCGCTGAGATCACTGGGGTAAGAGCTCTCCAAAAACAGCTTAAATTAACGGAGCAAGAATATCGGATCCTCGCATTTGCATTTTTGAGCTCTCACTCTCGTTTGATTGGCGCACTGCGGGACTTCCTTGAGCATACCTTCTCAGATGACTCTCAACTGGACATCATTAGTCGTTTGATCGGAGTCGACCGCACCTCGTTTTTACAATTAACCAGCGATGAGTCGACGATTGTCCAAATGCATTTGACCGGCCCTGCGCCGTACAGCCTTTGTTTGTCTCATTGCGCTCGCTTTGAAATGCAAGAGGACATTCTAGCTGGCGTTCTCAATGCACGATCCGTTGATGACAACATTCTGTCGGGGTTATTGAAGGCAAGCTCAACTACAAAGCATAGCGTTGCAGATTTCTCACACCTTGGTGCGCAACTTCAATTGTTGAGAGATGCCGTGAGTGATGCAACTCACTACTCTACGGATGCTCTATCTATTTTACTCGTCGGCGCTCCTGGAGCTGGAAAAACTCAGCTGGCCAAAGCTCTTGCCAGCGATGCTGGAGCGAAACTCTATGAAGTACCTGTTATTGATGACAATCGAGCTGACAGTAACAATAACGCCTACCGGTTGGGTGAGTTTTTACGCATATCAAATATGCTGCAGAACTCACCAACTTGTCACATCCTATTCGACGAAGTTGAAGATGTGCTTAACGAGCGCGAAAATGAGCAAAAGCGAAAAGGCTGGATAAACCAGACACTTGAGCGTCGCTGCACGACAACTTACTGGATCTGCAATGACATCGACAAGTTCGACGAGTCATTTTTGCGCCGTTTTGATCTTGTCGTAAAAATGCCAATGCTTGATTACCGCTCACGCGTTGGGATGTTACAAGATGCCCTGAAAGATAACGAAATAACTTCTTCACGGATACATGCGTTAGCCAGCCTAAAGATCCAAACTCCGGCCGAAATTGAGCGACTAAAACGGTTGGTTGCGCGAACGAAACAAAGCGAGCTTTCCGCGAATGATGTTCTCGATATTCGATTCCCCAATATGCCTTGCTGGCACAGCAAAGAGCTTGGTGAGTTCGATGCGTCGCTCTGTAATGTAACCGCCGACATTAACATTGAGTACCTTGCGGACAAGTACAAAGCTAACGCTGCAATCCGGACGTTAATAACAAGTCCATCGGCTACAAGCGGGTCTGGTAAAAGCGCGCTCGCTCGTTATTTGTGTTTTGAGTGTAGCCAAAGCACGCATTTTTATCACAGTGCTGACCTGACGGTTACCGATCCGCAAATTCTCTTCTCTGCGGTTGGGAATGCTTTTAAACGCGCGGCTACTAAACGTGAGATGCTTGTGATCGATGAGCTGGACCAACTGCTTGCGGCAGCCGAGCGTATCATGCCAAACCCAGATAGCTTCTACCGGTGGTTATCGGGTGTGGTTCGGGAGTTTCACTCTCCACTCGTTATCACATTTAGCGACTCAAAAGCGTTAACTGTCTATCCGCTTATCGCTGAGATTTTTGATGTAAAGCTCACCCTCAATCCATGGTCAAGCCAGGTGATCCAGTCTAAAGCAAGTGAGTTTGCTGCTCGGCATCAACTCACACCAACTCGGTTACCCGATAATTGCTCTGCTACGCCTCAGCAATTGATTCAGTGGCTGAGGCAATGTGAATTGCACCAGGATATGAATCGCCTAAACCTGGCCTTTAAGCGCACAAATAATCCTACCATGGGTTTTCTTGCCCGTGTCTCGTAGCTTTACAGGCATTAGTGGACCAGCGAAACTACACAAAAAAGGAGATTTTATGCTTTTATATTTCCGTTTCAAAACTTGGCTACTGATAGTGGCCGCCAGTATGGTATTGACCGCTTGCGGGAGTGACTCTTCGAGCTCGACGGATACAAGCATCAGTAACCCGACAACAGAGCCCGTTCAATTAAATGACATCAGCACGATCACGGCCGATGAGAATCATACTGAAGTTATCACTATCTCCTGGACAGCAGGCGACGAAGCAGAACTGCGCGTAACTCAGGACTCAGGACCAGAGCTCGGTTTATCACTGGATGGTAAGCAACTCACTGTCACATTACCTGAGGTCACAGCCAGCACTTCATCATCATTTATTGTCGAACTTCTACAAAATGACGCTACTGTGGATTCGAAGAGTGTTACAGTCAATATCGACAATGACCCCAGACAGCTTTACGCGAATGATTATGACGATTATCGTTTAGCTGAAGAGGTCGCGACAGAAACAGACGAGTGGCGGCTAGAAAATATTGGACTTTATTTCTCAACGATCACAGAGAATGGTGAGCCCATGACAGTATGTTACCCGACACCAGAGGACTGCCGAGAGTCTTATGCATTTTACGAAGGCTCTGCAGATTATGCCGAAGGCGACTTCAATAACGATGGCCATACCGATATTGCGACGACCATCGTTTATTTCCCACATACTTTGCCAAGAGACGTTGATAAGTACCCCTCACGCGTGATGATCTTCCAAAATAACGGTGACGGAACAATGTCGCTCAATAACGACATCATAAAAAACTACGAGAGTATTCAGAGACATAGCGCCTATCGAATTAAAACCGCTGACTTTAATGGCGATGGCACAGATGACATTATTGCGAGTGCTTTATATCAGGTATATGACGAATGGAACGAACAGTTCGCTGCTCATGAAATTGGGCCTCAACTTCCTTTACTTTTACTAAGTAATGGTGAAGGCCAACTTGAAGATAAGTCTGATCAATTAAATTTGCATATGAGCACAGAGGATGGATATTCCATCGGCCACAATTTATCTGTTGGCGACATCAATAATGATGGCACCCCAGACATTTACACTGGCTTATCCGTTCTATTAAATGATGGTACTGGCCACTTTACCGATAAAACGGATGACTACTATACGTCAGATGAACAATGGTCACGTCCATTTTCATCGGCTATTGGAGATATGAATGGTGATGGCCAAACGGATATCGCTATGTTGGATTATCGTCAGGTCTTTCCTGATCCAGTCGATATACATAACAACCAGCTAATGATTAGCTCAACTTCTGGGAATGCGCTCACCATGGCTAACCAACCGACGGTGATGGAGTTACCAGAAGAGTATTGGGGAACGGATAATACACACACCAATTACGCTATTATGGGCGAGCTCGCTTCAGATTACCCTGGTGATGAATTAGTCATTGCACAAACCCGGGTTGAGCCATACTACGATGGACGAGTATTGCGCTTGTTTGCTCTCGACTCGAAGGAAAACCTAGTTGAGCTAACCGATCGACTTATCAATAATGAGTTGCGATTAGGTACTGGCGAGTATGGTTATGTTTCTGGTGAGGGATCTCTCTACATTAAGGACTTTAACAAGGATGGACGCTTAGACATTATCGATGTTACTCAAGGCGGTAGTTCATGCGACTCTGAAGAAAAATGCCAACAAGAGCTCGCGGTTTTCCTGAAACAACCCGATGGGCAATTCTTATATGAGCCATTAAAAAATATCCCGTCTATCACTGACAACAGTCTAGAAGGTTATAACTCTCAGAATAGTCAGTTGCCGAACTTAGGTACCTCCTACCCCGTCGACCTTGGTCACCCGAGTGGCTACAGTTTGTTGTCTCGTTTCTGGTCTCCATCGCCAAGAAGATTAAAAGAAGGCGATGAAGAGCAAATCATCTGGTACATCATGAACCGAAAACAAAACGGTCTTTCGGTGCGACATTTTTTGTCGCTTTAAATTTGTAACATGGGCAGCAACTAATGGCTTTACTGTTAAGGAGCGTCTTATGACCAACATTAAAATTGCTGCCGTACTTGCTGCTATGCTTGCTCTTAGTGCTTGTTCAACAACCGACCGTTTGCTCGATACGATCGCACAAGATCAAGCAATTTATGACGAGTACATTGCTGAGTGCACGTTTAAAAATGGAAAAACGCCAGCACCGAAATGGGTTTGTGGTTACCCCATTGATGATTATACCGTGACAGAGACTGGGTACTCACATTCAGGAAGTGAATCGGAAGCAAAGGCGCGAGCGCTCGTCAAACTGGCAGGCCGAATTCAAACGTTGGTTGAGAGCGAGGCCAAATTAACTGAGAACGGAGACTCGCGTCGCCATACCCAAGCCTTTGAAGAAACCAGTCGACAGGTCATCGACGAGCGTTTAAGCAATACGCGGGTGCTGCTGCGCTTAGTCGACCCTTCGACACAAGGTCTGCATGTATTAGTCGTTGCCGAAGAAAATGCCTTTGAGGAATCATTGCAAAAAGCATTAATTCGGGCTGAGTGATTACCCTGAGTCATCACAAAATAAAAAAGGAGCCACTCGGCTCCTTTTTTATTACACAGTCGCTACCTCGATCAAACTGCCGCTATTGAAAGCGTGAAGAATAACCTTGTTAACTGGCTGGCCGTTTGCTTCGAGCGCCTTCTTGTATGCGTTCAACTGACCTCCATAATCTTTTATCAACCCTAGTTGTTGCTCAGGAGTCTTAGCCCCACGTAGCTTGTGATCGATAACGACCAAGCCATTGGTGGTTTCAAGCAAGAGGTCAATACTACCTTTTATGGTTTGGCTCTTATCATTCAACGCACTCACTGGCATCTCAACCCATGCACTGCTTGGATTAAACTCAGCGTCGATTGTCTCAACAAAACGTTGGGCTTGAGTCATTAATGGCTTTAACTTCTGCTCATCTAAAATATGCGGTAGCAGAAGCCTTTTAGTGACTCGACTGATGTCTTCGTCACGATTTAAAACGATATAAGCGATCAATTGATGCAGCGCATTACCCAATTGGGCGGTATCTATGGTGCCACTCAGAGACTGAGTGGCACCATAATGTGACACGTTGACAGCCTCAAATGGCTCCGAGAGAGTGACTGAAGAAGGCTGAATATAGCGCGGCATTAGATCCTGCTTCCCCGGTTCGACAAACGGCAGCTGCGACTCACTACATTCAACATCCGCCTTCGGCCAGCTATCGCAGACTTCAGCAAAGTCATAATCGCACTCGTTCAATAGCGACTTGACCTGTTTGTCACCTCTCTTGCCATCATGAAGTGTCGCTAAATAATTTCGAGCTCTGGTGAACGCAACATAGAGCAAACGGTGCTCTTCCTCAGTGGCTTTCTCTGCCATTTGTTTGCCAAATTGGGTTTCTTTTAGTGAGGTAAATACATTACCCGCGGATCCTTTTGTATAAGGCGGCAAAAACTTAATCTGGCGCGCTCTCAGTGGCTCATCGACAGTAAACGCATCGCCATTGCTTTGGACTGTTACACCAAACAAGCGGTCTTTCGGATTCTTATCAAGGAACGCCAAAATAACACAGGGCCACTCAAGCCCTTTGGCTTTATGGATAGTCATGACCGATACTGCCTGACCAATCGGCACTCCTTTGATATCGTTCCTACGATAAGCGCTTTGTGATAAGAACCTGTTCAACCCCTCAAGCGTTACGGGTTGGCCCCGGGACGTATTTTCATGCTCATACTCTTCAAGCAACCGATGAAAAGCATCTAAGTTAGCCAGACGTTGTTGCGTGTTGAACGATGTATCATCCCAGCGTCGGATAGTCGATAATACCGGAGTATTGGCGCATACCGCTGTTAACATTTCAGTCGGAGACAACTGCTGCTTCTTATCTCTAAGTGCAGTTAAGGCCTCGGTTAACTCTCTAAACAATAACTCAGACGGCTTTGCATCGTCGTTTAGTAGCTCAGGTAACCACGCCTCTACAGCCTCTGAATTGATAATACTGCGCACCTCAGCAAAGGCGATGCGATTTTCATTACTATACGCAATCTCCATTAAAGCACGAACCAACGCCACCTCTGGCTCTTCTAAGAGTCCAGGTTGCTCACATAGCGCTGGAATACCAGCTTCTGTCAGAGACTTTGCTAGCTCCATTGCATCGCCATTAGTTTTAACGAGGACCCCAATGTCTCCCCAGAGCATAGACCTCTCTTTGTTCGTCTCCTTATCCAAAACCTGTGGGTTTGATTGAATAAACTGCTTTAACTTTACTGCAAAGCTCTCGTTTTTCTGTTTTTTATTACGGCTATTTGCATTCTAAGGTTGGATATTGAAATTTCATCCAGATGGCGACATTTCCGATTTGTGCAAAACTTGGTAGAAACTGGTTTGATAGTCAAGGTCGCCTAAAGACAACAGGACTAAACCGCTCCGCGGTAGTAGTGCCGCCCCCACCTCATTAATTATATTCTGATCTCGTTCCCCGCTTCTAAGCTGAAGGAAGGGCAATGTCGCCCTGAATTTACTCAGGAGTGAAACCATGAGTTACTTTGAAGGATCCAACCCCTTACGCCAACGCATGATTGAAGATATGACCATGCGTAGGCTCAGTCCTAAAACGCAAATAGGCTACATCAGAGGCGTGAAGAAACTCGCTACCTTTTTGAAACGCTCGCCAGAGGATGCCACGGCTGAAGAATTGCGCCAATTCCAACTCACATTGGCCGAGCAAGGTACATCTAACATCACCATCAATGCCACGTTATCGGGTTTAACGTTCTTATTCCATAAGTCCTTGAATCGACCTGATGTGATGCTCAAAGTCAGCACCGTGCCGGTGCCAAGGAAGTTGCCGACGGTCTTGAGTAAAGAGGAAGTCAAGCAACTGATTGATGCCACACATAGCATCAAATACAAAGCTGCCTTCTCGGTCGCTTATGGGGCGGGGTTGCGGATTGGCGAAGTGGCGATGTTGAAAGTGACGGATATCGACAGTTCTCGCATGCTATTGCGCGTTGAGCAAGGTAAAGGGAAGAAAGACAGAATGGCAATGTTATCGCCAATGCTGTTGAGTACACTTCGCCAATGGTACAAACATGCCAAAGCGCATCACCTAATGCTACCGGGTGGGTGGTTGTTCCCAGGGCAGAATCCGTTAAACCCTATTGGCACCCGTCAACTCAGTCGTGCCTGTCAATCTGCGTGTCTGGATGCAGGACTGAATAAAAAAGTCTCCATGCACACCTTACGGCACAGTTTCGCCACGCACTTACTGGAAGATAAAGTCGATATTCGCATCATCCAAACGCTGTTGGGGCATAGTAAACTAGAAACCACTGCGCTGTATGCACAAGTCGCCAGCAAACTCTTGCGAGAGGTGGTGAGTCCGTTAGATACACTGGCATTGTGAGCGTGACGTTATGTCGAGTTGTTCACGGCCACCGCTTGAGGTGGCGGATGTGTTTCGTCTGTCTGGTGCCCAATACAAACAATCTCAGCATGGGCATTTAAGCTTAGCTCAACTGAAAGTGATGTCAGCCATTGAGCGTTGTCGAAGTGCCCAATTAGGTGCTCATCACCTGCACTGCGAACACTGTCATACCGATGCCATCGCATATAACTCCTGCCGTAATCGTCACTGTCCGAAGTGCCAGGGGTCAAGCGCCAAACGCTGGTTTGCAGCCAGAGAGCAGCAGTTGTTACCTGTAGAGTACTACCATGTGGTGTTTACCTTACCTGGTGAGGTAGCACAACTGGCCTTTTACAATAAAGCACAGATGTATCAGTTGTTGTTTAAAGCCGCATCACAAACGTTGCTGACCATTGCCGGTGATACGCGACACTTAGGCGCTGAGGTTGGCACCACTATGGTGTTGCATACGTGGGGCTCCGCGATGATGCATCATCCTCATGTGCATTGCATTGTGCCCGGTGGCGGGCTGGATAAGGCTAAGCAATGGAAAGCGTGTAAAAAGGGCTTCTTCTTGCCGGTCAGAGTGTTATCACGCTTGTTCCGCCGTTTGTATATGCAAGGCGTACGTGAGTTATACGAATCGACGCAGTTACTGTGCTTCGGGGAGTTGACGCAGACCAGTGGCTTTGAACACGCCGGGCACTTTATGGCATGGTGCAAACAGCAACAATCCATGGAATGGGTGGTGTATGCCAAACCGCCGTTTGCAGGACCACAAGCGGTGCTGAAGTACCTGTCGCGTTATACGCATCGTGTAGCGATTGCGAATCGCCGACTACAATCCGTTGATGAAACACATGTCTCGTTCACCTATAAGGATTACCGGCGCAAAGGAAACAACATGCACCGGACGATGCAACTGACGTGTGACGAGTTCATGCGTCGATTCTTATTGCATGTCTTACCAACCGGGTTTCATCGTATCCGGCATTATGGGTTACTGGCCAGTAAAGCCAAACTCAATATGGCCAGACAAGCCCTGCACGTAGCTCCGCCGCCAGACATCAAAAAGACGGCCAATGAATCGGAGACAGACTCAGCACCCTTCGTGTGCAGGCAATGTCAATCACCGATGAAGGTGTCGGCGCTCAGGCTACCTGCATACTTACCAAGAGCGCCCCCTAAATAGGCAGAGTGCTTAAGGAGATAAAAAAGCGCCTTTACTGGTGAGGATGATGCTTTACCTGAAACGCTATAAACCCCATGACAATGAATAGAATGAGACAACCGAGCTGAATAAAAACGTGAAAATCAGATGCAAATAGAAACAAAGCGCCACTGGAAACACGTGATCTTGGCGATCATCCTCTACAGCAGACTCATATCCACCATCGAAATCCCCATAGCCAAACCACAGGGGTAACATCCCGCGGTTTCGTCCACCGAAGATTATCTGATATCTGCCCGAGCGTAGGACATCAAGGTGGATCTGAATGGAGGGCAGATAACTGATAACCTAAACAATTTGTGCCAGTCAAGAAAGCTGGAGGGGCGGCAAAGTACGTGAAGCGGTCATTGGTTCCTTCCTATTCGGGTTTATGGGCATCAGGGCCTGCAATGTCCATGGCTTTGATGTAGGTCGGTCGCGAAGTAATTCGCTCGAGATAGGCGACGACGTTCGGCAAGTCATCCACCTGACGCCCCCCAAACCGCGGCAGCGTTGTCAGGTTGAACACGGCCATAATATCAGCACAGGTTAATTTATCACCCGCCAGGTAAGGGGCTTCGCCGAGTCGCTGATTCAGGTATTGGTAATAGGCTTCCTCTCGCCGGGTGAGCGCTACGGCAAATGGGTTTGAAGAGTCTGCATCGTCGCCTTTTACAGACTTTGCATACAGGATTGCCATGATATTGCCGTTAAATTGCATCCAGTAAAGGTAGTCTGCGTAGTTATCCTCATGCACTGCAACACTTAAAGCACCGTTGCCATATTTCTGGCTTAGATATTCCACAATGGCGGCGGATTCACCTAACACCCGCTCGCCATCGCGAATAATCGGAGCTGTACCTACCGGGTGAAGTGCACGATACGCCTCGGGTGCAAGCATGTCTTCACCGCGATCGAACCACTCAAGCTTGTAGGGAATACCTAACTCTTCAAGCAGCCAGACTACCCGGTCAGACTGGGAAACGCCAAGGTGGTAAACGGTAATCATATTCTACTCCATGATGGGGTTTACGTTATAAAAAAGCCAATAGGGGCGGCGGCAAACCGTTGCGCCCCGGCAGGCTAGTTATTGGCTCTCGCCCGCTCAAGGTTAGAGAGAAAATCCTGGAACTGACTCAGCGAGCGCTGCTCTTCCTCGATATTCTAATCCTTATAAACCTATGCTTGGTCACAGATACTCTTGCCCTAGAAGTTCCAACTCTAAGGCAACCCGTAACCGACCAAGCAGGGATTATCGATAAAAACAGCCTCTACACTTTAAATAGTGTTCTCTACAGACTTCATCAAAATAAGATTGCTCAAATGGCCGTTTTAACCGTCCCTTCTCTGGAGGATGAGTCACTTGAAGGCTACTCCATAAAGGTTGTAGACGAGTGGAAGCTGGGAACAAAAGAGAAGGACCGAGGTCTCCTCTTCTTAGTGGCAAAGAAAGAGCGCAAAGTAAGAATTGAAGTTGGTCAGGGTCTAGAAGGAGAGATCACAGATCTTTTTTCAAAGAGAGTGATCGATCAAATGACCCCGTATTTTAAACGTGGAGAATTCGGTGCGGGACTAAAGCTCGGACTAGGCCAAGTCTTAAAAAAACTCGATGTAAAAAGTAAGGACCTAGGGGCCAGTCAAACTCCCCGTCGACGAAAAAAGAAGTCGAGCTGGTTCTCTCTTATATTC
>Ga0114983_1000339_pt1 | contig 19981 bp, 31 predicted proteins | sample Shrwel_input2_RT_FD_87182 | JGI IMG/M metagenome (GOLD analysis project Ga0114983, IMG submission 87182) | Subsurface microbial communities from deep shales in Ohio, USA - Utica-3 well 1 S input2 RT | ecosystem: Environmental > Aquatic > Deep subsurface > Shale gas/oil reservoir > Produced... | reverse complement strand
GTCTGTAATCTTGGACATCGTTATACTCCTAGGGAATGAGGTGTCGAACTGCGGTGTTCACGTAAAGGGATAATCCTTCACTGCCTTTCCGGTAATGGTACGTGCGGGCTTCTCCTCCGTCCTCCTCGTCAATCGAATGTAGCAGAAAACGTTTCTCCCCCTCTCCAGCCCGACAAAGAATCACGTCAAGATAAGCGGCAAAGCTGTATTCACGCAGTACACGTTCCGCACCAAACACGTCGGTCATCCAGGCGAATACTAACGGTTCCTCACCCTGACTCACCGGAGCAGTCTTTGCGAATTCGTGTGGGTGACCATGCGTCAACGTCACGGTCAAATAAGTGGCTTTTTCAGCCCAGTGATAGTAATCAAACTCCACTGAGGGATCGGGTAGTGCCGCTAGGGCTGAGAAGGCGAAACAGAAATCCCCCACATCTTCTTTTGTATACAGAATGATGCGTCCTCTTACCTCGACGGGATCGGTCTTCTCGAACATGTCAAAAGCTTCGATTAGGGCCCGCGCACCTTCTGGGTTAGGCGGGTCGTAGTTGGGATCCTCGAGAGACGTTTTCAGTCCTCTCTTCAGCTCCTTCTGATGCCCTATCATTAAATCCGACATCGATTTATTGGTTCTGGCCATGTGGTTATCCCCTTGTATAGGTGGACTCCCCGTAAAGGGAGTCCTTATGATGGTTAATCGGCAGGGTAATAGAATGGCAGGTTTTTCATCTCTTCGAATTTGATTTTGCCAAATGCGGTTACCCTGGTAGCCTTCTGGTGGTAACTGTAGTTCAGCCAGGTGGTCTTTTCCTTACGCTGAAGGACGATCACCAGCTGGTTATCCACCAACTCCAGGGTCTTCTCACCACACTCGAGATAACTCGGGTCGTTAATAGTGGTTCGCTCGAAGTCATCTCTAGTGCCTCGCTCCCTAATGTATTGACGTACGTTGGACGTAAAGTGAGTCGTTACGATACCGGCCGCACCGCGACGCTGACAGAAGTCACGGAACACACCGAGGTTGTACGGGATGGCTTCTTCGTTATCCGGAACCGCTTCGGGGTTTGCAAGGATATTCCTAGCGGGATCCATCATGATTGCATGAAGGTCATAGTCGTCTTCTGGGTACATCGCCTCGAGGTTAGCCAGCAGAGGTGCGAGGGAGCGCCCATCATGATCGACACGCACAATTCCGTAAGCAAACCCGTTTCTCGTCAGGTGGCGATCAACGTAATCGGTGATTTCTTTAGGGTCGATGTCCTGTGGATCGACCGGAATGTCCTCAAGGTTTTCTTTGATGTACCGATACATCCACATCATGCTGTCGGTCGGCTCAGTTTCCTGATCTAACACAATAATCAGCGGTGTTTTACCCGGTACCCTAGAGACCGGTTGGTTGAGCATACAGAAGTGTACCAGGGCACTGTAGACCATCCCAGTGGCGTAGTTATGTTGCATGCCACTGATCAGGGTGACATCCCCCAACGGCATATCCAGTACTGTACCGTTGGCGAACTTCAGTGCCAGGCTATCGCGATTGACGTTCATGGGGAGCTGCTGTGCGGTTGCGGTCATTACGGTGCTTCCTTTTGATTTAGGTTTGGGTGTACCGGATGGTGGGGTATTAGGTACGGATGAGTGGGTTATCGGTCAATGGACATTCCCGAAGGGTATCCCTTGCCACGTGCATGTCAGGTAAGTGCCCCATCAATCGTTGTAGTTCCGACACAGGACTGTTAACCTGGAGCTCTACCTCGATATCAGGAAACCCGTTCGTATCAGGGTTCTCCTGAAGTACCTGGTGGATGATTTTGGCAGCGGCGAGCTGACGCTTTATGGCCAGCAGGTCATCCCGACATTCCACTCGGAAAGACACGACTCTTAATGTAGACGTCATTCCGATTCACTCCTCGTTTGAGAAATCAGTCGCCGATGGGTGGGTGGATAGTACTGGTCCATGTGGTTGAGATCGAGTTCTGTATACAAGTGACGGCGTGATTCCAACCACGCTGCCTTCTGGTCCTCGGTCATGGGCTCCCACCCGGCATATGCGGCTTCAACGGCCGCACTGGGATCCAGCCAGTTGTACTGCCACTGTTCGACGGTTTCATTGAACATTTACGGATGGTCCTTCTTTGAAGAGAAACAGAAGGTGGGCCGCTTGGCCCACCGTTATAACGTCGCTATACTGCGGCCGCCGGGAACCTAACGGCGGGGTGAGGGTCATAGTCCGCGATCTCAATATCCTCGAAGGTGAAGTCGAAGATGTTGGTGACCTCGCGATTGAGCACCACTCGGGCGGTCGCCTCCTTGGGTTCACGGGTTTCTTGTTCGGCGAGAGCCTCCCACTGGTTCTGGTAGATGTGGACATCTCCACCCGTCCAGATGAACTCCTCCGGCACCATGTTAACCACCTGACCGATCAGATGGGTCAACAGGCTGTACTGTACGATGTTGAACGGATTGCCCAGCGGCGTGTCGGAACTGCGCTGGTACAGCTGACACGACAGGGCACGGGTCGGGATACCCAGTTCATCCATCTTCGCTGAGTAGTGCGGGATGTTGGTGGGTGTGCCGTTGGGCAGTACCCGAATCCCGTTTTGTTCAGCCCAGTGCTTACGCTCCTTGAACTTCAGCTCACGGGTCCAGAACTGGAACAGGGTATGACAGGGCGGCAAGGCCATCTCATCGATATCTGCCACGTTCCAGGCACTGACGATAATCCGCCGCGAGTCCGGGTTGTTTCGCAGTTGATCGATCACCTGTTTGATCTGGTCGATATGGCGACGAATTACCGCCTTACTTCCTCCGGAATCCGGATCGTAATACTCACCCACCAGGTGGAACCCACTGTCAATGTAGTCATCAGTGTCCATCCATTCATCTATACTGATGACTCGAGTGTCTTCCCATTGACGCCACTGATGCTGGTAGATCTTGGGAAGCTCCCCCGCCACCAACTTCACGGTAGGAATACCCTTGTCATTGAGCCAGACCTTGATGGCTTGGTTCAATGCCTCCGCTTTAGATTCCGGTATCCAGTTTTTTCTTTCAGCTTCCCATAGAGGGTGCTCCAGACTCTCCAGGAAGTTATCGACTTCCGCCGTCGTCAGGGTACCAAGCAGCAAAGACCGGAAGCTGTCGAGCTTCCCTTCGCGCTTGATCTGCTTCATCATCTCACCCCAAGTCGCCTTTCGGTACTCGGCGGTTTCGGGCTTCACCCAACTGTCCCAGATGGACACGTTGTTCGTTTTCAGGTAACGCACATTGGTGTCGCCGGACAGCATCCACAGCAGTTCATGAATGATCGAGCGCAGGTGCAGCTTCTTGGTGGTGAGTGCCGGGATCTTTCCCCGACTCAGGTCGAAGCGCATCTGACGACCAAAGACACTGCGTGTACCGGTTCCAGTACGGTCCCCTTTATCGTGGCCGTTTTCGCGAATGTCGCCGACGAGGTTCATGTACTGCCGATCAGGATGGAATTGCATAGTGAGTTCCTTGCTTTACGATGAAGAAAAAGGCGGATGCATACAGCACCAACAGGATAATAGCCAACACAATGAGGAGTGCGCGAGTCGTGGGGTCAACATCCTGTAAGTCTGTAATGACATTCCGTGTGATCATTACCACACCCACAAGTCCAACCAACAACATTAGTGTTTGGTAGAACATGTGATGGTTCATGGTGGTTAGTTTTTCGGAGTGGTTTGGATGGATAACGCTTTTAGTCTGCGCCGCACATCAAGACAGATATCCACTGCCTTTTCTGGTTGGGCGTTGAGATTGTGTTTCATGTTACGTTGGATACTATCGAGTTCCCGCTGGATTTCATCCAACAAGCGTTCTTTACTGTTTTTAGGCATGGTGTTCTCCAGTTACTCAACGATTTCACCGCCATTGTGAACCGCTGTCCAATCAGCCATGATTCGACTACCATGAGACATTGCATCGTCTCTAGTCATGTTCTTTAATGCAGCAATGTAACGACTTTTCAACACGAGTACTGTCTCACGTAGTTGATAGAGATAAAGAACACATCGACAAGCATCGTTACCTTTGACCATAATGGTGGTTACAACACCATCGACACACTGGTACTCATCGGCACGAAAGCCGAGGTTATGTAGTGCGTCGAGTACGGTCAAGAAGAGAGTTGCTTGATCCACAGCCAGTTTCTTATCACCCTGAAAGGCTGTCATGTCTTCCACGACCCGAGCGGGGATGTCAGCATTCTTCAGTTTTGGGAACAGAAGGGACGTCGTCAACCGGTACGAGGTAAAGACACACATCTTGTTGGGCCCATCTGCGGGATCCCGGATAATATTGCTGTAAAAAACCGCAGTAAAGTCAAAGGAGAGTTCTTTGTTTTTCTCTACCGACCCCATTAAAGACCGATGAACTTGATCTTGGGGATCTTTATTATGGCGGTCTTCCATTTCATGGAGGTAGTCCAGAATCCCGTTCGAGAGTCCCGTAAGAGAATCCCGCTCGGGGGAAAGCTCGGCATTGAGTTGGAGGATGACGTCCGCGAAGCCGGTATTGTGTTTCTTGATGGTCTCCCACTCTTGATCACGTAATTTATCCAAACGGAAGTCATTCAAGTCGGTAATTGGCGACACTGGAATATTCCTTACGGTTATTGGCTTAGTGCATAGAGGCTGATAATAAACAACCCACTCAGGACGGTAGTAAGAACTTTAATGACCCAAGGGGGCGGCTGCACACGGAACAGACGGTAGGGTTTAAGGCTTTCTTGCCCTAGTCGGTATCCTGTCGCGTAATTATGGTAGTACCAATAGAGGTGGTTATGTGTAATCCCCGCCCGGCGTTTGGTACAGCGTTGGTAACGAAATTCTCGTCCTACCCTGCCGTCTGCAAACCCTTGATGAAAGACGGTATCATTGCGTTGTTTGGTTTTCGTCATGACCTAGTGACCCAACATGTACGAGAGTGACCCGTCGGGGAAACACCATCGCCTCACTATTCTCTTTCCATTTGCGTAACGAGTCATCGACGACACGTTCCACCCCACGACGTATGTCCTGTATCAGAAAACGATGACTGCGAGTAAAGCGCTGCTCGCCATCATCACGCAGTCCCCGACGATAGGTAATCCGACGCAGTAGATCAACCTCAGCCACATCGAGAACCCGGTAGTGTCGGTCGGCATGCAAGAAGACATCATCCAGTTCCAGATTGGCAAAGTCCACTTCATGACGGAGGGGCTTTTTCGTGTGTGGTCGATTGAAGTGGCGTCTGACGGTGACGGTGAGATCATACTTCGATTTATTTGTCACCCACAGTCGTAGGCGGTCACTGAGCACCTGAAAGACAATCTTGTGATCATCAGTCGTCAGTTCGTGGTATCCAGGTAAGGCCACATGGTAGGGTTGGAAAGGTAGCGTATCAGTCACCCCACCAAGATGACGTACCTCACTGGCGCTGATTTCCAAATCCGTAAGACGGTTGACCAGATCCTTTCCACCTAGATCACGATAGAGGGGAAGATCAAGATGTGCCCCACTACGTAACGTAAATACCAACGGTGGTCCTTCGTGCTCGTCGAACGTGGCAAACAACGTCTGACGTTGATACTTCCGACGGTACTGGGTGGGTGTTAGTCCTGTCTCTTCCGTGAAGGATGGGGGAATACCACTCTTGTAGCCAAGGCGATACCCCACTTCAGCGATAGAGATTTTCGTGCCCACCAACAGAAGGTGGGCCTTTTCCATGTCGAGTTTTGTTTTCATTATGACATTAACTCTAATGTAGTTCGGTGTGGGGTGGTGCAGCTGTGTCCACCGTAATTAGGGTCACCACATTCATTTCTGGTTTACCGCCATCTTCCGTGGGGGCGACGAACGTCCAGGTATCGATAATCACGTCGGCGTCATCTGTTCCAAACCCCTGTTGAAGCCGTGAGGGTTTTGTTAGTATGGCGTCAACAATGACATCAAAGACGAAGTTCTCTTCCAATAGTTTTTTAAATTGGTCGTCTGTGAAATTGACCGCTTTATCAAACACCGCCAGGTAGAAAAATGATGTTTCGAAATCTTTCTTGTTGATCGGTGGTTCTAGGATCATCTCCCGAAGAAGGTCGGTTTCAAACTCACTGGGGTGATTAACATACTCGAACGTTTTCATAACACACTCCATTACTGGGTTTCTTGAAGTTGTCGCGCTAACTCCCCGACTGGGGTATGGGGTTGTTCACGACACTTTTCTTTAAGGCGGTTATAATCTACCCCCTTACGGTGGGCCAGATTCTTGATGTAGTTTCTCGGCAGCGGGGTACGGTCCATGTGACGTTGCTCCGTGTTAGTCCAGGTATTCATCGGTGAATGACAGATGGTTGGGTTGTGATAGTCGGATATCCCTCAACGCGCGCTGATACCCCCGCTTATAAAAGCGGGGGGTCTTATGCCCACGCTGAAAAGGACGTCCCTGACTGCCGTCGTGGTAGCCTTGTCGGTAGGCCGCCTCACGGCGTTGTCGCGTCTTCGACATGGGAATTCCTAGGTGGATATTTGATCAGGTCAACCAGTTGTGTTAATGAAAGACGCGGATTGTCCTTACGCATCTTCTTCAATAGGTTGTAGTCGATACCCTGTTCACGGGCCAAGTCTTGAAAGAAACGAGTAGGGCGATGTTTCATGCCACTGTCCTCAGTTGGTTATCCGTTCATTGCACGAAGGCCCGGCATGACCCGTTCTTTCCCCGTGAGAACCGGGCGCTGGGCAAGCTCTTCCAACGGCACATCGGGATAACGCCGACGGCGTGTCGCCAGCGTTTGATAGGAAATCTTGTAGTGGGCTGCCACCCGTGACATCTCGCTACGATGTTTGGGAACGTCATAGGTCAATGCTTCCCGACGTGTCATGCCCTCGCGTTTTACGCGATACCACAACGTATCAGAACTTCGGCGACTCAGAGTACCAAGTTCACGCCATGTCATCTGTTCCAGCTCGGCATCGGTATAGCGATCAACGAGTGGTGTCATTTCTGCGGCGGAGATTCGCATGGGTGGGCTCCTGAGTAAAGAGGGTGTTATTGAGTTGCAGTTCTCGGATCAGGGTTGTTAGCGGCATATCCGGCATGCGCTTACGGGCACTCATCAACCGACTGTAGGTTAAACCGTGTTCGTCGGCGAGTTCCCGATAGTGGGTCCCACTGTTCTTGGTAACCCGAACGACGGCGTCACGCCCACACATCTTCAGTTTCTCGCGGCGGCGCTGGATCTCTTCCACACTGTAGCCACTGAGCTCTGCCAGTTCAGCATAGGACATCGCATCCAGCTGATTCTCACTGTACTCATCGCTGGGGTGAGAGACTCGCTTGCGGTCCTTGTTCAGGTAATCCATCGGATGCGTCGCATCATCCATTGGCACCATGGTTTCAGAGTCATGGCGCATGATACGACGTTCGTGAAGGGGGATAAACATAAGGTGAACACTCCATTCCATCGGACAAAACGCAGATACGACACCCCCAGGACGGAGGTGGCGTATCATTGGGCCTACGGGTATTCTTTCCGTGAAGTCATCTCTTCGAAAAATGTCAGGCGATGATGTAGAGGGTGAGATCTTTGATATCGTTGGGGTGGCGATCGATTAACCTATAGTTCATCAGGTCGCGAAACGATTTCAATATGGTGTCTTCCAGATGGTTATTGCAGAGATATTCGAATCCTTTGTCGGCATCCCAGGGAAGTTGGTCAAACACCGTATGTAGCATGTACAGGCGGGCCTCATCCCCAAAATCGACGTGGATGGCAACCCCACTATGTGTGTCATCGTCCGTTTCGACACCGACGGGACCGACGAACACCCCATCCATCAGCGGTGTCATACCCGCATCGTTGATGTAGCCTGTCATGCTGGGCACGGCATCTAGCGTAAGGACAACCGAATGGTAGACATAATCCTGCATGATGTCACTGTAGTCAATATGCAGTTGACCTACGATCATCTTACCGAGCCACTCCGGCTCCACCTCCCGGGCATGGGTCATGAAGTTACCCTGGATAAGCGGATCCTGGAAGAAGTCCCCCTGGACATAGCACCCGAGGTAATGCAATACCCCACTGTTGATGTCGACCAGCTTGATGACACAGTTGGGAACAACGATCTCGTCGTTGACCGTAATCGTATTGAGTGTGTCAACTTCCAGGGTGGCCGGGAAGGTAGCGGTGATCTTACCGCCGAAGTTATATTCAATTGCAGACATGGTGATTTCCTTTACATTTCAGAGTGTTACTGGGTTTGTGGCATAGACCCTCCCCGTAGGGAGGGACCGTTATGCCGTTTAGGCCAACCGATACTTCTTGTTGAACTCGGCTACCGGGACAGTGTAGCTGTCTTGACGTTCGGGACACTGCAAGACCACTTTCTTCTTGCGGATATCGCGAAGGATCGCTTCAGTACGCTGACCATGCAGCTCTTTGATGAACAGTCGGTTGAGGTTGGTGCGTTCGGCATTCATGCTCATGTGTGCTTTTTTCCTTGGGTTACAATGGACACATCGGGCTATTGGGTGTTATTCACCCGGTTTGGTTGATGTGTGGACGACCTGAGATAGGATCTGTCGCCCCATCGGTACCGCGATAATCTGAATACCACGGAACAGATACAACTTGTTGTTCAATCCCGCGATGCATGTGTTGGGACCGACGGTGAACTCGCCATCTTCCGTGGGGTCGTTGTCACGTGGATCAACTTCGGTTCCCTTCACAATGGTCCATCCTGTTGAGGATAGTCCATCTCGATAGGCAAGCTCTCCCGTGTCGTGGAAGAAACAGACACCCTCCATTGGTTCGAACTTGTGGTGGTGTTGATCAAAGTCGTCTCGCGTACCGCGCTTCAGCTTTATCGTAAAGCCCATGCAGATGCCTCATTTACGGTTACGGTGGTTATTGTTAGGCCTACCAGTTAAGGTAACACGGGCCGTCGATGGCCTCCATAGCGGGCCCACGGGGACCGGTGGTGGGCTGCCGCAAGCCGTTGGTATAGGTGGCCTTGATGTTGTCGGACTGCGTTCCCCATTTCAGATTACTGGGGATGTTGTTCCAACGGTCATCGTCATCATGGAGAACCACCTGGCCCTCCTTGGGAAGTCCATGGAAGGCCCGACAGACCAGATCATGAACATGCTGTAAGGAATGGGTCTCGGCACCGTCTTTATAGACTGCCACCTTCAAGTAACGACCGGCATTTCCTCCCTTGGTCGAATTACCGGTTTTCTTGGTGAGAATCTCCCCCTTCCGATTCGCGCAGTAGCCACTATATCCGGGGATTTCATACCAACCCCGATGTTGGGTCGAGGGTTTAGGTGTAAAGCTCATCATCGGCCTCTGTGGGGCTTTTAAAGGGTAAGTCAGAGATACGCGTATGGTACGGCAAGCAACGATGGACAAATACCTCGACCGGACGACTCCAGATCTGCTGGGTGATGATATCTTGGTAGATGACCGTTTCGGGGAAGGTGTCAGGTTGCGTGGTGTTGCGGTTGGCAACCAGCAGTACCTGATAGATACGTCCCGATCCAACGTGTTGCCAGAGACCGTTTTGGTGCTGTTGTAGTAAATCAAGCGGTTTCGACATACCGGGCTTCCTCGGCCATTTTCTCAGGGAGAGCAATCCGTGATGAGAGTACCTGAAGCATCCGCTGGGTAACCAGATCGACAGAGGCCTCGGCATTGACGATCAGATGTCCCCCGTAGTGGGCACGTTCCTTAAGACCCGCGACCACACGTTTGGTGAACTGTTCACTTTCCAGATCCAACCGGTCCTGTTTGCCGGTTCTCGCCTTCAGACGACGCTGGTAGGTTTCATCATCCAGGTTAAAGAAGATCGTAGCGTCAGGTTTGGTGTCGCGCACGATGAGACGATTGAGTTCGTGGAATAGCTCAGGAGCGAGTTGACGTCCGCGAATCTGGTAGGCAAAGGTCGTATCGGTGAAACGATCACACAGTACCCATTTGCCAGCGGCCAATGCTGGACGAATCACGTGATCCAGGTGTTGTTGACGTGCCGCATAGACCATCAGCAGTTCGGTCATGGGGCTGATGGTTTCGTTATCAAGGCCCAGCATACAACTGCGCAGGGTTTCGGCTACCGGTGTACCGCCAGGCTCCCGGGTCTTGACTGCCTCGATACCTTGTTCGGTAAGGTGGTCGTACAAACGGTTCAACTGGGTTGTTTTCCCTGCTCCGTCAATCCCTTCGAAGACAATGAAAACCGAACCCTTTGCGTTGTGTGACATGGGTGTTCCTCTCACTCAGTTGTGACATACCATCAGGCGGTAGGGTAGCATGGTGTGTCATCTTCCATGGGCAAAAAAGTAACAACGTGCATAGCAAGGGCTCCCCCGATGGGAAGCCCTGCGGGGTTATTCGTGCAGATCAGGTGTGGATGGTGTCGAAGAGGCTCTTGAGGTCCTTGTGGACCTTCTTGAGTTCGCCCTTGTCCTGCGCCCCATGGACCTCGACCACGTTGCGCACCCCAGCGGTATTCTCCGTGGTGGAGAAGTACGCCTGATGTACGTCGTGACCAGCGTTGTACTCGAAAGACATCTCCTTGGTTTCGGGATGCTCCTTGAAGTGCTCGGCGGCGAGTTCGCCGGCGGCGAGAGTGGACGCGGCAAGAAGCTGGGCATTGTGCTTCTGGAGCTTCTTGACCTGGTCCAGGGTCAGGCCGGTGTCGGACAGTGTCGACTCGTAGAAGTCTTCCGAGGGCTCGACCTGCCCGGTCTTGTCATTGACCGCCAGCTTCTCGGTGAGGCCATGTTTCTCGATGAACTTCCGGCTCTTGAGTTCGCTCATTACGTTTCTCTCTTCTCGTGGTGGGTAATGTTCCGTCATTGGGGGCTGACGGTAGGCCTCTCATTCTATCCGCCCTGACAGTGGAAGTTTATTCCACGTCAAGCAACTGTTCGTTCGTGGAGACGGATGCCTGCTCAGCATCGACGCGACGGAACTGGTCTTCGAACAGTGAAGCGCTCAGCTCGTCATGGGCGTCCACGATGTCGATCAGTTGATTGATGTCCATGTCTTACTCCTTAGTTATTCTATCGGTGTTGCAGTGGTGGGTTGGTGGTTAGTACTTCTTCTGGCGCTGACGCCAAGCGTGGATCTCGGATACGGCGAGGCTGACAGCGATGCCAGACACCGTATAGACCACGATGCTCTTCATGATATCTTTCATGGCAGATACATTCCTTGAGTGGGTTACCATCTAAGTGATATAGATGTCAGTTTACTTGGGATCAGCGACAACCCGCACGATCGGGCTGTAGCTGGGTCCGTTGCTCTCCGGAACCGCCTGCTGAGTACAGAGAAGTTCGGGGGTCAGCTCGCTCAGGATCAGGTTGTCCCGTTCCATCTGTGTTACCAGTTCAGAGACTACCTGGTAGATTGCGATCCCATGGTCACGGTAGAACCGACTGCCTCTGGCCACCGCACGGGCTTGGGTCAGGATGAACCGTGATAGATCGCCGGCATATTCGAATTCACCACTACGTGGCGCCAGCTCGATGTAAGCGTCGAGCACTGCGTCGGCAAACCGCTCATGACCGCGACCTTGTGGGGTGTGACTGATCGCTGTTAGGTCGAGGTAGAAATAGCTGGGTTGGGACCGATCACCGAGATCGATGCTGTAGTGAGACACCCGCTTGGTGGTGTCGATGGTGGGGGCGACAAATCCCTCAGGTATCTCGTTACCGTGACACCCGAGCAGGAGGGTTTCCATTTGTTCAGCGGTGATGTCTTGGTGGGTGGTGATGTAGGTGACTTGCATGTTGAATTCCTTGGGGTAGTTGCATGGTAGTGATATAGGCGTCAAAATGCGTCGAATTCCTGCGCGACGCCTCGATGACACGCGTGGCATTGAGGTCTGCGCCAATCTGCCCGGGACGTATCAAACTCGAATGCATCCAAGACAAATACCTGACGACAGGTAGAGCACTGTTTAATATCGAACTCAGGGCAATCGATCCCCAACAACCCAGCGGTGCGAATGGTTTGTTCTCGACGGTAGTCCAAGACACTTTCGTACGTGTATTGGGATTTGGTCATCGCTTTGCGATCACGACCGCACTGCCGACAGACATTGGTGTAGCCGTCCGCCTGACGACGATGGCGAGCAAACGCCGCAATAGGTTTCACATGACAACATACTCGACAACGTTTCTCCTTTAATGTTGGGTCGGGCGGACAGTCGAGGGGTCGTCGACGTACCCGCCGGCATGCACGGCATATTTGCCTAACGCCATACCGGCGTTGGTCGTTACGGGAATAGTGGTTTAAGGGCAGGACATGACCACAGTCGTGACACCGAAGCAACAACACACCTTCGGGAAGGTAATGGCCATAGGCTTCACGTAGTTCAGGTTGGAGTTCAAGCAGTTTTAACCGCTTATGAGGTAGCAAGTCAGCACCGTCAGAACGGGCCATGGGATACCCCTCCTTGTTAAACGCGATAGTGTTTACCCACCATCCCTTTCTCAAAGGCGTCGGGTTTTACAATGGTGGCATTTACCCACACCGTCTTGCCGCTCTTCAAACGCCGGATGTGACCGCGACGTAAGTGAGTTCGACGGGTAACACCGGTGGGCTCACCACGGGTGACAGTACGGTCCGTTGGTACGAGTACCAGTTCACGATAATCGTAGTAGTTCTTGTGTTTCTTTTTTGCTTGACCTAATGTGCTTTTGGGTATGGAGATCTTTTTATCTTCCACATTTAAACAGTTAATGGCATCGAGGAAACACCGAATGGTACTGGACACCAAATAGACTCCAATGGCCAGCATGGTGTCCGCGTCAATCCCTTCGGCTGGGCGACTGTAGGAGTATAGTGGGATGAAGTTAACGTAGCCATCACCAAACGCCACTTCGAAGGCACTTTTACTCAATACCCATTGCTTTTTTGACGGACTATTTTGAAGCTGATAGAACCGGTAACCTCCACTGTTGGTCTCTACCGCTAGGATGATATTGTCGGATTCTTCAGTCTCATCCGTACGCGGTTGTTTGTACTCTAAGACCATCACCGGATAAGGGAGTTTGAAATCCTCTTCACTTTTACCATACAACAACGTATCCTTGCCCGGGAAATGCTGCCAAAACGCATCCATTTCCTGCATGAGGGGGAGTTTGAACTTAACCGCACGTTCTAGGTACTTTCGACAAAAACGATAGTGTTCTTCCATAACAGGATCGTATTCTTCATGGGTTGAGTCCCCCACGACATCAATGATTTCTATTACGTCACGAAGTGCGGCATCGCAGTACAGGGAATAGTTCATGATGATTCTCTCAATATTAGAGTTGGTGTATCACTTAGATAATGTAGATGTAAAAAATGGTGCAACGGCATAGGCAGGGCCCCATTAGGGACCCCAACCGTTCAGGATGCGACAACGTTATCCGCAGGGTTGTCGGCACCGTCGTAGAACTCCCATTCGTCGCTCAGAATGAACCCCATGGTGAAGTCCACGTCCGGCGTACTGCGAATGTCGAGTTTATCGCCATTCTTGGTGACGATCACGATGGTTTCCTGTTCAGGATCCCATTTCCAGTAGCCGATGAAACCAGGAACCCGCATCTTCTTGCCGTGTTTCATCCAGGTGTAAGCTGTTGCAAACCGCATGATACTACTCCTTATTTCTCGTGAGTGCCTTCAACGTTACGTGCCATCCGCTCCCGGGTACGGCTCTGTAGCCACATCTGGGCTTCTTGCAGCTTGGTCAGTGCCAGCGCATTCTCCCGACAAGCGAAGGGTCCTGCTTGGAAGCCTTGCAGACGATCGATCAGAATCGCCAGCAGAACCTCATGGGTGATGCCATTGACGCCTACCTCGGGGATAGGACCATTCTGGAACAGGAGGACATCCCGAGACTTACTGTGGGTGTAGCCATCCGGGCTTTCCTTGGAGGCATTTGTGTCAGTATCAAACCCCGTCACAACGTAGCGGTGGTTAGCACCACCTGCTCCCGGTTCGTCTTCGACGACGATACGGATCTGATCATTAGCAGGGTTGACGACATGTCCAGTGAGTTCACGCATGGGTGTTCCTTGTGGTTGGTGGTTACAACGCTCTGAGGACGACGATCGTGATTTAGGTGGCCCCACAGGAACCAGGTTGTCGTTGTCGTCCGTCATTAGTGGCATGATAGTTCCTTAGGGTCGGTTTGCCTATTTGATAGCGGTGATGAGTATCTTCAAAACCCCCCAATGGTCCCCTTAGAGGTTTCCCCCTTAGGATCCCCCTTCCTAGATCCCCCCTTTCCCTCCGAGGAAAGGGGTCTCTTCGTCGCAGGCTCCGAAGAACTCTATGGCAAATCATATTTCTGTTCCGTATAGTTTTTCATTCTTACATAGTCCCTCATGGGACAGAAGAATGAAAAAGCTTATCCGGGAGTCTCCTTGAGAGTTGACGGACATAACCCCCTCCCACTAAAGGGGAGGGGACGGTACTTACTGGAGCTTCTTGTAGAAGTACACACCCAGCTCAATTGCCAGGTTCACGACAGTACCCGATACTCCTTCGGGCTCAGCCGCCTTGACCGCACGATGCACGTGGCCGCGCTTGGCGAAGGGGTTGTCATACTGAGCTTCGGCTTCATCAACGAAGAACAGCAGATCATCGAGATCGATCTTGGTCAGAATGCGAGCGATCAGTGACTTGATCAGTAACCGTGCAATGAAACTTCCCATACGTAATTCCTTATTCGAAACGTGAACTGTATTGTGACAGACCAGACAAGGTACGGGCGGGTTGACCGTCCAGTATCATGCTGGCAAAGTTGGACGGGGTTCTCCAGGTCTTAAACTGACGTAACGCTTGTGTCATATTTAGGTTCAACCGACGTCCGACGTAGTAGTTGTTCTCCAGGGATAAAGAGCTCAACACTGACATATAATCAGAGAAGGTGCTCTGCTCGTCCCAGACAGCGCTATTGGTTAAGGCCCCCGCTACCGCAGCAGCCCCATCACCACCAGCGACTTCCGCGGCACCCGTAGCCACGGCTCGTGCCCCGGTCCCGATCCAGTTACCACTACTAAAGCCCCCTTTGATGGGCACATGCATGATGCTGGACATGTCCACTACAGAGATGGTCATCTCAGCACCTAACATGTTGTGGTCAGCACTCCACCCCACGTTACCGGTCCCGCGAGTGATGGTCACTGAATCGATCATCCCCAGCTGTATCTGTACACGACCCTGATGATAGATCTGACAGATAAACGGACTGGTGTAGGCGGAACGACCAGCGGATAGGGGTAAGGCCCCAGCCATGACCATACAGATCGGTAGGATCAGGTTGGTGTAGCGCGAGATGGGATTGCCATACGGGTTGGGTAACGGAATGGTGTACTCCGCCCGTGGGAGGTTGGCCGTTGAACCATCCCAGAGTTTCGGGACATCCACAAAGGCTGTACCGGTGAGGGTAGCCAGACCACCGAGCTTAACGGAGTCCAGGGCACCTGCAACAAAACTTTGGATCCCATTGACCATCGAGTCGATCCCTTCAGTAATGGAACCGCCCATCATGTTGAAGCTGGCATTACGTCCCTGCTGTACCTTGGTGTTCAGGGTCTGAGCCACATCGGACTCACGTGTCGAGTTACTGAATGACTCCGATACCGACCCGTTGTACTGGACCCGGAACGAGGCAAACTGTGACCCGTCACGCTGCGAGGCACGAACAAAACTGTACATGTCAGTCAGTTCGCTCCACTCGGAGAACGATTCCGAGAAGAACCCGCCCTTGTCTTCACCGCCTTTGGTTTTGACATACTCCAAAAACAGGTCTTTACCCGACGAGAAGTTCGGGGTCCCTTCTGGAATCTCCTCGCGACTGTAATCGACGATCGAATCCGCCAGGTCCTCAAGGCTCTGTTGATTCTTTTTGATCTTCTGTGCGGCTTCCTGAGCCTTATCGGACATCATTTGTGTCCGACGGGCTAGTACCATGACATCAATGCCCCCATCTTCCCGCCAGAGTTCAGGGAACATGTTGTGCATTTGGAGCATCTGTTCCTTAGTGATCTGACCCCCATTGCCTTCCTGAAGGGTGGTCTGCGATTCACCAAACACTCGCGGAATCAACCCCATGTTAATGGCCAGTTCGTTGGCCATGGTGTTGACCGCACTCCAGTAAGAGTGCATGGTGGGTTTGAAGTAGTACCACTTACTAGGTTTAGACTTGGTGATAAACGACATGACATTAGACAGTCCTGTCGCCCCCAAGATAAACGGCTGGAGGGGTAGCGATACAATGTACCCACCCGCTAAGCCGGCATTGTAGAAGAGATCGGAGGAGCGCCCGGTATTGGCCAGCAAGGCGGCATTCCGATCGTAGAAACTGGTAAAGAAGGACGTCCAGCTACTGTATTCAGGAACCCCGAACGACATGTGGACGATCTGTTGAGTGTCATCGATGGCTTCACTGTAATAGCGACCCATACCCCGTACCCATTCTTTCTCACTACGACCCTTGCCGGGTGAGCGAATGTCAGCGTAACGGGTGAACTGAGGGGGACTGTTAAAGGCCCAGTTTCCACCGAGACTGGCGTTGGTGAATTTATACACCGCCGAGGTGGCATACCGTCGACGACTGTTGGCCCCGAACTCAAGCTGGTCTTCATTGATGGGACGCAAGAATGCATGGCGTAACCACCGGACATCCTTTACAGGTGATGCCATGGTAACCTCCTAAAGAAATGTCCCTGGGGGTTGCCCAGGGACATATGTCGCAAGTTTACCCGGTCCGCGACATGTTGACGGGCGGGCGAGATGAAGAGCCCCGTGGCGCATCACCGCGTTGCGGGGGCTGACTGCTGTCGTTGGTCGGTCGTTCTTCGTTACGCTCGGAATCTCCTTGACGGGCTTGAGTCTGACCACCGACTGTCGCCGCGATCTCTTTCAGATAATCCCGCATGCTTTGTTGAACTTCCAACTGACGATTGAGCAGACGACCCATTTCACGCGTGTAGCCTTGGGTCTCTTCGTTCTGGTGCTGTTGCCGCCGGTCAGCCATGGCCGCTTGTTCCCGCACACGATCCTGGTGGTCCACGATCGGATCACGACCGGGTTCACCTTGATCCTCACCATCATCCACGTAGCCGTAGAGACCACCCCCAGTAGTACTGCTCGGGGCAGAGGTGGTGCCTGTACCCGTGTTGTTCAGCGGGTTGACAGTGGAGCTTGCGCGAGCATTTAGGCTTAACGGATTGCGGGGTTGTTGGGCAGCCCGCTGGGCATCGGTAACCAACGGAGAATCGGCCTCGCGCATGTGGCCCTGGACACCTTCTGGTGCCAACTGGATCATGGCTTCACCGTCAACGTCAATCACCCCAGCCGGACTCGGGGCCGGTTCGATCGGATCGGGTTCGTCATTCGCCGCAGTGCGGTTGACATTGACCCCGGAGTCACCATAGCGGTGCCTGGAGACTTTCTCATCCAGTAACGCGTAGACTTCCCCAATGGTCCGTGCCTGACCTCCCGATTTATAGAAGATCGACTGGTTGGCCGACGCCTGCTGACTGAACAGCCGTGCCGCATTGGCGTTCTGATCCTGTTTCAGGAACTTGTAGGCTGTGCCTGCCCCGAAGAAGTGCGCCAGGTACAAGTCCGTATCGGTGGGCTTGCGACCTAACTTATTCTCTAGGTACTTGTAGTTCCCTTTCAGGAACTCGGCACCCATCAGCGCATTGATCCGTGGATCTTTACGCAGTTCCCGAATGGCTGCCCGGCTCAACCCAACGCGAGGGATCCCATACTTGTCCGCATGGTTCTCCATCATCCCGTCCCAGGTGGCATTGATAAACTGGAACCACCCGGTAGCTGAGGACGTGGGGGCCTTGACCGTGTAGTCGAATGCCGATTCAATAGAGGCGAACGTCGCCAACAGGTTCGCATCGACCCCGGTCATCTCTTGTACCGCCGCCAGTGTCGGGCGGGCCGCCTCGTATGAACGGTTGGCACTGGGTAACGGAACTTCTTCCCATTTACCTCCATTCCCTTGAGCGATGCCTGAGAAGGAACTCCCTCGTGCCCCAACCGTACCGCCAGGGGCGCGGGGTGGTTGAACCCCCAACGGACCACGATGCGTATCGGCACTTCCCCACCGACTGCGAGCCCGATCAATCGCGCTGGTGGCAGGATCTGCTGCCGTTAGCGCCGATGGGCCTGTTGTACCGTTTAACGCCAGTGCTGCCGATACCGCCCCACTACTCAGGCGGTTGTTGTTGGCGGTCTGGGCCTGTTCCGCTGCACTTTGTGCCGGCGTTCCCACGCGACTGTCCTGTGCCTCCTGTTCCAACAGGCGATAATCCCGTTGGGCCTGGTCCTTGGCAGAGGGCAACTGCGGGTCGTCGAAGATGGCCAGTGGCAGATCCCACACCGCAACCGAGCCCTCACGTCCAGTGTGACTGGCTGCCATGATGACACCGGCCACTTGGAATTTCTGTTGTGAGGTTAACTTACGCTCGATGTTGTTTAGCGGTGAGGAGTCCTCAAAGACCCGTGCACTACTGGCGTACGACAGGAACACTTCGAGGAACCGGGAAAGGAACCACTCCCGGAACAGGTACTTGTCAGTCATGCTTTCGTCCCGGGTACTACCGGATTCCGATAACCCAAAGAGCCCAGCGACTTCCAGGAAGATGTCGTTGGGTGAGCCATTAAACACGACCTGAGTGCGACCCCCGGCTTGTTCCACGGAAAGATGCGGGATCACCTTATCTTCCAGTGACAACATCGCCATGACGCGACTACGTTGCAGATCCACCACCCCGTAGGCACGCATACGAATCGCCTGCAGTGATGTCAAGCGACCACCTGACAGCGTACGGAACTCAGGTGCACGACTCCGCCGACTGACCAGGTCTGAGGCATTGGTACCGGTGGGTGTGGTTGCACCTCCCGTCACAGCAGCTGCGGCTGCCAGACCAGCCTGACTTAATGCCTGACCACCGCGCTGCGACCGACGCGCGCTTTCCGTGGCACGCTGAACCGAGCGGGCAATGCCGACGGTACCACCAGTAGCAACGGCCGACGCACGGCTGGCACGGGCATGTTCCTCACGACTTCCACTATAGCGTTCCTTCACCTCCTTGACTTTATCCCGAATGTCATCGTAAGTGACTTCGATGGGCTCTTCAGGATCAAACGGGTTAGCCGTAATGGCGTAAGGGGTACTGCCCTGATAGGGGAATTTCACGGCCTCGAGGAAATCAAGACCCAGCTCATCATCCAACTGGTCATCCAATTCCGCCAAGGTCGTGCTCACCGCCATGTTCTGGATGGCCTTGTGGTAGCTCAGGAAGATCGGTTTGAAACGACCCACGAACCAACCCCCCATGGCCTGCAGCGCGGCCTCGTCGTCCTGATCAATACCCAGGATGTCGAGGATCTCCCCAAGGTCTAACTCCTGTAGGTTAAAGGCTGGTTCTGCCCCATCGCGACTGACCTTATCGTTGAGGTAGGCTTCCAGTTCAAGCACCCGGTTCGCTGGCCCAGAGAACCACCCCGGTGGGAAACCGTACTGTGTTAAGCGCAGTTCCCGGAACGGTCCCTTGGTAGCCTTATGGTTACGCCAGGCCATGAACCCAGCAACCCCGGCACCAATGGTCGCGGCGCCAGCTAACGCCACGGGTGCACCCAGTACAGATACCAGCGAGGTAAGTCCAGTAGCACCCAACCGCGCGGCTGTACCGACACCACCGAGGGCAAACTTACCCGTAGCCAAGGCACCACGACCCACGGCCCCGGCACCCCGAGCGAGGGCACCGCCAGCACCACCCAGACCCAACAGGCCTAAGGCGCCACGGCCGATACCACGAATACCACGACCAATCCCACGCAGTCCTTTACCACCGAAGTGTTTGGTTTTATTCCAAAACCCTTTGGGGGCCGGTTTGCGGGCTCGCGTCTTGGGACGACGACGGGAACTCTCACCCCCGCCACCACCACCGCCAT
>Ga0114983_1000337_pt1 | contig 20023 bp, 13 predicted proteins | sample Shrwel_input2_RT_FD_87182 | JGI IMG/M metagenome (GOLD analysis project Ga0114983, IMG submission 87182) | Subsurface microbial communities from deep shales in Ohio, USA - Utica-3 well 1 S input2 RT | ecosystem: Environmental > Aquatic > Deep subsurface > Shale gas/oil reservoir > Produced... | reverse complement strand
CGGTTGAATACTTCCGGATTCCGCGCTCCACGCTGGTGGTCTGCCTTGGCAAGAGCACCTATGCGCGCTGCGGCATCATCGTCAACGTAGCGCCGCTGGAACCCGAATGGGAAGGCCACGTGACCCTGGAGTTCTCGAACACCACGACCCTGCCGGCGAAGATCTACGCCAATGAAGGTGTGGCGCAGATGCTGTTCTTCGAGAGCGACGAGATCTGCGAGACCTCGTATGGCGATCGGGGCGGCAAGTACCAGGGCCAGACTGGCGTGACGCTGCCGAAGACTTGAGTCGTCTGCGGATGGGCGTTCGTCGTGGTTGACGGCCCGGCAGTGCAGCGGTCGTCGGGCGACGGTCGAGACTCGGAGTGTCGTCTTGGTTGGCTCTGGATACCGGCTTTCGCCGGTATGACGACGGTGTGATGGAAGCGCTCGGCCAGTCGGCAAATAGGCTGTCATACCGGCGAAAGCCGGTATCCAGGGCGCCATAAGGCCAGGCTTGCGTCTGCGTGAACGGCCACCGAGCCAGCGCGGGAGAGACGGAGAAATGAGGCATGGAAAAGGAATTCCACGTCTACATGCTGGCCAGCGACCGCAACGGCACACTGTATGTCGGCGTGACGTCGAACCTCGTCCAGCGCATCTGGCAGCATCGCAATGACGAGATCGAAGGGTTCACGAAGCGCTATCGGGTGCACCGGCTGGTCTGGTTCGAGCCGCAGCCTGACGCGCGTGCCGCGATCACTCGGGAAAAGCAGATCAAGGAGTGGAAACGGGTCTGGAAGCTCGCCTTGATCGAAGCGGCGAATCCTCAGTGGCGTGATCTTTACGAAGTCATTGCTTCGTAGCGAGTCTCGCCTCGTTCTGTGCTGGATACCGGCTTTCGCCGGTATGACGGGTCAGGCGCCAGCCCGGCATGCGATTGCCGCCATGCCGGATCAGGCATCAGCCGGTCTTGCGATTCGCCAACCAGGCGCTGCCGACGCGCCGGATTACCCAGGCGCGGTGGGCCGCTGGCGGCCGCTTGAAGTCCTCATCAAGCGTCTTTGGCGTGATGTCCTCGACATCCAGCCCATGCGGCTTCAGGTCGTCGAGCTTGAAGCGCTTGCGGTTGCACGAGAAGTACAGCACGCCGTTCGGCGCCAGCAGTTGTGAGGCCAGCGTGATGATCTCGACATGGTCGCGCTGGATGTCGAGCGTGCCGTCCATCTTCTTGGAGTTCGAGAACGTCGGCGGGTCGCAGAAAATCAGGTCGAACTGCAGCGGGCGCGACTTGTCGGCCTGTTCCTTGAGCCAGGCGAGGCAATCCGCGCGGTAGAAGCGGTGCGGATTTTCCTTCGCACTGCGGCGCTCGACATCAACCATCCGGATGCCGTTCAGACGCAGGTTTTCCTGCGCCCAGTCCAGGTAGGTGTTCGACAGATCGACCGACACGCTTTCGATCGCGCCGCCGACAGCCGCCTGCGCAGTCGCCGAGCCGGTGTAGCAGAACAGGTTCAGAAAGCGCTTGCCCTTCGCTTCCTGGCGAATGCGCATGCGCATCGGCCGGTGGTCGAGGAACAGGCCAGTGTCGAGATAGTCGGTGAAGTTCACCTGCAGCTTGCAGCCATGCTCGTCGACCACGTGCAGCGCGCCGCTCTGGCCCTGACGGCCGTACTGCGAGTCACCCTTCTGCTGGCGGCGCACCTTCAGGTGGATGTTCGAGATCGGCACGTCCAGCACCTGCTGGATCGCATTCAGGCCTTCGCGCAGGCGGCGCTCGGCGTGCACCGGGTCGATGGTTTTCGGCGGCGCGTATTCCTGCACATGGACGTGCAGGCCGTCGGCTTCGTAGAGGTCGACGGCCAGCGCGTAGTCGGGCAGGTCGGCGTCGTACAGCCGGTAATTGGCTACGCCGGTGCGCTTGGCCCACTTGCCGAGGTGCTTCAGGTTCTTGCGCAGGCGGTTGGCGAAATCGCCATCGACGATCTGCGCCGGTGCCGCGGCCTCCGGATTGCGAGCGGCGATGTCGAAGGTCAGCAGCTTGCACGGCAGGTCGCCGTTGTAGAACGCGTACATGCGTTCTGCGCGCAGGCCCAGGCGCGGACCGAGGTCCGGGCGGCCGGTGAACACGCCAGCACGCCAGCCGTGGAAGTGCTGCTTCAGCAGCGCACCGAGCAGGCTGTACAGCTTGACCATCTCGGCTTCGCTGCCCATGCGCTCGCCGTACGGCGGGTTGGTGCAGACCAGGCCCGGCGTTGTCGTGGGCGGCCGCATGGTTGAGACATCGGCTTCGCTCAGGCGAATCTTCCAGACCAGCCCGGCGCGCTCGATGTTGCCGCGCGCAGCCTTGATCGCAGCCGGATCAAGATCGGCGCCGAACATCACCGGGATGCGCTCGGCCCCGGCTTCGCGGCGCGCCTTGGCTTCATCCATCAGCGCTCGCCAGTTGTCGATCTCGCAGGTACTCAACGACAGGAAGCCGTGCCGGGTACGCAACAGGCCGGGCGCGACGTCGCCGGCCATCAGCGCGGCTTCCAGCAGCAGCGTGCCGGAGCCACACATCGGGTCGAACAGGCTGCCGCTGCGCGCGAACACCGCCGGCCAGCCGCTGCGGATCAGGATCGCCGCCGCCAGGTTTTCCTTCAGCGGCGCGCCACCGGTGGCAAGGCGATAACCGCGCCGATGCAGGCTTTCGCCGGACAGGTCGAGGCTGATCGTCGCCTGCGCGCCATGCAGATGGACGTGGATCGAGACATCCGGATCTTCGGCGTCGACATTCGGCCGCCGGCCGTGGACTTCGCGAAAGCGATCGGCCAGTGCGTCCTTGACCTTCAGTGCAGCGAAATGCGTGTGCGTGACGGTGTTCGAGCGGCCGGCGACGTCGATCGCGAACGTCGAATCGACATCGAACCAGGCCGGCCAGTCGATGCGCTTTGCGCCCTGGTACAAGGCATCGGCATCGGCAATCTCGAAGAAATCCAGCGGCAGCAGCACGCGGCTGGCGAGGCGCGACCACAGGCAGGCGCGATAGGCATCGACCCAGCAGCCGTTGGCGGTGACGCCGCCACCGCGCTCGGCGACCTCCGTCAGGCCCAGCGCCTTCAGTTCATCGACCAGCAGCGGCTCCAGACCGCGGGCACAGGTGACGAACAGCGGGCCGGGCAGGGCGGCCGATGCCGATGGGGACGCGGGTGTGGACAGCGATTCTTCGGTCACGGCGGGCTGGGGTCGTCCGGCAGATAGGGCAGCGGACAGCGCCGCAGGTCATCACAGTGTCGCGGCGATGGCACGATAGTGGCTCACGACTCCGGACAGAGCCATTTTAGCGATGAACGCCATCGATCATCAGACGCCGGCCACGGGCCATGCTGCCGTCATCAGTCGCCGCCGCCTGTTGATCGCGGCCGGCGCGCTCGGCTTGGGTGGATGCGCCAGCGATTCACTGAGTCTGCTCGGCGCCACGCTGCCGACGCTAGGCGGCTCGGCGGGCGGCAACGGCTATCCGTTGACCGACGATCAGATCAAGGCGATTCCGTACGCGAGCATGGGCGTGCGCATCGGCGGCAGCGCCGGTGTGGTGACCATCCTTGCCAGCGTCGACGGGCAGCGCCTGCACTGGGCATCGGCCGATCGCATCGTGCTGATCACCGAACGGGGGCGTCTGGTCAAGACCATCGGCTTGCCACGCGACTTGCTGACGACGCGATTCACCGACGACGACCAGCTGCTTCCTGTGGCCAGGGGCGAGCGTGCCAGTGAGGCCGGCATCAGCAGGATCATCGACCTGCGACCCAATGACGATTTTGGCGTGCCGGTTCAAAGCCAGTACGCGGTGCAAGCGGAAGAAAGCCTGACGCTGCTCGGTCAGTCGCGGACACTGCTGCGGGTGCGCGAGCGGGTCACGGTGCGCAAGTGGCGCTGGTCCACCGACAACCTGTTCTGGCTGGATCCGGCCGATGGGCGGATCTGGAAGTCGCGTCAGCAATTCTGTCCGGAAGTGCCAGCCATCACCATGGAACTGCTGAAGGCGCCGGCGCTCGCGTGAGTACGCCGCACTGATCGGCGCCCAACAAAAAGGCCGCTCCGAAGAGCGGCCTTGGTCAACCAGGCTGCGCTTTACTGCGCGGTGCTGGTCGCGGTCGACGTCGAGGTGCTGCCACCACCCTCAGCGCCAATGACCAGCACGCCGATCGCGGTCGCGGCACCAACGCCGACGGCGATGACGGTCGAGATGTCGCCGGCGGCGAAGCCGGACGCCTTTTCAATGCTGCCTGCGGCGCCGGCCGAGGCAGTCTCTTCGGCATGGGCGATGGTCGACGTTGCGGCCAGCACGGCGAGGGTCAAAGCGGTGACTGCATGCTTCACGTGGATGTCTCCTGAGAGGATCGGGATGCTGAGGTGCCGCCATATAGGTTTGGCGGGCTGCATCGGATGCGGGCGGAGAATATAAGGCCCGCCCGCCCACGTCCAGCCGTGTATGCCCCCCCGACTGGACGTGGGCCGCCTGGTTGTGCCGCATCGGGTGGATCAAGCCGGTATCCTTGTCGCGCTGCGGCACGTTGCCAACACCATCAATCAGACTGGATCTCGAACCATCGTGAGCATGCGGACTTTCCGGACCATTTCCGCCTTCGGCAGGGGCCTGCTGTTGTCTGCGACCGTCTGCCTGCCGGCGCTGGCGCAACTGCCGTTTGATCCGTCGGCAATCGAGCAGTTGACCCCCGAGCAGCGTCAGAAAGCGCTAGAAACGCTTGGCAGTGGTGGAACCGGTGGACCCGTGGCGTCGCCGGACGGTCGATTCCGCGATCAGCAGCTTTCCACGCCGCGAACGATGGGCCCGAACGCGACGAATGGGTCGATGAGCCCAGGCGGAGTTGCAGGCTCGCCCGCTTCCGGCACAGGCACGATCGGTACTGGCGCAGTGGATGCCCCGACCTCGGCGGACCTGCTGCGCCAGCGTTCCGGACAGACATTCGGTCAAGGCGACGCTGCGCGGCGCAGGAACGATCTGTACGACCCGTCGCAGAGCAACGCAGCCCGTCGGCCGAAAGCGCCGGAACCTCCGCCTGAATATGGCGATGTCGCCGACGCACCGCTGCAGCCGTTCGGCTACGACTTGTTCACGACCGGCGCAACGACGTTCGCTCCGGCCACCGACATCCCGGTGCCGGCCGATTACGTCGTCGGCCCCGGCGATTCGGTGCGCATCCAGCTGTTCGGCAACGAGAACGGCAACTACAGCCTGCTGGTTGGTCGCGACGGTCAAATCAATTTCCCGAAGCTGGGGCCGATCGCGGTTGCCGGTCAGCGTTTCGATGATGTCAGGCAGTCGTTGACCGAACGGGTCAATCGCGAACTGATCGGCGTGCAGTCGAGCATCTCGCTCGGCGAACTGCGCTCGGTGCGCGTGTTCCTGACTGGCGATGTCCGTCAGCCGGGCTCGTATACGGTCAGCTCGCTGGCCACGATCACCAATCTGCTGTTCGTTGGCGGTGGCGTCACCGAAGTCGGGTCGCTGCGCCGAATCCAGTTGAAGCGCAACGGCCGGTTGGTGCAGCGCCTCGATCTCTACGCGCTGCTGCTGCATGGCGATTCCAGCGGCGATGTCCGGCTGTCGCCGGGCGATGTCGTGTTCGTGCCGCCAGTTGGCGAGCGGGTCTCGGTCGCGGGCGCGGTCAAGCGACCCGCGATCTACGAGTTGGACGACGAGGCCAGTGTCGACGAAGTCATTGAACTGGCGGGCGGGCTGCTGGCGTCGGTGAATACCGGCACCGCGCAGATCGAGCGTTTCGTCGGCAACAAGCGCGCAATTCAGCAGCTCGATCTGGCCCGCGATGCCGATCTGCTGTCGGACGTGCAGGACGGCGATTTCCTGCGTGTCGGCCCGGTCGCCAGTGGCATCGACGACAAGGTGCGGATCATCGGTCACGTCCGCTATCCAGGTCCTTACCAGTGGCGGCCGGGCTATGACCTGCGCAGCCTGCTTGGCACCGCGCAGATCAAGCCATCCGATGCCCGTGCCGAGGCCTATCTGCCGCTGGGCCTGATCGAGCGCACCGATCCGGCCACCGGCGTGCGCGGCTGGACCAGCTTCAACGTCAGCACCACACTCGATGCCGCAAGCCCCGCGGTGCCGCTCAGCCGCGATGACCGGGTGGTGATCCTGACGCGCGACGACGTGTCGTATCTGGACTCCAAGGAAGTCCGCAAGGTCGCGCGCGGCGACATCGGCGAGGCTTCGACCTGCCCGGCGCTGCAACTGCTGGCGGAGCTGGCCAACACCGAGCGTGCTGCTCGGTTCCTGAAGGCCTACAACGTCGAAAGCTCGAAGACCTCCGAGACAACGCGCATCGAAACCGAGAAGGATCGCTGCCCGGCGCTGTTCAAGGCGGCGCCGCGTGCGCTGCAGTACCTGCTGGAGGAATCGACCGCGGTTTACGGCGAGGTGCGGCGGCCGGGCCTGTACCCGATCGTGCGCGGAACCCGCCTGCAGATCCTGGTCGATGCCGCCGGTGGCCTCAGCAATGAATCGGACCATGCCAACATCGAGTTCGTGTCGTACGGCGAAGCGCTGCAGACCGGCAAATCCAGCTATCGCACGCTGAATTTCGACGACGCCACCGCTGCCGCGATGGCGGTCAATCCGGGCGACTTGTTCAACTTCAAGCCGCTGTATCTCGGCCAGGAAGTGGGTACGGCGCGCATCCAGGGCGAGGTCCGTTTCCCGGGCTCATACGGCATCCTGCGCGGCGAGCGCCTGAGCCAGCTGGTCAAGCGCGCGGGTGGCGTGACCTCGGATGCCTATCCGTATGGCGCGGTGTTCACGCGCGTGCAGGCGCGCACGGCGGAGCGCGAGTCCTACCAGCGTGCCGCCACTGATCTGCAGGAAGCCATGGTCACCGCCGTGACCAGCGGCGCCCTCGGCAAGGATGCATCGAACTCTGCACAGTTCCTTGGTGCGGTGATTGCGCGACTGCAGAACGCTGAAGCGGTGGGCCGCGTGGTCATCGAGGCCGATCCGGCGATCCTTGAAGCGCGCCCCGAGATCGATCCGATCGTCGAGCCGGGCGACCTGCTGGTGATGCCGAAACGGCCAATCTCGGTCACCGTGATCGGGCAGGTGCTGAACCCGGGCAGCCTCGCGTTCTCGCCCGGCGCCTCGGCCGTCGACTACATCGAGCGCGCCGGTGGCTACTCGCAGGCCGCCGACGACGACCGGGTGTTCGTGATCCTGCCGAATGGCACGGCGCAGAAGCTCAAGGCGAGCTTCTGGAACTACAAGGCGGAGGACATTCCGCCGGGCAGCGTCGTCGTCGTGCCACGCGATGCGGCGCCGTTCAACATCGTTGCGTTCTCCGAACGCATTTTCGGCCTGCTGTCGAACCTCGCCGTGACGGCGGCGGCACTGTCGACCATCAGTCGCAACTGATCACCGAACGCCGCGTTCCTTGCACCTGCCGTTCGTGATGACGTGCCTCAACCCGCTGCGCGCACGCGCGGCGGTGCTGCTGTTGGCTGCGACGTCGGCGGCGATCGCCGACAGCACGCCGAATCTGAATGATCTCGGCGGCGTCGGCCTGCTGCAGACACCGACCGCGCGTTTCGCAGCCGAGGGCACGCTCGGCGCGGGTGTTTCGAGCATCAAGCCGTACAACCAGATTCAGATCTTCGCTGCTCCGCTGCCGGGTTTCGAAGCGGTGTTCCGGTACACCGATGTCATCGATCGGCAGTACGGCCCGGAGTCGTTCAGCGGCTTCCAGTCGTACAAGGACCGCAGTTTCGGCTTCAAGCTGCAGCTGGTCGAGGAAAGCGCGACGCTGCCGGCCGTCGCCATCGGTATCCAGGATTTCGGCGGCACCGGCGTGCTGGGCGGCGAGTACATCGTCGCCAGCCGCCGCTGGTACGACTGGGATTTCAGCTTCGGGCTCGGCTGGGGGCGACTCGGCGAGGGCGGCGACTTGCGCAATCCGCTGACCATGATTGCCAATCGCTTCGACCGTGACCGCACCGGCACGCCGGCCGACACTTCGCGACCGGGTGGCAGCGGCATTGGCCGGCTGTTTGCCGGCCGCACGATCGGTCCCTTTGGCGGCGTGCAATGGCATAGCCCGATCGATGGCTTGAGCCTTCAGCTCGAATACGACGGCAACGATTACAGCAACGAGCGCGGCACCGGCACTTCGATTCCGCAGCGCGTGCCGATCAACATCGGCGCCGATTACGAAGTCCGCGACGGCATCCATCTGGGGCTCGGCTACGAACGCGGCGAGCGGCTGAGCTTCCGGCTGTCGGCGCGCACCAATCTCGATACCGGCCGCGGTCCGAGGAAGACGCTGGACCCGCTGCCGCCGCCGATCCGGATTCGCGATCCGGGCACCGTGCAGCAGCCAGCCCCGGCGGAACTGGATGCGGCTGACCTTGCCGCGCTGAGTCGGCAGCTCGCCACGGCACTGGCCCAGCAATCGTTTGCGCTGTCGGCGCTCGATCTGCAGCCATCGACGCGCACCGCCATCGTCTGGATCGAGCAGCAGCGCTACCGCAGCGCGACGCTGACGGCCGGGCGGGCAGTGCGCGCGGCCAGCGGCGTGCTGCCGCCGTGGATCGACCGGATCACCGTGGTCGGCGTCGATGTCGGCGTAGAGACGTGGCGGCTCGCGGTCAACCGCGCTGAATTCGAGAAATTCGCGCAGTTCCGCGGCAGCCCCGAGGAAATCCGTCGCAGCGCCGATCTCGATCCGGTGCAGCCCGCGCACGACGACGCCGATATCGCCGGGCTGATCAAGCTGCCGATGTGGAGCTGGGACACCGGCCCCGGTTTCCGCCAGCAGATCGGCGGGCCGGATGGCTTCTACTTCGGCCAGCTACTGTGGCGGCTGACCGGGGACTTCCGGCCGACCGAACATCTGAGCTTCAGTGCGTCGCTGTCGTTCAACCTGCTGAACAACTTCGACGAGATCGAACTGGTTTCGGACAGCCAGCTGCCGCGCGTCCGCAGCGACATCGTCGACTACCTGCAGAACGGCCAGCAGGCGGTGAGCAAGCTGGAAATCAACTACATCTGGTCGCCGGTGTCCGGGGTTTATGCGCGGCTGTCGGCCGGCTTGTTCGAGGACATGTATGGCGGTGTCGCCTCCGAAGTGCTGTGGCGTCCGCACTTCCAGCGCTGGGCCGTCGGCCTCAATGCCAATGTCGTGCAGCAGCGCGACTACGCAGTGCGCTTCAACTTCCGCGACTACCGCGTCGCCACCGGGCACCTGAACCTGTATTACGACTTCCCGTGGTACGGGCTCAAGTCGAAGCTGAGCGTGGGCCGCTATCTGGCGAAGGACTGGGGCACGACGATCGAAGTCGCTCGCGAGTTCCGCAGCGGTGCCACGCTGGGCGTGTTCGCGACCTTCACCGACGTGCCGGCGCGGGTGTTCGGCGAAGGCTCGTTCGACAAGGGCTTCTACCTCAGCCTGCCGTTCGATCTGGTCTTTCCGCGCTCGACACGTCGCAGTGTCGGCTTCCTGTTCCGGCCACTGACCCGCGACGGTGGCCAGAAGGTGCGCGACGGCATCGATCTGTACAACGCGACCGATGCCGGCAACGGCGGCCGGATCATCTCTGACTGGGCCGACGTCGTCCGCTAGCTACTCGCCGCTTGGCAGCACCTCGGCCGTGAAGCCGCCCTGGGCCAGCCGGACGCTGACCCGATCACCGGCGCGGACCTCATCACCTGCGTGCAGCACGCGGCCGTCCGCGTTCATCGCCAGCGCATAGCCACGCTGCAGGACCGCCGACGGATTGAGGCTGTTGAGCAGTGCTTCCGCCTGCCGCAGCCGGTGCTGGCGGTCGATCAGCGTCTGCCGACCGCTGCGCTGCAGACGATCCGCAAGCACGCGCAGCCGCTCGCTCAGTTGCAGCAGGCGGGCGAGCGGGGCCGCTGCCTCGAAGCGCCGACGGCGCAGATCAAGCGCTTCGCGCCGGGCGGCAAGACGCATCTGCATCGCGTGGCGCAGCCGCTGATCCAGTTCGTCGAGTCGCTGCGTGCGATCGAGCAGCCGGCGTCCGGGATGCAGGCGCTGCAGCCGTCCCGACAGCTGCAGCGTCTGCTCCCGTGCCTGCTGGATACGCCGCTGCACGAGGCCGATCAGGTTGATATCGAGCGTGTCGACACGCGAATAACGCTCGGCGATGTCGGGTGTCGCCAATTCGGCGGCGGCCGTTGGCGTGGCGGCGCGGACATCGGCGGCGAAGTCGGCGATCGTGAAGTCGATCTCGTGGCCGATGCCGCTGATCACCGGCACCGGGCAGGCGCGGATCGCGCGGGCCACTGCTTCATCGTTGAAGGCCCACAGGTCTTCCAGCGAGCCGCCGCCACGGGCCAGCAGGATCACGTCGGCCGGTGCCCGTTGCGGCAGCTCGCGCAGTGCGCGGACGATCGCCGGCGGCGCTTGGCTGCCTTGCACCGGCACCGGATACAGCGCGACTGTGGCCAGCGGCCAGCGACGCGCGAGTGCGTTGAGGATGTCCTGCAGCGCGGCACCCGTGCCGGAGGTGATCACGCCGATCACTCGAGGCACGGCTGGCAGTGGCCGTTTCAGTGCTGCGTCGAACAGTCCTTCGGCCGCCAGTTTTGCCTTGAGCTGCTCGAACGCGCGCAGCAGCGCACCGGTACCGGCCGCTTCGAGATGCTCGACGATCATCTGCAGCTCGCCGCGCGCGGGATAAATCCCGACCTTGGCGCGCACCAGCACCGCATCGCCGTCCTTCGGCTGCGGCCGCACGTAGTAGTTGCTGTTCTTGAACATCGCGCAGCGCAACTGGGCGCGATCGTCCTTCAGCGTGAAGTACCAGTGGCCGGACGCCGGGCGCGAGAAGTTGGAAATCTCGCCGGATACCCAGACGTTGGGCAGGCTGTCTTCAAGCAGGCCGCGCAGGATGTCAGCAAGTTCGGAAACAGCGTAGACCGTGCGGGCGCTGCCATTGGCGGACGCGCTCATGCGGGAAGGCCCGTGGTCTGGATGCGGCGGACGGCGAGGGCGCAGGACGCGTGCGAGCCTGACAGCAGCGGCGTGGACATGACGTCGGTCGGAGGCTTGAGCGTTGCGTATAATATCGCTTTGACGGAGCCGTAAATGTCTCGCCTCTCCGCTGACTCGCGCATCGATCTTGAAGCCCTGACGTTCGATGACGTCCTGTTGCAACCCGCCTATTCCGAAGTCCTTCCGCGGCAGGTCGATCTGCGCACGCCGCTGACTGCGCGCATCACGCTGAACATTCCGCTGCTGTCGGCGGCAATGGATACGGTGACCGAATCCGGCCTCGCGATCGCGCTGGCTCAGGAAGGCGGCATCGGCATCATTCACAAGAACATGACGCCGGCGCGCCAGGCGGCCGAAGTGCGCGCCGTGAAGAAGTACGAGAGCGGCATCATTGCCGATCCGATCACCGTGCCGCCGGCAATGACCATCGCCGATGTGCTGGCGCTGACTCGCGCCAATCACATTTCCGGTGTGCCGGTCGTCGATGGCGACAAGCTGGTCGGCATCGTCACCAGCCGCGACCTGCGCTTCGAGACGCGCATGGACCAGCCGGTGTCGAAGATCATGACGCCGCAGCCGCGTCTGGTGACGGTCAAGGAAGGCGCGCCGCGCACCGAGGTCATCGAACTGCTGCACGAGCACCGCATCGAGAAGGTACTGGTGGTCAACGAAGCGTTCCAGCTGCGCGGCATGATCACCGTCAAGGACATCCAGAAGTCCACCGAGCATCCGCTGGCCTGCAAGGACGAGCATGGCCGTCTGCGCGTCGGTGCGGCGGTCGGCACCGGCGGCGATACCGACGAGCGCGTTGCAGCGCTGGTCGAAGCCGGTGTCGATGTCATCGTCGTCGACACGGCCCACGGTCACTCGAAAGGTGTCATCGACCGCGTTCGCCAGATCAAGCAGCAGTATGGCGACCGGGTGCAGATCATCGGCGGCAACATCGCGACCGGCGCTGCGGCGTTGGCACTGGTCGAAGCGGGTGCCGATGCAGTCAAGGTCGGCATCGGCCCCGGCTCGATCTGCACCACGCGCATCGTCGCCGGTGTCGGCGTCCCGCAGATCAGTGCGGTGATGGCGGTCGCCGAAGCGCTGAAGGACAAGGGCATCCCGCTGATCGCCGATGGCGGCGTGCGCTATTCGGGCGACTTTTCCAAGGCGCTGGCCGCCGGAGCCTATGCAGTGATGGTCGGCTCGATGCTGGCCGGCACCGAGGAAGCGCCGGGCGAGGTCGAGCTGTATCAGGGCCGTTCGTACAAGAGCTACCGCGGCATGGGCTCGCTTGGCGCGATGGCGCAGGGTTCGAAGGATCGCTATTTCCAGGACACCACGGCCGAAGTCGAAAAGCTGGTGCCGGAAGGCATCGAAGGCCGCGTGCCATACAAGGGCCCGATGGCGGCGATCGTCCATCAGCTGATCGGTGGCCTGCGCGCCAGCATGGGCTACACCGGTTGCCAGAACACCCAGGAGCTGCGCACCCAGACGCGCTTCGTGAAGATCACTTCGGCGGGCATGCGCGAAAGCCACGTCCATGACGTGACGATCACCAAGGAAGCGCCGAACTACCGCACCCAGAGCTGAGCGCCCGCCGCGATCGGCGATAAAAGCAACATCAAAAGTTCAGCGCAAAGGCGCAAAGAACAGACAAGAGGAAGACGCAAAGAAAGAAAAGCGAGAAAAGAATTTCAAGAAACTGACAGCTTTCAGAAGCGCTGAAAAACAGGCTTCCTTTGTCTTTGCGTCCTTTCTTTTCCCTTTGCGCCTTTGCGTTTAACGGTTCGCCGTTACCTCGTCATCGAGAGACCAGACCTTGACCAGCAGCGCACCCGACATTCACGCCGACCGGATCCTGATCCTCGACTTCGGCTCGCAGTACACGCAGCTGATTGCCCGCCGCGTCCGCGAGCTGGGCGTCTATTGCGAGCTGCACCCCTGGGACATGTCGGATGATGATATCCGTGCGTTCGCGCCACGTGGCGTGATCCTGTCCGGTGGCCCGGAGTCGGTGACGCAGCTGAAGGCGCCGCGTATTCGTGATGCCGTCTGGGACCTGAAGGTGCCGGTGCTCGGCATCTGCTACGGCCTGCAGGCGATGGCGCACCAGCTCGGCGGTCGTGTCGATTCGCATGATTCCAAGGAATTCGGCTACGCCGAGATCCGCGCTCGCGGTCATTCCGAACTGCTGCGCGACATCGAGGACCGGGTCAGCGAGGAAGGCCACGGCCTGCTCGATGTCTGGATGAGCCACGGCGACCGCGTCGTCGAGATTCCACCCGGCTTCAAGCTGATCGCCAGCACTCGCGACGTGCCGATTGCCGGCATTGCCGATGAAGAACGTCGCTACTACGGCCTGCAGTTCCATCCGGAAGTCACGCACACCACGCAGGGCTCGCGCATCTATTCGCGCTTCGTCCATGACCTATGCGGCTGCGGCCGCGCGTGGACGCCGGACAACATCATCAGCGATGCGATCGACAAGGTTCGTGCGCAGGTCGGCAAGGGTCGGGTGCTGCTCGGTCTGTCCGGCGGTGTCGATTCGTCGGTCGTCGCCGCGATGCTGCACAAGGCGATTGGCGACCAGCTGACCTGCGTGTTCGTCGACCATGGCCTGCTGCGCCATCAGGAAGGCGATCAGGTGATGCAGATCTTCGCGAAGAACCTTGGCGTCAAGGTCATTCGCGTCGACGCTGAAGCGCGCTTCCTCGGCGAACTGCGCGGCGTCACCGACCCAGAAGCCAAGCGCAAGATCATCGGCCGACTGTTTGTCGAGGTATTCGACGAGGAAGCGACCAAGATTTCCGGTGTCGACTTCCTCGCGCAGGGCACCATCTACCCGGACGTCATCGAGTCTGCGGGTGCCAAGTCCGGCAAGGCGCATCTGATCAAGAGCCACCACAATGTCGGCGGCCTGCCCGAGCACATGAAGCTCAAGCTGGTCGAACCGCTGCGCGAGCTATTCAAGGACGAGGTCCGGCAGATCGGTGTTGAACTCGGTCTGCCGCGCGAGATGGTCTATCGCCATCCGTTTCCGGGTCCGGGCCTTGGCGTCCGTATCCTCGGCGAAGTGACCAAGGAAGCGGCCGATACCTTGCGGCTGGCCGACCACATCTTCATCGAGGAACTGCATGCCGCCGGCTGGTATGACAAGACCAGCCAGGCGTTCGCGGTGTTCCTGCCGGTCAAGAGCGTCGGCGTCACTGGCGACGGCCGTCGTTATGCGCCGGTGATCGCGATCCGTGCGGTGGAGACGATCGATTTCATGACCGCCCGCTGGGCCCGGCTGCCGTACGAGCTGCTGGAAAAGGTCAGCTTGCGCATCGTCAACGAGATCGGCGGCGTATCGCGCGTGGTCTATGACATCTCCGGCAAGCCGCCAGCGACGATCGAGTGGGAGTAAGTACGCTGCTGCCTAGTTGAGGTGCGGCCGGCCTCAGCTCGCGAGCGGAGGCGCATTCGCACGTGAGCGGGTCTGCGTCGCTTCGCTCAGCCGATTGGTGCCGGCTCGCACCTGAAACGCCGCCTGGAAGCGTTCGCCACCGCCGCGCGTTGCGATGCCATCGACGGCCCAGAACTCGCCGAGACAGCGTTCCGGCGTGATGTCGAGCAGCAAGTAGCCCTTGCTGGCCAGGTCGACATAACGGATGTGCGGATTGTTCAGCCGAAGCACATCGCCAACCGGTGCCAGTGACTCCAGACCCGGCGAAGTGACCGAGCTGGTGACGAACTCGACGGCTCGGCTGCCAATGCCGGTCAGCGGGTTGTAGGCCAGCAGGTTGTTGGGGTCTTCGCTGATGTTCATCGCCCACGACGTGTGGATGTCACCGGTCAGCACGACGCAGTTGTCGATCGCGGGAAAGCCACCGCCACCACGAATGACATTGAGCAGGCGATCACGCGCTGCGGGGTAGCCGTCCCACTGATCGGGATTCAGGAACTGGCTCAGGCCGGTGGCCCGTGGCAGGCCAAGCACCTGCAACTGGCCGAACATCACCTGTTGACCCAGCAGCTGCCAGGTCGCGGTGCTGCTGCGCAGTCCGTCGGCCAGCCAGGCTTCCTGCGCTTCGCCCAGCAGCGTGCGCGCCGGATCAGCAAACGCGCCGGTGGCCTTGAACACGCCGACCGGCAGTCCCGGTACGGCGCCACTCGGCGACAACTGTTCCGACCGCGCCAGCAAGCGCGTGTCGAGCATGTGCAGGTTGACCAGCGAGCCGATCGGGAAGCGGCGGTAGATCACGCCAGGATCGCTGACCCGGATCGGCATCCACTCCTCGTAAACCTGCTGGGCAATCGACTTGCGCAGTGGCCAGGGACCTTCGATCTCCGGCTGGTGGTTTTCCGCGCCATCGCGCCATGAATCGTTGGAGCTTTCGTGGTCGTCCCAGACGCAGACCAGCGGATGCTGGCGATGCACGGCCTGCAGGTCAGGGTCGCGCTTGTACTGGCCGTGACGGGCGCGGTAGTCCTCCAGCGACACGATTTCTGTCGGTGGCTCGTAGGTCCGCACCGAGCCGTACTCGCCGTTGCCGTACTCGTAGAGGTAGTCGCCCAGATGCAGCACCAGATCGAGATCGGCACGCTCGGCCACGCGGGCGTAGGCGTTGAAAAAGCCGTGAGCAAGGCTTGCGCATGACAGCACGGCAATGCGCAGCCGATCCACGGCATCGACCGGCAGCGTGCGGGTACGACCGACCGGCGAGCGCTGACCGCGGGCTTCGAACTGGTAGTAGTAGGTCGTGCCCGGCTGCAGGCCGGCGGCGTCGATCTTCACCGTGAAATCCCGTTCCGGTGTCGCGCTGCTGTTGCGTACCGTCACGCCACTGCTGAAGTCCGGCTGTGTCGACAGCCGCACCGTCACCGGCACTGCAGCGGTGCCGGTCTGCGTGACTCGCGTCCACAGGATCACGCGATCGGACAGCGGATCGCCGCTGGCCACGCCATGCAGGAAGGTCAGCGCATCCGGCGCATCACCGTTCGGACTGCGGCCGCCATTGCCGCCATCGCAGGCCGGCAGCAGCGGTGCCAGCCCCAGCGCCGTCAGCGATGCCCCGGATTGGCCGAGGAAGCTGCGGCGCGACAGCAGTCTGGGCTGCGACTTGCGCAGCGGGCGATGTCGAGTGGAACGGGACACGGCGGAACCTCAGTTGCGGATCGAGAACGGCAGCAGGATTTCGTAGGTGATGCCAAGGCCCAGCCCCAGCCGGCCACCCCGATTGGAGTTGAAGTACAGACGCCGGCCGTCCGGCGAGAACGCCGGCCCGGAGATTTCCGAGCCGTTCTGCCCGGTGACCTGCAGCAGCGGCCTCACGCTGCGGTCTGGCCGGATGACGCAGAGCTGCATGTCGCCGCCATCCTCAGCCACCAGGATGTCGCCGCCCGGCGTCACGGTCAGGTTGTCGACACCGGACAGCACCTTGTCCTCGCCGGTCGCGGTGGCGAAGTCATAGATGATCTCGATCGTCTGTGCGCGCGTGTCGAGCGCCCAGATCCGGTTGTCGCCCTTGGTGGCCAGATAGACGATGCCGGCATGCAGCCAGACGCCTTCGCCACCGTTGAACGGCGTGCTCGCCGGAATGCGCTGCTCGATCTGCCGCGCCGCCGGGTCGAGCACGTCGAGCCAGCGCACCGGCAGCGGATTGTTCTCCGCGCGGTTCGGATCACCGATCACTTCCAGCACCTGCAGCTGGCCCTGTTCCAGGCGCCCGCGGCCCCCGGCTGGCCAGTCGGTGTCATTGCCGACGAAACGGTAGAAGCGGCCGTCCGGCAAGTCTTCCGACATGTAGATCATGCGGTTCGTCGCATCCACTGCCAGCGCTTCGTGGGCAAAGCGGCCCAGCGCCGGCTTCGCCACACCGGGATCGACACCGTAGGGGTCGCATTCCCAGACCAGGCCGTCGTTGATTTCCTCGCAGGACAGCCAGCTCAGCCACGGCGTGGCGCCGCCTGCGCAGTTGAACGTGGTGCCGTCGAGAATGCGGTAGCTGTTGACGACCTCGCCCTGCGGGCCAAATACCAGCGCGCTGGTCCCGCCGAGGCCCGGCACGAAGCGCCCGCCGATGCCGATCAGCTGATCAAGCCCCGGAATCGCCGACAGTTCGGGGAATGTGAAGGTCAGCGTACCCAGACCCGGCACTTCGCTGTTGCAGACATAAATCCAGCCGCCGCCAACCCGTGGAAACACCGCGCTGCCGTCCGGAAACGGATGCCAGGGCGAACTGCCGAGCCCGGCCGGCAACTCGTTGGCCACGGCCACCACTCGCGACGAGTATCCGGACGGCAGGCGGATGCCGTTGCTGTCCGGTGCGCTCAAAGGGCCCAGATCGCTGAAGCGGCTCGTGCCACCGCCGGTGGCCATACCTTCACTGCCGCCGCAGGCCGTCAGCCAGGTCGGCAGGCCGGTCGCGCCGGCGCTCCAGAACAAGGCGCGCAAGGCATCGCGCCGACTGATACCGCTGGATTTTGCTGAGGAACGCATCGTTGGGATTTTCATAAACCAGCGAATTTAGCGATGTTTCATGACGGTATTGGGAAAGCCCGCGGACAACGGTTGCTGCCGACCGAGCCCCACGAAACGCAAGCTTCAGCGATGGCGGGCGCAGCAGCGCCGATCGCCCGACTGCCGGATTCAATCGCAAGCCGCGGAGTGTTCGGCCGGCAGCGGATGCCGACACTGCCGGCATCGCTCAAGATGAGCCTGGGAGAACCGCCATGAACCCTTCGAAGCCGCTGCACGGCCGCGTTGCCACCACCATTGACGATCCGCGCTGGCCACGGGTGCTGGCGCGCGATGCTGCGGCCGATGGGCAGTTCTTCTATTCGGTGAAGACCACCGGCGTCTACTGTCGGCCGTCCTGCGGCGCTCGTCCGGCGCGGCCTGAGAACGTGGCGTTTCACCTGACGCGTGCCGACGCCGAAGCGGCTGGCTTCCGGCCGTGCAAGCGCTGCAAGCCCGATCAGCCGCCGCTGGCCGAGCAGCACGCCGAGCTGGTTGCAACGCTGTGCCGGCGGATCGAACAAGCCGAAACCGCGCCGACGCTTGACCAGCTGGCTGACGCCGCCGGTATCAGCCCGTTTCACCTGCACCGCGTATTCAAAGCGGTGACGGGCCTTACGCCGCGCGCCTATGCCGCCGCGTATCGCGCAAAGCGCATGCGCAGCGAACTCGACCGCGCCGGCCGGGTGACCGATGCCATCTACGACGCCGGCTACGGCTCCAACGGTCGCTTCTATGCGGAAGCCAATGGTCTGCTGGGCATGACGCCAAGCGCATTCCGCGCTGGCGGTCGCGATGTCGAAATCCGCTTCGCGATCGGGCAATGCACGCTGGGCGCGATCCTCGTTGCTGCCAGCGCGCGCGGCATCTGCGCGATCCTGCTGGGTGACGATCCGGACGCGCTGGCGCGCGATCTTCAGGATCGCTTCCCGAAGGCGACGCTGATCGGCGCCGATGCCGGCTTCGAAGCCACGGTGGCGCAAGTCGTCGGTCTGGTCGAAGCGCCGCAGCTGGGCCACGCGCTGCCGCTGGATGTGCGCGGTACGGCGTTCCAGCAGCGCGTCTGGCAGGCGCTGCGCGCGATTCCGGCCGGTGAAACCGCCAGCTATTCCGAAGTGGCGCAGCGGATCGGCGCGCCGACTTCGATGCGAGCCGTTGCGCAGGCCTGCGGCGCCAATGCGCTGGCGGTCGCCATCCCGTGCCATCGCGTCGTCCGCAGCGACGGCGCCTTGTCCGGCTATCGCTGGGGGGTGGAGCGCAAGCGCAGCCTGCTCGAGCGCGAGGCGAAGGCTTGAACGGGCTGGCGAACATCGATTGGCCGGCGCTGCTGGCCGAGCTGGATGCCCATGGCGCGGCGCGAATTCCTGGCCTGCTCGATGCCGATCAATGCCGGGCGATGGCTGCGCGCTATCGCGACGCTGAAGGTTTCCGCAGCCGCGTGGTGATGCAGCGCCATGGCTACGGGCGAGGTGAATATCGCTATTTCGCATACCCGCTGCCCAGCCTTGTCGCCGATCTGCGCGCGGCGCTCTACGCGCCGCTGGTGCCGCTGGCGAACCGCTGGTGCGAACGGATGAATCTGGACACGCGCTTTCCCGCCGAGCACGCCGAGTATCAGGCGCGCTGCCACGCCGCCGGCCAGACCCGGTCGACGCCGCTGCTGCTGCAGTACGGCGCTGGCGACTACAACTGCCTGCATCAGGATCTGTACGGCGCCGAAGTGTTTCCGCTGCAGGTTGCGTTGCTGCTGTCGCAGCCGGGGGTCGACTTCACCGGCGGCGAATTCGTGCTGACCGAGCAGCGGCCGCGGATGCAGTCGCGAGCCGAGGTATTGCTGCTGTTGCAGGGCGATGCCGTCGTGTTCGCCGTCCATCACCGACCGGTGGCCGGCAGCCGAGGCAGCTACCGCGTGAACCTGCGCCATGGCGTCAGCCGCATCCGCTCCGGGCAACGGCATACGCTCGGCATCATCTTTCACGACGCCGCCTGAGCCCGATGACCACGCTGGCACTGTTCGACGAAGGGCCACGTGCCATTGCCGATGGCGCGATCTGGCTGCCGGGCCATGCGCTGGCGCAGGACCGCGCGCTGCTGGCGGCGATTGAGCAGGTCACGGCGGCCGCACCGTTCCGGCATCTGGAAACGCCGGGCGGGCTGCGCATGTCGGTGGCGATGAGCAACTGCGGCGCCTGTGGCTGGGTATCGGACCGGCGCGGCTATCGCTACGCCGATACTGATCCGCTCAGTGGCCAGCCATGGCCGGCGATGCCGACGCTGTTTCGCGAACTTGCCCGCAGCGCCGCGACCGCTGCCGGCTATACCGGCTTCGAACCGGATGCCTGCCTGATCAATCGCTATCTGCCGGGCACCAAGCTGTCGCTGCATCAGGATCGTGACGAGGCGGATTTCAGCGCGCCGATTGTCTCGGTGTCGCTCGGTCTGCCGGCGGTATTCCAGTTCGGCGGCCTGCAGCGGGCCGATTCGGCGCAACGCCTGCCGCTGGCCCACGGCGATGTCGTGGTCTGGGG
>Ga0114983_1000336_pt1 | contig 20043 bp, 19 predicted proteins | sample Shrwel_input2_RT_FD_87182 | JGI IMG/M metagenome (GOLD analysis project Ga0114983, IMG submission 87182) | Subsurface microbial communities from deep shales in Ohio, USA - Utica-3 well 1 S input2 RT | ecosystem: Environmental > Aquatic > Deep subsurface > Shale gas/oil reservoir > Produced... | reverse complement strand
TTCTGGCAATGGTGCTCTGCCGAACCTTTGACTTTGTGGAAGGCGGAATACCAATAGTAGACGCCCCCCACACCCAAACAACAATTTTAATTTGAATAAAGGATAAAAATTCGAGCATCGCCGTCGACTTTTTCATGTACTCGATATCGGAAGAGTTAACTGCGTGCACCACTTGAAGGGCAGACGCCACGGTCAAGGATTGAGCCATACAAGTGATCTACCGCGACCTGATATACAAAACCACCGCAAAAGCGAATTTAAGTCGATCGCCTTACCGGCAGCCTGGGCACATCAGTCCTTTATCTGAAGAAATTTGCCGCAATTGGTTTGGCGGTATTTTCTTTGTATAACTCAGGAGTGGTCGCTGCAGAATGTCCTTAAATCCCCTCCTCTGGCCTGAATATGGCCGATGTAGAGTGCATGCTCGAGCTGTTTACCTTACTCGCAGATCAAGGAAAAAAGGTGATAATCGTCGAGCATAATCTTGAGATGATAGCCAATGCCGACCACTTACTAGAAATAGGCCCGGGAGCCAGAAAACATGGCGGAAAGATAATCTATCAGGGCCCTCCGTTAGGTATGCTGACCTCCGCTACTTCGGTCACAGGTCCTTTTTTGGAGGAACCGGTGTCAGGGAAACATGAGTTACTTAGGGAAGGTGCGAATAAGTCCTCGCGGTACTCTGGCTTACACAGCAATTGGCGTTCAAGGCATCTGACTGAAGGCATGCCGGGGCCTGTCAAAGTCGGATAACGCAGAGAGCCGGTTGCTGTGTAAGCCCCGAAGGGCGTGGCTTACAGGCCTGCCTGCTGTGTTGTGCTTCTTACAAAGGACTAAGGCCATTTGCTGCGAACCACGCCTTGCATCCATGCCCGTAAGCCGACGCAGAGAACGCATGGGACTTGTTCGCACCTTCCTTATGGCCTAGCGCTCGGCAATCACAAAGCTGGCGACCATAGGATTGTGATCCGACACATCTGTTTCCGGCACATACAGCTCTTTGGGTTTCAATCCTCGATAAAAGAGATGATCCAAAGGATACCCCAGAACTCTCACCCTGTTATCCTCGCCAAAATGAGCCTCATTCAAACCCAAAGAAGAAGCGAAGTCTGCCAGCAGCATACTGCGTTCCTCACTCCAGGTATTGAAATCGCCCGCCAAAATAATAGGCCCCATGACTCTTTCCTCGGCAAGGGCTTCGGTCAAAGACTTGAGTTGCTGTCGATATTCCTCAATACCGACACTGAAGTTAATTCCATGGACATTGACCACAGTCAATAATGAGCCATCAGACAAAGGATATTTAGCGACCAAGGCCGTCTTGGGCAACCGCAGCCAGGGCTCAAGAGTACGGTAGCCGCAACTGCTCAAGGGAGCACTGCTCGACAGATTCATCACTCCGGCCGGAGTATCCAATACACTGAAAGCATTGGCGAAACGCCAAAACCACTGCGCGGCACTCAAATAGAGATACATGCCGGGATCAAGACTGGCTTCCTGCAATAGCACCAATTGCCTGCCTGTTGCAAAATCATTAAGACGAGAACGCCATAAGCCATTTTGCTGTTTCTGAATATTCCAGGTCAACACACCAAACTCGCCATTATTATCCAGCGCCTTTGCCTTTGGCGTTTGGATACAAGCCGCGCCGGTATTGGTATCACCCCTATCAGATTGCAGTTGAACATTTGCCGGTACAGTAAACAACCAATGCCATCCCCCGAGTATCACCAGCAAAGAAAGCAACGGTAGGATCAGCAACCACTTCAGTTTCATATCAGCCTCAAGCGCAGAAAGAGCCTACAACAGGATCAATGTAATAGTACTCAAACTCAGGTTACCCAAGGCTGTCTGTCACCGCAAATTGGATTAATATGGGCTTATAAAATCAAGGCGCCAGGCGCTACATACAGAGAGGATTATCATGGCGAAAGTCGAAGTATTGGTCGGAACCACCTTAGGAGGAGCCGAATATGTCGCCGAAGAACTCATCAATAAGCTTGAACAAAACGGCCATCAGACAAGCCTGTACCTAACCCCAAAATTGGAGCAACTGGATCCCAAAGCCCTTTGGTTGATCGTTTCCTCTACCCATGGAGCCGGCGATCTTCCGGATAATTTGCAGCCTTTTTATCAGGAATTACTTCAATCAAACCTCCCCCTGCAAGAGTGTCGGTTCGCTTTATGCGCGATCGGAGACTCGAGTTACGATACTTTCTGTCAAGGCCCGGAAAAGCTGTTGCAACAACTGAGCGCCCTTGGCGCCCAATCCTATGTGGATAAGATCCAGATCGATGTTCAGTACGATCCCGTACCGGAAGATCCAGCACTGGCATGGCTCGATAGCTGGTTAGGCAAGCTCTAAAACAGATTTGCAACTGAATAAAGCATCAAGTACTCACAATTTAGACCTAACTTACCCACAGATTAGCTAAAAAAAAAGATAACTCTGTGGATAATACTTTATTTTGATCTGATCAATCTTTGCATGAATCGGATCCTGAATGCAGGCAAGATCCCCCTTGTGGATAAGATCGCGATCTATCCCCAGCTTTAATGGAGATAGATCGCCAAGAGATCACAGGTTGAGTTAAGCCTAACTATATGTTTTAAAAGATTTAATATTGTTACCCACAGAAAATCCCGATCCTAATAGTAAACATAGTAAGAAGATCTATATAAAGATCTTAAGATCTATAAGGCAGATCCCTTGCGATCCATCTGCATGAAATAGAGCATTCACCTGAATCCTTACAGGTGCTAAAATGATCGGCTGAAATTCCTTTTTCTTCCCTTGCTCAGCCAAAGGTAAATCTATGCGTTTTCATGAACGGTTTGATGTAATTGTTGTAGGTGGTGGTCATGCCGGAACTGAAGCCGCATTGGCAGCTGCCAGAATGGGAGTAAATACTCTGCTCTTGACCCACAATATTGACACTTTGGGTCAGATGTCCTGTAACCCGGCTATAGGGGGAATAGGTAAAGGGCACTTGGTTAAAGAGATAGATGCTTTGGGTGGCGCCATGGCAACAGCAACTGATTATGCCGGGATCCAGTTCAGAACCCTGAATTCAAGTAAGGGTCCAGCGGTAAGAGCTACCAGAGCCCAAGCAGATCGTTCCTTGTATCGACAAAAGATCCAACAGATATTGCAAAACCAGCCCAACCTAAGGATCTTCCAACAAGCTGTTGACGATCTGGTTGTTGAAAACAACAGAGTTATTGGGGTTGTCACCCAAATGGGACTAGCCTTTGAAGCTCCTGCTGTGGTGTTGACGGCAGGAACTTTCCTGGGAGGTAAGATCCATATCGGATTGGAAAACTACAGTGGTGGTCGTGCCGGTGATCCTCCTGCGATCGCGCTGGCCCACAGACTCAGAGAATTACCAATTCGGGTTGGCCGCCTCAAGACGGGGACGCCGCCTCGTATCGATGCTCGCAGCGTCGACTTCGAGCAGATGACTGAACAGCAGGGAGATAATCCTCTTCCTGTGATGTCTTTTATCGGTGATGTGAGTCAGCATCCACAGCAGATCTCTTGCTATATCACCCATACCAATGAAAAAACTCACGAGATAATTCGTGGCGGTTTGGACAGAAGCCCCATGTATTCAGGGGTTATAGAAGGGATAGGCCCTAGGTACTGTCCATCTATTGAAGACAAGATCCATCGCTTTGCCGATAAGAGTTCGCATCAGATCTTTATTGAACCTGAGGGACTCAATACCAATGAGCTATACCCCAACGGTATCTCCACTAGTTTGCCATTCGATGTGCAAATTGCTTTGGTCCGCTCGATCAAGGGGATGGAAAATGCCGAGATCATGCGCCCTGGCTATGCCATTGAATATGATTACTTTGATCCCAGAGATCTGAAAAATTCGCTGGAAACCAAAACCATAAATGGGTTGTTCTTTGCAGGTCAAATCAACGGCACCACAGGTTATGAAGAGGCAGGAGCTCAAGGCCTGTTGGCCGGCATGAATGCGGCTTTACAGGTGCAAGGTAAAGACGCTTGGGCACCTAGACGGGATCAGGCTTATCTTGGCGTGCTGGTGGATGATCTATCGACTTTGGGCACCAAGGAGCCCTATCGTATGTTTACCAGCCGCGCCGAATATCGCTTGCTGCTGCGCGAAGATAATGCCGATCTGCGCCTGACCGAGAAAGGCCGCGAGCTGGGTTTGGTTGACGATCAGCGCTGGGCCAAGTTCTCGGCCAAAGTTGAAGCTATTGAATCTGAACTGCAACGCCTGCGCAGTCAATGGATCCATGTGAATTCCCCTCTGGTTGAAGCGCTGAATCCGCATCTCAATACGCCAATATCTCGCGAAGCTTCGTTTGAAGAGCTGCTACGGCGCCCTGAGTTGGACTATGACAAGCTTATGGGGATTGAAGGTTTTGGGCCGGGGCTAGAGGATCGTCAAGCGGCTGAACAGGTGCAGATCCAGGTTAAATATGCCGGTTATATTCAGCGCCAACAGGAAGAGATCGCCAAAGCACAGCGCAACGAAAATACCGGCCTGCCGCTGGAGCTCGATTACAACGAAGTGCCAGGCTTATCCAACGAAGTGATCGCCAAGCTCAATGCCCATAAACCGGAGACTATAGGCCAGGCTTCCAGGATTTCCGGTGTGACACCTGCGGCCATCTCCATTTTGCTGGTACATCTGAAAAAACGGGGATTACTGCGCCGCACGGCCTGATACAGTAAACCATTCCAGAGCCGGGGAAGCTGTAGATGCTTCCCTTGGCCGTTTTGGGGCCGCATAATAGCCCCGCAGTATTTTTCTGGGGAGAATACCCGTGCTTGCAGCACAGTTAAAAACATATCTGGCTGAGACAGGCCTCAATGCATCGGATGAGCAGCAGCTACAGTTGCTGGGATTTGTCGCCATGCTCAACAAATGGAACAAGGCCTATAACCTGACCTCGGTGCGCGAACCTGAGCAGATGCTCATCCGTCATATCATGGATAGCCTGGTCGTCTCTCCTCATATCAAGGGACAGCGTTTTATCGACGTGGGCACAGGACCTGGGTTGCCCGGCATCCCGCTGGCGATTTTGAATCCGGATAAAGAATTTGTGCTGCTCGATAGTTTGGGTAAGCGGATCCGTTTTCAAAAACAGGTTCAGATTGAACTCAAATTGAAAAATATACAGTCGGTTGAGAGCCGGGTGGAAGCCTTTGAGGATCCGCAAGGGTTTGACGGTGTGCTAAGCCGTGCCTTTGCCTCAGTGGCAGACATGTTAAGCTGGTGTCAGCATTTGCCGGCGCAAAATGGAGTATTCTATGCCCTTAAAGGGCAACTGAACCCTGATGAGTTAACCGGGATCCCTGAGGGGTACAGCATCAGGGAATCCATTGAACTCAAGGTTCCAAAATTGGATGAACAGAGACATCTGCTGATCATAGCTCCCCAGGTTTGAATGCCTTGCAATTGGCTGGCGTATCAAGCAACTTGATGCAAACGGAACCGGGCATCAATAACAAAATTGACAGACAAGGTGACAGTGTGGCGAGAATTATTGCCGTAGCCAACCAGAAAGGTGGCGTTGGAAAAACAACAACTTGTGTTAATTTGGCTGCCTCTTTGGCGGCAACTAAGCGGCGGGTGCTATTGATCGATCTGGATCCCCAGGGCAATGCCACCATGGGGAGTGGCGTCGACAAATACGAAGTTGAAAACACCGCCTATGAGTTGCTGGTGGAAGAAAAGAGTTTTGACGAAGTCGTCGTGCGTAACACTGCCGGAAAATACGATCTCATTGCCGCCAATGGTGATGTGACAGCCGCCGAAATCAAATTGATGGAGTTCTTTGCCAGGGAGATTCGCCTGCGCAACGCTTTGGCAAAGGTGCAGGATGAGTACGACTTTATCTTTATCGACTGCCCTCCTTCGCTGAATATGTTGACTGTGAACGCCATGTCGGCGGCCGACTCAGTACTGGTTCCCATGCAGTGTGAGTATTATGCCCTGGAAGGCTTGACTGCCCTGATGGATACCATTTCCAAGTTGGCGGCCATGGTTAACCCTAAACTCGGGATCGAGGGAATACTCAGAACCATGTACGATCCCCGCAACCGTCTGGCCAACGATGTTTCCGATCAGTTGAAACAGCATTTCGGTGACAAGGTTTACCGCACTGTGATCCCAAGAAATATTCGCTTGGCCGAAGCGCCGAGTTTTGGCGCTCCGGCTATGTACTATGACAAGAGTAGCGCTGGGGCCAAGGCCTATCTGGCTTTAGCCGGCGAAATAATTCGTCGCTCAGAGCAGAATCAGCAAGCGAAACAGGCATAAAGGAATGAGCATGACACTGAAGAAACGGGGTCTGGGCAAGGGCCTGGACGCACTTTTGAGTACCAGCCATGCGGCGAGTAAGAAGCGTGATGATGCCGAGCAATCCAAGGTTGATGCCGGCGAAACCCTGCTGACTTTGGATGTGGATCTGCTGCAGCCCGGTAAGTATCAACCCCGTAAAGATATGTCGCCGGAGGCGCTGGAAGAGCTGGCTGAATCTATCAAGGCTCAGGGCGTTATTCAGCCCATAGTGGTGCGTAAGATCAGTGATGACAAATACGAAATTATCGCTGGTGAACGTCGCTGGCGTGCGGCGCAGCTGGCCAAGTTGGACAAGGTGCCCTGTATAGTCAAACAGGTTGCCGATGAGGCTGCTGTGGCTATTGCCCTGATAGAAAACATTCAGCGGGAAGATCTCAATGCCATGGAAGAGGCTATTGCGCTTAACCGTTTGATCGAAGAATTTGATCTTACTCACCAACAAATAGCTGATGCTGTGGGAAAATCACGGGCTACCGTTTCAAACTTGCTGCGACTCAATGGATTGAATGAACCGGTAAAGCGGTTACTGGAGTACGGTGATATTGAGATGGGTCATGCCCGAGCCTTGCTTGCCTTGCAAGGTGAGGAGCAAACTTCTGTTGCCCGATTGGTGGTAGCGAAGGAATTGACCGTTCGTGAAACAGAACGATTGGTTAATAAAGTCTTAAATCCTGCCAAAGAGGCCGAAAAGCCTGTAAAAGATACCGATGTTGCTCGTCTGGAGAGTCAGTTAATTGAGAGGCTAGGTGCAAGAGTTTCTATTTCCCACGGTAGTAAGGGAAAGGGAAAAATTGTAATTAACTATCAAAATCTGGCTGAATTAGACGGCATTCTTGCCAAAATCCATTAAAAAAACGTCGTTAACGCTTTTTAGTGTAAATTTGTGACGTTTGTTAATATTGCATTTATGCGAATTTGGGGCTGTATCACGTTAAAAGGTGAGGTTTTTACTTATCTCAAAGTTGCAAACAAGACTTGAAAAGGTATACTTTCGCAAGCTTTTTGTACCTCGACTCTATACGGATATTTGTAGTCCGGTCATCGAAACAAAAAGTAGGAATGCGGAGAAGAATAATTGAGTAAGGTTTTAGCGCGTCGTGGCCGTTGGTCAGCCTATAAATTGGTGATGATGCAGGCGGCGATAGCTGGGGGTGCTTCAATTATCTTCTTTGCCGTGTGGGGAGCCCAGTTTGGCTATTCTGCTCTGGCAGGAACTGCCATAGCTGTGCTCCCTAATTTTGTATTCGCTACCCTGGCTTTTTCCCATATGGGAGCAAGCTCTGCCGGTAAGGTCCTAAAAGGCTTTTACTGGGGGGAAGCGGTAAAGTTGCTGTTGACAATAGCGTTGTTTTCGCTGGTATTTATCAATTTAGAGGTCGCATTTATGCCCCTTTTTATTTGCTATGTACTGGCGTTGATAGTGCATTGGGCAGCTCCTTTGTACTTCAAGCAAAGTTAAGTGGGATGAATCATGGCTGCACCTGGTGAAACATTAACACCGCAGGGCTATATCCAGCATCACCTTACCAACCTTACCGTTGGTGAAGGTTTCTGGACATGGCACATTGATTCATTGCTCTTTTCGGTTGGTCTTGGCGTGCTGTTTCTGTGGTTGTTCCGCAGCGTTGGTAAAAAAGCAACCTCTGGCGTTCCCGGTAAGCTTCAATGCTTTATCGAAATGATCGTCGAGTTTGTCGACAACAGCGTTAAAGATACATTCCACGGTCGCAATGCTTTGATTGCACCTCTTGCTCTGACTATTTTTATGTGGGTATTCATGATGAACCTCATGGATATGGTGCCAGTTGACTGGATACCACATACTGCCGCTTTGGCTGGTGTGCCTTATCTGAAGATAGTACCGACTACTGACCTTAACATCACTTTCAGCCTCGCGTTGGGCGTGTTTGTGCTGATTATTTACTACAGCATCAAGGTCAAAGGTGTGTCAGGATTTGCGAAAGAACTGACGCTACAGCCCTTCAACCATTGGGCAATGATACCCGTCAACTTCCTGCTCGAAACTGTTACCTTGATAGCTAAACCTATTTCATTGGGGCTACGTCTTTTTGGTAACTTGTATGCAGGTGAGTTGATCTTCATCCTTATTGCGCTGATGTATGGTACCAACTTGGCGATTGCTGCTCTGGGTGTGACTCTGCAACTGGGCTGGCTGATCTTCCATATTCTGGTTATCACGCTGCAAGCGTTTATTTTCATGATGCTGACTATCGTTTACCTAAGCATGGCTCATGAAGATCATTAAGGACTGCTGAAGAAATTTTTTAAACTAAATCATCAACCAACACAGATTTAGATACTGGAGATACAGATGGAAACGATTCTGGGCTTTACTGCAATTGCTGTTGCTCTGCTCATTGGTTTGGGTGCACTGGGTACCGCTATCGGTTTCGGCCTTTTGGGTGGTAAGTTCCTGGAAGGCGCTGCGCGTCAGCCAGAAATGGCCCCTATGCTGCAAGTTAAGATGTTCATTGTAGCGGGTCTGCTCGATGCCGTGACCATGATCGGTGTAGGTATTGCACTTTACATGCTGTTTACTAACCCACTGGGTGCAATGCTGTAATAAACGCTTCTGTCTTAACTCTAAATAGGAGGCTGTTGTGAATATCAACGCTACCCTAATCGGTCAGACGGTCGCCTTTATTATCTTCGTGTGGTTCTGCATGAAGTTTGTATGGCCCCCTTTGATGAATGCCATCGAAGCGCGCCAGAAAAGGATTGCTGATGGTCTTGCTGACGCTGACCGTGCAGCAAAAGACCTGGAGTTGGCTCAAGCGAAAGCGACTGACCAACTGAAAGACGCCAAGGCTACAGCCAACGAAATCATTGAGTCTGCCAACAAGCGCAAGGCTCAGATTATTGATGAAGCCAAAGCTGAAGCAGACGCTGAGCGTGCGAAAATCATTGCTCAGGGTAAAGCAGAAATTGAAGCTGAACGTAATCGCGTGAAAGAGGAACTGCGTAAGCAGGTTGCGACTCTTGCCATCACTGGTGCAGAGAAGATCCTCGAGCGTTCGATTGATGAAGCCGCCCAAAGCGACATAGTTAATAAACTAGTTGCTGAAATTTGATAAGGGAGTTGAGTTATGGCTGAGTTAACCACCATTGCTCGCCCTTACGCTAAGGCAGCTTTTGACTTTGCTGTTGAACATCAAGCAGTAGAAAACTGGGCAGAAATGCTCGATTTCGCGGCAATGGTGAGTGAAAACGAATCCATGAAGCCACTGCTGGCTGGATCTATGTCCAGCAATAAGCTAGCTGCACTCTTTATCAATATCTGTGGCGAGCAAATTGATGAGCACGGTCAAAATCTGATCAAGGTAATGGCTGAAAACGGTCGCTTGGAGGTACTGTCTGCTGTATCTCAGCTCTATGCTGAGTTTCGCCACGAATGGGCTAAGGAAATCGAAGCCAGCGTGGTCTCTGCTACTGAGCTTAGCTCTGAGCAGCAACAGCAGATCAGTGTTTCTTTAGAGAAACGTCTCGCACGCAAAGTTAAGCTGAATTGCAGCGTCGATGCCGAGCTTATCGCCGGTATTATTATCAAGGCAGGGGATCTGGTGATAGATGGATCCGTCCGCGGTAAATTAAACCGCCTGTCTGATAAGCTGCAGTCGTAATTGGGAGTTTGAGCATGCAACTGAATTCCACTGAAATCAGCGATCTGATTAAGCAGCGGATCGAGCAGTTCGAAGTCGTCAGTGAAGCCCGCAACGAAGGTACTATCGTTTCGGTCAGTGACGGCATCATCCGCATTCACGGCCTGGCCGATGTAATGCAGGGTGAGATGATCGAACTGCCTGGCAACCGTTATGCAATCGCGTTGAACCTTGAACGTGATTCTGTAGGTGCCGTAGTTATGGGTCCTTATGCCGGTTTGGCTGAGGGCGTAAAAGTTAAAACCACTGGCCGTATTCTGGAAGTTCCAGTGGGTCGTGGTCTGCTGGGACGTGTTGTTAACACTCTGGGTGAGCCAATCGACGGTAAAGGACCAATCGACAACGATGGTTTTGCGCCTGTTGAAATGATTGCTCCTGGTGTTATTGAGCGTCAATCCGTATCTCAACCGGTACAAACCGGTTATAAGGCGGTTGATGCCATGATCCCTATCGGTCGCGGTCAGCGTGAGCTGATCATCGGTGACCGTCAAACTGGTAAAACTGCGATGGCTATCGACGCCATCATCAACCAGAAAGATTCCGGCATCAAGTGTGTGTATGTTGCAGTAGGCCAGAAGGCTTCTACTATTGCCAACGTAGTACGCAAGCTGGAAGAGCACGGTGCTCTGGCCAACACTATTGTTGTGGTTGCTACTGCTTCTGAAGCGGCTGCCCTGCAATACCTGGCACCATACTCTGGTTGTACCATGGGTGAATATTTCCGTGACCGCGGTGAAGATGCACTGATCGTTTATGATGACCTGTCCAAGCAGGCCGTTGCTTACCGTCAGATCTCACTGCTGCTGAAGCGTCCACCAGGCCGTGAAGCTTACCCAGGTGACGTATTCTATCTACACTCTCGTCTGCTGGAACGTGCTTCCCGCGTGAACGAAGAGTACGTTGAGAAGTTCACCAATGGCGAAGTAAAAGGCAAGACCGGTTCTTTGACCGCTCTGCCAATTATTGAAACCCAGGCAGGTGACGTATCTGCGTTCGTACCGACCAACGTAATTTCTATTACCGATGGTCAGATCTTCCTTGAAACTGACCTGTTCAACTCTGGCCTGCGTCCAGCGGTTAACCCAGGTATCTCTGTTTCTCGTGTAGGTGGTGCGGCTCAGACCAAGATCATCAAGAAACTGTCCGGCGGTATCCGTACTGCTCTGGCACAGTATCGAGAGCTTGCTGCGTTCTCACAGTTTGCGTCTGACCTTGACGATGCAACTCGTGCCCAGCTGGAGCACGGTGAGCGTGTAACCGAACTGATGAAGCAAAAGCAATACGCTCCTATGAGCGTAGCTGACCAAGCTGTATCTATTTTTGCAGCTGAAAAAGGCTACCTGAAAGGTATTGAGCTGAAGAAGATCGGTGACTTCGAAGCCGCTCTGCTCTCTTTCATGAACGGCGAGCATGCTGAGCTGATGAAGCTGATCAACGATAGCGGTGATTACAATGCCGAAATCGAAGCTGAGCTGAAGGCTGGTCTCGACAAGTTCGTGGCAACCCAAACCTGGTAAATACATGCGAGGTGTCATAAGGCACCTCAGGTCCAGATTGGAGAGTAGAGATGGCCGGCGCTAAAGAGATTAAAACCAAGATCGCGAGTGTGAAAAACACTCAGAAGATCACGTCCGCCATGGAAATGGTGGCAGCCAGCAAAATGCGCAAGGCGCAGGACCGCATGGCTGCAAGCCGTCCATATGCGGAGAGCATGCGTAAGGTGATCGGTCACGTCGCTCAGGGTTCTCTGGAGTACAAACACCCCTACCTGGAGGTGAGAGAACCCAAGCGGGTTGGTTACATAGTAGTGGCAACCGACCGTGGCCTTTGTGGTGGTCTGAACGTCAACCTGTTCAAGAAGGTTGTCGCAGATGTGAAAAGCTGGAAAGAGCAAGGTGCGGAAGTTGAATTCTGCCCTATCGGTGCTCGCAGTGTTCAGTTTTTCAAAAGCTTTGGTGGCAAGGTGCAGGCCCATGCTTCAGGTTTAGGTGATGCTCCCAAGCTCGCTGACCTGATTGGTACTGTGCGAGTAATGCTCCAGGCTTACAACGAAGGCAAGCTGGATCGTCTGTATGTGGTATTCAACAAGTTTGTTAATACCATGACGCAGACTCCTGTGATCGAGCAGCTGCTACCTTTGCCTAAATCAGACGAAGATGACGTAGCGCATCGCTGGGACTACATCTATGAGCCAGATCCAAAGGTCTTGTTGGACAAGCTTTTGGTTCGTTATGTGGAGTCTCAGGTGTATCAGGGTGTCGTTGAAAACATTGCTTCCGAGCAGGCTGCCCGTATGGTGGCCATGAAGGCAGCAACAGACAACGCCGGCACGCTGATCGATGATCTGCAACTGGTATACAACAAGGCCCGTCAGGCGGCGATTACGCAAGAACTGTCGGAAATTGTGTCAGGTGCAGCCGCGGTTTAGGCTGGGTAACGAATACAAGTTTTAGAGGATTAATCATGAGCACAGGTACTGTTGTCCAAGTGATTGGCGCGGTTGTGGACGTTGAGTTTCCACAAGATACCGTACCTCAGGTATATGACGCTCTGAAGATCACAGGCGAAGGCGCCTGTAAAGGCTTGGTGCTGGAAGTTCAGCAACAGCTGGGTGGTGGTGTAGTTCGTACCATCGCCATGGGTTCTTCCGATGGTCTGCGTCGTGGTATCGAGGTAGAAAACTCTGGTTCACCAATTTCCGTTCCGGTTGGGGCTGCGACCCTTGGCCGTATCATGAACGTTCTGGGTGAGCCTGTGGATGAAGCGGGCGCTATCGGTGAAGATGAGCGTTATATCATCCACCGTGATGCTCCTTCTTATGAAGAGCAATCTAACACCACTGAATTGCTGGAGACCGGCATCAAGGTTATTGACCTGGTATGTCCGTTCGCCAAGGGTGGTAAAGTAGGTCTGTTCGGTGGTGCGGGTGTTGGTAAGACAGTTAACATGATGGAACTGATCAACAACATCGCTAAAGCCCACTCAGGTCTGTCCGTATTCGCCGGTGTAGGTGAGCGTACCCGTGAAGGTAACGACTTCTACTACGAGATGAAAGACTCAGGCGTACTGGACAAGGTAGCCATGGTGTACGGTCAGATGAACGAGCCACCAGGTAACCGTCTGCGTGTTGCTCTGACCGGTCTGACTATGGCCGAGAAGTTCCGTGACGAAGGTCGTGACGTACTGTTGTTCGTTGACAACATCTACCGTTACACCCTGGCTGGTACCGAAGTATCGGCACTGCTGGGTCGTATGCCTTCTGCTGTGGGTTATCAGCCAACACTGGCTGAAGAGATGGGTGTTCTGCAAGAACGTATTACTTCTACCAAAGTGGGTTCTATCACTTCGGTACAAGCGGTATACGTACCTGCGGATGACTTGACTGACCCAAGCCCGGCAACCACCTTCGCCCACTTGGATGCGACTGTGGTACTGTCTCGTCAAATCGCTTCTCTGGGTATCTACCCAGCGGTTGACCCACTGGATTCCACCTCTCGTCAGCTGGATCCACAGGTTGTTGGCCAAGAGCACTATGACGTGGCAAACGGTGTACAGACAGTTCTGCAGCGTTACAAAGAGCTGAAAGACATCATCGCTATTCTGGGTATGGACGAGTTGTCAGATGACGACAAGATGACAGTATCCCGCGCCCGTAAGATCGAGCGTTTCCTGTCTCAGCCATTCCACGTAGCTGAAGTCTTTACCGGTTCTCCAGGTAAGTACGTGCCCCTGAAAGACACCATCCGTGGCTTCAAGGGAATTCTGGACGGTGAGTTCGATCACCTGCCAGAGCAAGCGTTCTACATGGTTGGTTCTATCGACGAAGCCGTTGAGAAAGCCAACAAGAAATAACTAGGCAATATTGCATAGTTTGGTAAGGAGAACGGGATGGCAGCCATGACAGTACAGCTTGATATCGTCAGTGCAGAGAGCAAAATCTTTTCAGGCCTTGTTGCCCATTTACAGGTAACAGGTTCTGAGGGTGAACTGGGGATTATGCCCGGCCACACTCCGCTGCTGACCAATATCAAACCTGGCATGGCGCGCATCGTCAAACAAAATGGTCAGGAAGAGGTGTTTTACCTTTCAGGTGGTTTACTGGAAGTTCAACCCAACTCCGTGTCCGTATTGGCTGATGTTGTAATGCGTGCCGATGAGATTGACGAGCAGGCCGCAGTAGAAGCCAAGCGTCGTGCAGAAGCCCATATGGCCGATGCCGGTGCTGACTTCGATTATGCTGCGGCAGCAATTGAACTGGCTAAGGCCGTGGCTCAGTTGCGGGTCGTTGAGACCATCAAGAAGAACATTGCCAGATAACAGCACTGCTGAAAAAAGGCGCCTCAGGGCGCCTTTTTTGTGTCTGTTATTCCTATTGCCCAAGCAGATTTGCAAGCTTCCAAGCTGCGTGAGCGCTGCATTTTTACCGTGATTCCGGTACACTTGCGCCAGCCCAAAGAAAAGGAATCTCTCATGTCATTAAATGTTGTAATTCTCGCTGCCGGGAAAGGGACCCGGATGCGTTCAGATCTGCCTAAAGTTCTGCATAAGGTTGCCCACAAGCCCATGGTGCAGCATGTGATTGATACGGCTCATTCACTAAATGCCGACAAAATCAATCTGGTTTATGGTTATGGCGGCGATAAGCTGATGACGGAACTGGGCGAGCAACCGCTTAACTTTGTGCTGCAGGCTGAACAGCTGGGCACAGGGCACGCGGTAGCCCAGGCGATTCCCCATATAGATGACAATGACACTGTCTTGGTGCTCTATGGCGACGTTCCCCTCACCCGTAAGGAAACACTGGAAGCCTTGCTTGCTGTCAGGCAAAACGATGGCGTAGCCGTACTGACAGTGCATCTGGATGACCCAAGCGGCTATGGCCGTATGGTGCGCGAGCATGGCAAGGTGGTTGGCATAGTCGAGCAGAAAGATGCTACTCCCGAGCAACTCAAGATTAATGAGATCAACAGCGGCATCATGGCATTGCCGGGCAAACAATTGAAAAACTGGCTCGGGCGCTTGGAAAACAATAATGCTCAGGGCGAGTACTATCTTACCGATGTGATCGCCATGGCTCATACCGATGGGGTGGCCATAGATACGGCTCATCCAGTTAATTCCATAGAGACCGAAGGCGCCAACAACAGGGTGCAGCTAGCGGCGTTGGAACGTGCTTATCAGCAACGCTGTGCTGAAGCCTTGATGTTGGATGGTGCCAATCTCAGAGATCCGGCACGTATCGATGTTCGCGGTGAAGTGACTGTCGGCATGGATGTGATGATCGATATCAATGTGATCTTCGAAGGTAAAGTGGTGCTGGGTAATAACGTGACTGTAGGCGCCGGGGCTATCCTTATCGATTGTGAGATTGCCGACAACGCCGAGATTAAGCCTTACAGCATAGTCGAGGGCGCCAAGTTGGGTGATGGCGCCAGTGCCGGCCCGTTTGCTCGTCTACGTCCGGGTGCTGAACTTAAGCAGGATGCCCACATAGGCAATTTTGTTGAGATGAAGAAAGCCGTACTTGGCGTTGGCTCCAAGGCCGGACACCTGGCTTACCTCGGGGATGCACAAATTGGTCAAGGGGTAAACATAGGTGCCGGTACCATTACCTGTAACTATGATGGCGCCAACAAACATCTGACCGTTATTGAAGATGAGGTGTTTGTCGGTAGTGACACCCAGTTGGTTGCTCCTGTCACCATAGGTAAGGGAGCCACTCTGGGAGCTGGTTCCACTGTAACCCGTGATGTCGGCGTCGATGAACTGGTTATCACCAGGGTCAAGCAGAAACATATCAAGGGCTGGAAGCGTCCACAAAAGCACAAGAAATAATTCCTCTAAATGAAAGCACCCACTCGGGTGCTTTCTATCTCACAAACCCGTTTAAGGGTTTGAAGTCAATCATATTTAATTGTAAATATCTGTAAAGAAACTTAAATACTAATCCTTCTCATTTATATCTGCTGGCAAAATAAAACTGATTGCCGGTCCGGCATAGAGAATGAGGTGATTATGAGGTTTAAGTTTTCCTGTGTAGGTATGGCTGTGGTGGCTGCTATCTCTTCAATGCCACTGGCGGCAGAGCAAGTACCAGAAGATATTGAACGTATCAGTGTTACCGGCCGTAGCTTCAATGATTATAAGACCGGCGTCGCCTCAGGCGCGATGCGTGGTGATATCAATCTGATGGATACACCTCAATCCGTTACCGTTATCCCCGACTTTGTTACCGATGAACAGCTGGCAACCAACCTGGCTGAAGTATTGGTGAATGACTCAAGCGTGACCAGTGGCAGTGAAAAATGGAATCGCCAGGTATTTAATATTCGTGGTTTTGAGTTGGACTCAGGTTCTGGGTACCTGATCAATGGTCAGCAGCAGTGGTCGCACTATGTGCAACCTATTGAAACCCTGCAGCAGGTAGAAGTGCTTAAGGGCCCCTCCAGTATGCTCTACGGCCAGTCAGGCCCTGGAGGCTTGATCAATATGGTAACCAAGAAGCCGACCTACGACACACTGTTTAACCTGGGGTTTGATACCGATGACAATGGCTCTACCCGTTTTCAGCTGGACGCCGGTGGTAGTCTCAATGAAGCCCAAACTATCCGTTATCGCACTGTGTTGGTTAAGCAGGATACCCAGTATTGGCGCGAATATCAGAATGGTGAAAATCAGGAAAGAGATCGTTGGCTGGGCTACCTGAATCTGGAGTTTGATATTACCGATGATCTTTTGCTGTCACTGAAATATGACCGCACCCAAGATAAAACCGGAATAGATCGTGGTGGTTGGTTGAACAGCAAGGGAGAGCTCATTGGTGGCCGGGATATTATCTGGGATATGCCATGGGCGTTTACTGACAATACCATCGAAAATTTAGGGGCCGAACTCACTTACTTTATCAGCGATAACTGGAAAGTGAAGGCCGGCTACAATGATCAGCAGTTCAACCGCCAACGGTTGGACTCTCTTCCAAGCTTGATCAAAGGTTCTGAGGACCCGTTTACAGATGGCTACACTGTGAGTCCATTCGATCGTTATGATGATTGGCAACATAAAACAGGGTTCATTGATATTACCGGTAACTTCAGTACCGGCTTTCTGGAACATCAGTTCCTGATCGGTGCCAATATGTTGGACTATTACTATGGACAGTTGCGCGAAAAAGGCACGAGTGTTTCTGTCATGCCTGGCCAGCCCATCGCAAATCCAGGCTTGGACTATCATAACGATACTTCACTCAGTGAAAGCGACTATAAGCATTATGGTTTTTATATTCAGGACCTGGTTACTATCAATGAACAGTGGAAACTGTTGGCCGGTGTTCGTTATGACGAACAAAAGAAGGATGGTGCCGGGAACAACAGCTATGCCGTTTCACCTAAATTTGGGGTGATCTATTCGCCTATGGATAACGGCAGTATCTATGTGAATTACTCAAAGAGCTTCAGTCCCCAAGGGAGCGTTAATGATCCTAATGATGTCAATGACAAGATGAATCTGGATCCTGAATATGGGGAACAGTACGAAATTGGCACCAAGTGGGAACTGTTCGATGGTGGATTATTACTGACAGGTGCCGTGTTTGATATAACCGTCTCCAATGTTACCGTGACTCAAGACTTGGGAGCTGGTGAGTCAATAACCACTCAGAGTGGTGAACAGCGTCATAAAGGGTTTGAGATGGGTGCTCAGGGACGACTCAGTGATAAGTGGTTTATGACAGGTTCCATGATGTACCTGGATGCAGAGTATGATCGCCCTGCAGAAGATAGCCTCAATGGTAAAACGCCGATAGATGCGCCTGAATGGTCGGCCAATATTTGGACCCGTTATGAGATGACAGAAGCATTGGCTCTGAATTTTGGTGCCGTCTATGTCGGTGAACGATTTGCCGATAAAGAGAACATGATCACCAAAGATGGTTATGTACGTTTTGACCTGGGCGCCGCCTATACCATGGATGTGATGGGAACAGATGTCAGCGTAAGGGTTAACATGAAGAATCTGTTTGATAAAGAATATCTTGCCGGCGGTTCCAATACTGACGTGACTGTGGGTGAAGGTCGTCATGTGAGCCTGGCGCTGGAAGCCAAGTTTTAATCGCCAATAGATGTCATGCTAACAGCAATGCCGGCCACTCCGTGACCGGCATTTTTTTATGGATGAAATCTAATGCTTCTTGCGATGCGCCCAGGCTCGGGCTGGCTTTAAGGCATGCCTGTATATCGGCTGAATTACTAACGGCTTTTTTCACTCAGTAATTGCGTTTAGGTTTCGAAGTTATATAATTCGCCTTTCGAATCGAAACTTATTCAGTCTGGAATGACCAAACGCAACACTCAACAAAGGCGTCACGCCATAGTTACCCTGCTGCAGCAGCAGGGTGAAGTCAGTGTCGATGCCTTGGCGCTGAAGTTTGAAACTTCGGAAGTGACCATACGTAAAGACTTGGCAGCCCTGGAGAAAACCGGTTTGCTGCTGCGTCGTTATGGTGGCGCCGTCGTCGTTCCTCAAGAGATAACCCAGACCTTGTCTGAACCACCTTCCCGCAACAAGTTGGCCATAGCTCAGGCCGCTGCCGGACTTATCAAAGATCATAACCGCATCATCATAGATTGTGGCAGCACCACTTTGGGGCTTATTCCTGAGCTCAATGATAAGCGCGGGCTGGTGGTCATGACCAATTCCCTGCAGTTGGCCAATGCGATACATGAATTGGAAAACGAGCCCACACTCTTGATGACGGGGGGCACCTGGGACCCCCACTCCGAATCTTTTCAAGGACAGGTGGCTGAGCAAGTATTGCGATCCTACAACTTTGACCAGCTTTTTATCGGCGCCGATGGCATTGACTTGCAGCGAGGCACCACCACTTTCAATGAATTGATTGGACTCAGCCGGGTGATGGCGGATGTTTCTCGGGATGTAGTGGTGTTGCTCGAATCGGAAAAGGTGGGTCGCAGAATTCCTAATCTTGAGTTGCCCTGGGAGTTAGTCACTACCCTGGTGACAGATAATAGGCTGCCAGATGCAGCCGCTGAAAGTATTTCAAATCAAGGGGTAAAGCTGATCTTGGCCCCTTTTACAGCGTAAACTTTAAACTAAGCGGATATTGATATGTGTGGAATTGTTGGCGCAGTAGCGCAAAGGGATGTTGCTGAAATCTTGATCGAGGGACTGAAACGCCTGGAATATCGTGGCTATGATTCGGCCGGTGTGGCTGTCATTCACCAAGGTGAACTGACCCGTACCCGCAGAGTTGGCAAGGTGCAGGAGTTGGCCGATGCTTTGCAAACTGCTCCTTTGGCCGGTGGTACCGGCATAGCCCATACCCGCTGGGCGACCCATGGTGAGCCCAGTGAGCGCAACGCGCATCCACATCAATCCGGCAGTGACATAGCCGTGGTGCACAACGGGATTATTGAAAATCACGCTAAATTGCGGGAGATGCTCAAGGGCTTGGGTTATCAGTTCAACTCTGATACAGATACAGAAGTCATTTGTCATCTGGTCGACCATGAGCTCAAGTCTGCCCCCAGTTTGCTGGCGGCGGTACAAGCCACAGTCAAACAACTGGAAGGTGCCTATGGCACTGTGGTCATCGACCGCCGTGACCCTGAGCGGCTGGTGGTCGCCCGCAGTGGCAGCCCATTGGTAATAGGTTTTGGTCTGGGAGAAAACTTCGTCGCCTCGGATCAACTGGCACTGCTGCCGGTGACCCGTACTTTTGCCTTCCTTGAAGAGGGCGATGTTGCCGAAGTGACTCGCCGTGAGGTCCATATCTATGATCTGGACGGTAACCCGGTTGTACGTGAAAAGAAAGAGTCTGAAATCACCCATGATGCCGGTGACAAGGGCGAGTATCGTCACTATATGCTTAAAGAGATCTATGAGCAGCCAATGGCGCTGGCCCGTACTCTCGAAGGCCGAATTGCCCAGCAGCGGGTGCTGGATAGTGCCTTTGGTGATAATGCAGCCGAGCTTCTCAAAGATATCAAACACGTACAGAT
>Ga0114983_1000335_pt1 | contig 20070 bp, 23 predicted proteins | sample Shrwel_input2_RT_FD_87182 | JGI IMG/M metagenome (GOLD analysis project Ga0114983, IMG submission 87182) | Subsurface microbial communities from deep shales in Ohio, USA - Utica-3 well 1 S input2 RT | ecosystem: Environmental > Aquatic > Deep subsurface > Shale gas/oil reservoir > Produced... | reverse complement strand
GTGCGCATTGCGGGCGCCGGCCTTGACTCGATGACCGAAAAGCCTATTTCCCAGCCTTCGTCGGTATCTTCACCGGATCGGGAATCGATTTGTGTTCCCGGTGGCATCTGTAAGGCTTCTACTTGCGATGCTTTTCGAAACAAAACGACGTTCAGATCTTCTCGATTAGCCGCCCGCTGAACCGACGGAAAGAGAATGCCGTCGACCTGAAGCGCGTCAGACGACGCTAGGTAATCCGCCACGGCCTGAGTTGCCAATAGTCGTTATGTTCAGCCTCTGGCATTACCGGCTGAACCATCAATGCCCGAAAAGTCTTGAGAAACTGCGCCCAGCCAAGCTTATGCGCGTAATCAGGGTCAAAAATGCTGCCGATGACCCTGACTGTGCTCAACGCATTGAGGTCGAGTAGCTGAATCGGGCGAATTATGTCGAAGCGTCCGACCAGGACTTGGCTACCGACCGGCGGACGGACCTCGCTGATGGCCGTCTCGATATTCGTCGCGCCATAGAACACCGAGATGCCTCTGGCATTCATCCGACCTGCACGTGCCACAGACTCCGGCGGCGGACCGAGTTCCAGATCAGGCCTTTTCACCGCGGCCAACAATTCCTTTTCGCTCTGAAAAACGCGTGCGCGGAAGAATGCAGGATGCGCCGTTCCAGGACCGGCCGCGATGATCAAAGGATTGCTGTCGCCGCGTCGGTAGGCCGCCACACCCCCGAAAATTTCCCGCAAGTGCTTCACCGCTGCCTGATTGAAGAATCGCGCCTCCGATTGCAGCGTGCGTCTCAGTCGGTCCCATTCGGATTGCCAGTAATCGCTGTTCGGCCCCCGAAACTCGTAATGCGCGGTTGTAGCGAACGGCGATTCCTCCCATGAGTCACTCGGATCAAAGAATCCTTCCCGTTCGTCCAGGATCTCTCGAAGATCGGCTGCGATCTCGGGACGTGTTCCAACGATCTCCTGAATCAGTTCCAGAACTGGCTGACCTTCCCGGTACCAGCTGTAATGGCTTTCCCGGTCACGTATGAGCATCTCCTCCCAAGCGTCAGGCTGATCCGGCGTCAGGTAGAAGTGCTCCGAGATGGCTTTGCTGGTGCAGTCAGCAAGCTCTGACATTGAGATCGTTGCACCCTCGACGCCGCAGTAATCGCAGTCGGCGTGTTCACCTTCGTCGTCGATCCGCTTGACCAGAAACGCTTCGGCGACACAGTCGCCACAGATCCGGCTTTCCTCAAGCTCCTGATCACTCGACATGTTGGGTGTCCTGCGGAGCAGGCATCTGTGACGCCGCTGCTGCACTGACGGCCAGGGCTTCCGCCTTCGATGCCAGCTCATGCCTGAGGACCTGTAGCTCCTGCTCAAGTTGAGCGCAGCGCGCTTTCTTGCTCTCCAGCAAGGCTTCCGAACGGGCGTTTGAAATTTCGCGTTGCTTCGCGATCTCTTCGACTTCTGCAAGTCGCCCGCGCAGGGTCGATTCGGCTGATCGAGTCTCAGCAAGTCGCCTGTCGAGGTCGATCCGCTCCGCTCCAGCCTTGCTGATCGTGTCACGCAGATGACCAGCTTCCTGCTCCAATCTCTCCCTTCCCGATTGACTGTCGCGAAGTTGCTGGCGGGTCGAGGCGACCTCGGCGCTTAATGCTGCGGCATTGCTGCTGATCTGCGTCAGCTGTAACAGCTTTTCGGTGAGCGTGCTGTTAAGTGCCCTGACCTCGGTCTGCAACTGCTGAACCTGGTGATCGTGCCGGCGCAGTTCCTGCTCTCGCTGCTCCTTGGCAGCGGCACGGAAATGTTCCAGCGCCTGCCGAGCGTTTTCATGCTTTTCTTCGAGCGACTTCTGATGGCTGGCCAGTTCGGTGAGACGTTGTTCGTACGCCTTTGCTTGCTCTGTCAGACGCGCCACCTGTAACTGCTCGTTTTGTAGCGCGGTTGCGATAGTTGCCCGTTCTGCTCGCTCGGCGGCCAAGGCTTCCTCCGATACGGCAAGTTCGGCTCGAACTGCTTTCGCATTCTGACTTGCAGCAGTGATTTCAGCGTTGAGTGAGGCCCGCTCCGCAGCAAATCGCGCTGCTGCGGCTTCAATTTCAACCTGACCCTCATGCAGCAGGCGTTCCGACAGCTGGGACACCAGTCCCTGTAGGGCATCGCTGATGGCGATCTTGGAAGACCCGGCTTCTTCCTCGTCCAGCTCCTTGAGAAAGCGATGGATCGTTGATTTCGAGCCGGTGTCACCCAGCGCCGATCGAATGGCGTCGATCGACGGGTGCTTGCCCTCCCGGACGAGTTGGTCTCGGGCGTCCTTCACGTCCCATTTGAAAATGCCGGTTCTTGCCATCCTGCTGACTCCGATTATTTCGTACTTTATTACGTACCAGCATATTACGTAATAAATGCTCCTTGCAAGACCCCAAAAAATCTGCTGTTTGTCATACCGGATAATGTTGGATTATCCGGTGTGAATCGGATGCTGCCGCAAGTTTGCTCAAAATGAGGTGTGCTGGAAGAGGTTGCAGTGATCATTCATCCGTCCCTTTAAACGGCTACTAGCGCCCCCTTTTATTTTGTCTCGGGGGAGGCTGGTCATAAGCGGTCGCAGTGCGGCGCAACGGGGAGCCAAGCGTGGCCAGGTCAAAAATACGTGACGCGTTTCCGGCGGATATTCAGGCCTCGCCGTAGGCTGCGCATACACGACCTGATTCTGCGGGATCACACAGGCAATAGGCCTTCGCCGGACGCTTACGATCAAGGACCGTCGACTGAAACTGGGAAGCAAGATGACCCTCGACCAGGTTCCCGCCTGGTCCAAGCCCCTGCTGACGCGCGCGATCAAAATGGTCACCAGTGATTTCAGCATCTGAGCGCAAGTAGACCCCTGCTGAAATCTTGACATGCGCGACCTTGCCGGCCGGTTCGACCTCGGCCTCAACGGCGTCCAGACCTAGTGACTTGGCCACCGCAGCGGCCGTGCGCCGGTTATCACCGGTGAGCATAACCAGCGTAAGCGTCCGGTAAAGGCCGCTATCGCTGACGTCTGAAGGTCAGAAAGATGGTGTCCACTGGGTTCGGGAGTGGACACCGATGAAGGGAGCGGAAGGAGTACTGGTAGCGGGTCTGGTTTCTTCGACGGATGCGGACGGCCGGCGGGTGTACAGCGAGTCGGACAAGCGTGCGCTGGTCGAGCGGGCGCTTGCGCCTGGTGTGTCGGTGTCGCGTCTGGCGCTGGACCACGGGTTGAATTCGAATCTGTTGCGGAAGTGGATTCGGCGCTATCAGGGCACCAGCGTCCGGTTGGCGCGACAGGCGGGGTCACCGCGGCTGCTGCCGGTGGTGACGGCTGAGCCGGAAGCTGTGCCATCGTCCATCTCACAGGTGACGCCGTCGATCGAGATCGTGGTGGCAGGCGTCACGGTGCACGTTCGCGGCGCGGTGGATGCGCAGTCGCTGGGCACGGTGCTGGACTGCCTGCTGGCGCGACGATGATTGGGCTGCCGGCAGGCACACGGGTCTGGCTCGCGGCCGGGATCACCGATCTGCGCAAGGGCTTTGATGGCCTGTCGGCGATCGTGCAGGAGGCGCTGCGCGACGATCCATTTTCCGGCCATGTGTTCGTGTTCCGCGGCCGGCGCGGCGACATGATCAAGCTGCTGTGGTGGGACGGTGACGGTTTGTGCCTGCTGGCCAAGCGTCTGGAGCGGGGCCGGTTCGTCTGGCCAAGGGCGGAATCGGGCCGGATCCATCTGACTGCCGCCCAGTTGTCGATGCTGCTGGAGGGGATCGACTGGCGGCATCCGGAGCGGACTGCGAAACCGCTGAAAGCGGCCTGATTTCATTCGGATTTTGCATGTCTCTTGCATCATCAGGACATGCTCGAAAGCGCCGCCGCCGACCTGCCGAATGATGTCGACAGCCTCCGCGCGCTGCTGGCGGAAAGCCGTCTGGAGAATCACCGGCTGCGCTCGACACTGGTCTACCGCGACGCCCAGATCGAAAAGCTCTTGCTCCAGTTGGCCCGACTCAAGCGGATGCAGTTTGGGGCCAAGTCGGAGAAGCTCGACCGGGAGATCGAGCAGCTCGAATTGCTGATCGAGGAGTTGCAGACGCCCGGCAGCTTGCCGTCTCGTGCCCCGGCCGATGCGGCTGCCGGGAAAGCCATCCCAGCCCGCCGGCCATTACCGGCACATCTGCCCCGCGAGTCGGTGGTCCATGCGCCTGCCAGCGCCTGCCCGAGCTGTGGCGGCACGCTACGGGCCATCGGCGAAGACATCTCCGAGATGCTCGACTACGTGCCGGCGCATTGGAAGGTGATTCGGCATGTCCGGCCGAAGTGCGCCTGCGATGCCTGCCAGCGGATCGTCCAGGCCGACGCCCCCTCGCGACCGATTCCGCGCGGGCTGGCCGCACCGGGTCTCTATGGCCCATGTGCTGGTCGCCAAGTACTGCGATTCGCTGCCGCTGCACCGGCAATCCGAGATCTATGCCCGCGACGGCGTCGAGATTGAACGCTCCACATTGGCCGAATGGGTCGGCGGCAGTGCCGCCTTGCTCGCCCCGCTCATCGAGCGACTGGGCGGCTACGTGATGAACGCCACCAAGCTGCATGCCGACGACACGCCGGTACCGGTGCTGTCGCCGGGGAAAGGCTAGACCAGGACCGGACGGCTGTGGACGTATGTCCGGGACGATCGCCCGGCGGGGAGCAAAGCGCCGCCCGCCGTGTTCTTCCAGTACACCCCGGATCGCAAGGGCGAGCATCCGCGGCAGCACCTGAAAGTCTTCACCGGCACGCTGCAGGCCGACGGCTATGCCGGCTTCCACCACCTCTACGAGACCGGACGGATCCGCGAAGCCGCCTGCTGGGCGCATGTCCGGCGGAAATTCTTCGATATCCACCAGACCAATCAATCGCCGATTGCGAAAGCAGCACTCGACCGGATCGCGGCGCTCTATACCATCGAGAAAGACATCCGGGGCCAGCCGCCGGACGTTCGGAAGTCACACCGACAATCCCGCGCCGGGCCGCTACTCATCGAACTCAAGGACTGGCTGACCGCCACGCTGACGACACTGTCGGCCAAGTCCGAGCTGGCCGGGGCTATCCGCTACGCCGCCTCACGCTGGCCGGCACTGACCCGCTACTGCGACGATGGAAATCTTGAGATCGACAACAACGCCGCCGAACGCGCGCTGCGTGTCGTCGCCCTCGGCCGGAAGAACTACCTCTTCTGCGGCTCCGACACCGGCGGCGAACGCGCCGCCGCGATTTACAGCCTGATCGGCACCGCCAAGCTTAACGGCCTCAATCCCGAGGCCTACTTGCGCGACGTCATCGGGCGCATCGCCGATCATCCCGCCAACCGCCTCGACGATCTGCTGCCCTGGAATCACGCCGCTATCATCGGCAGCTGATTCCGCCAGAGGTGCCCGATGCCGGTCGAACGTGCAGATATTCCGCTCTGCGAGGTCAAGATCACGCTTCGGGACACCGAGCCCGAGCCATGGCGACGGGTCCGGATCAGTGCCGGCATCACGCTGGACCGGCTGCATGCCGTCCTCCAGCGCGCCATGGGCTGGACCGATTCGCATCTGCACGAATTCGAGATCCGCGGAAAGCGCTACGGCATGGTCCTCAACGACCCTATCGACGACGATCCGCCGGCCGATGAACGTAAGGTCCGGCTCATCGATGTCGTCGGGCCCAAGATGCGCTTCATCTATCGCTACGACTTCGGCGATGGCTGGGAGCACGAGGTCAAGATCGAGCGGGTGCTCGAACCGTCCCCGGAACTGAAAACCCCGGTCTGCCTTGCCGGCGAATTTGCCTGTCCGCCTGAAGACTGCGGTGGCGTGCCCGGCTACGAGGACCTCATCGCCGTCCTCGCCGGACAGGACTGCGAGGAGAAGGACGAGATGCTCACCTGGATCGGCGGGCCTTTCGATCCGCTCGCTTTCGACATCGACGCCGCGAACAAACGGCTCGCTCGGCTCAAGCGCGGTTTCGTCAATAGGTAGTCACCGGACGCTTACTAACCAGCTTCAGGCCGAGCGCCTGAAGCGACTGGATGGCCTCAGCGCTGCTGGCCTTGATCGGGTCGGCAACCGCGACAATCCCGGCGGGCTTTCCATCGATGGCGACGAACATCGCCGTCTTGCCGTCCTCCTGCAAAGCGAAGGCCTGCGATTCCAGCGCTTCCAGACCTTCGACTTTTTCATCGCGCAGGAAGGCCGGCTTGCCAACCATGACGATGCTGCCACCCACCTTGCCGACAACCCCACCACCGGCTGCCAGAGTAGGCTCCACTTGCTCAGCTCGCGCAGACGCCGGGATTTTCGGCGCAGTCGCCGAGCGCGATGACCGGCCCGCGTCGCGTTATAGCCAACCTCGCCTGCCTTTCATGCCCGGCCCAGCGGAGAACGGCCCGATGCGCTCCGATCACCATTCCGACGAAGCTCGCGTGAAATCATGCTCGCCGAATGGCCTAACTGCTCAGCTACCGCCCCGGACACTCGCTCCCGTGCTGCGCATCACCATGATCACCGCGCGCTCTTCCGCGCTTAGCTGCTCTTATCGACTCCTCATGCAAAACCTCCTTTGAAAGTGTTGCACTTGGTATTTGAAACCGTGCTAGAAAATATCGACATTTTGATAAAGCGGGGTGTACATTTCAGCAGCGCAGCTGGTTTTACGCAGTTCACCGAAGACTGGAGGGAATGCTAGGTGGAAGGAAACGCGCAGCATTTTTTCGAAGCTGGTAATGCTGCTTGCGACAGTAGCCCTGCACGCAGCCTGATCGAGTGGACCGTGCATCGGTTACGTCGCGACATCTTGGGAGGGCACCTGACTTCGGGCTCTCGGCTGGCCGTGGCGCATCTCAAGGACAGCTACGAGGTAAGCGGTGGAACGATACGCGAAGCACTGTCCCTGCTGGTGGCCGAAGGCCTGGCACAAGCCGAGGCGCAGCGTGGTTTTCGCGTGGCACCGATGTCGCTGGCCGATATGGAAGACCTGACGCGCACGCGCGTGCTGATCGAGTGCGAGACCCTGCGCCAGAGCGTCCGCCTGGGTGGCGATCAATGGCAGTCGGAGGTCACGTCCACGTTTGACCGGCTGTCGCGTATCCATCCGCGCACGATCAAGAATCCTGGTGTCTGGTTCGAGCGATGGGAGCGCTGCAATCGCGACTTCCACGAAGCTCTGCTGAGTGCCTGCCCCTCGCCGTGGTCACGGCGCTTTCGCGCCGTGCTCTACCTGCACATGGAGCGGTATCGGCGCTTGACGGCCCATCACCCGTCGCCAGAGCGCGATGTGCATGCGGAACACCAGGCGCTGCACGATGCCGCGCTGGCTCGGGACGAGGAACTGTCCGCGTCGCTGCTGAAATGCCATATCGAGGCTTCGCTGGAGGCGGTGCGCCAGCACGGGCTGCTGCCGCCGGCCGGTCGTGTTGTTGTCGGTTGAACAGAAAGTTCATAGCGCCGCACAGGCGCAGGTCATTGGAGGAGTGAGACATGAGTGACACGAACAAGGCCGCCGCGGAATCACCGCTGCGGTTCAAGCGGACCTGGACGCCGGACGCGATTCGCGCGCTGGTGGATCAGGACAAGGGTCTGCTGGACCCGCGCATCTACTCCGATGCGGACCTCTACGAGCTGGAACTGGAGCGGGTGTTCGCGCGCTCCTGGCTGCTGCTCGGACACGTCAGCCACGTGCCCAAGACCGGTGACTATCTGACCACCTACATGGGCGAAGACCCGGTCATCATGGCGCGCCAGAAGGACCGCAGCATCCGGGTCTTCCTCAACCAGTGCCGTCATCGCGGCATGCGCATCTGCCGATCGGATGCCGGCAATGCCAAGGCGTTCACCTGCAGCTATCACGGCTGGGCCTACGACATCGCCGGCAATCTGGTCAGCGTGCCCTACGAGGACACCGCGTACTGCTCGAAGAAGGAGCACGAATGCGGCTTCGACAAGGCCGACTGGGGCCCGCTGCAGGCGCGCGTGCAGATCTACAAGGGCCTGGTATTCGCCAACTGGGATGCCGAAGCGCCCGACCTGGAAACCTACATCGGCGACGCCAAGCCCTACATGGATGTGATGCTTGATCGCACGCCGGCCGGCACCGAGGCCATCGGCGGCATCCAGAAGTGGGTGATCCCCTGCAACTGGAAGTTCGCGGCCGAGCAGTTCTGCAGCGACATGTACCACGCGGGCACGGTGTCGCACCTTTCGGGCCTGCTCGCGGGAATGCCGCCGGAAATGAGCCTGGCCGACGCCCAGATCCCCACGAAGGGCCATCAGTTCCGCGCGGCCTGGGGTGGCCACGGCGCGGGCTGGTACGTGGACGAACCCGGCATCCTGATGGGCGTCATGGGGCCGCAGGTCACGCAGTACTGGACCGAGGGCGCGGCGGCTGACGTCGCCGACGCTCGCCTCGATCAGATGCCGGCCAAGCGCATGTTCGGGCAGCACACCACCATCTTCCCGACCTGTTCGTTCCTGCCGGGCATCAACACCATTCGTACCTGGCATCCGCGTGGCCCGAACGAAATCGAGGTCTGGGCCTTTGCCCTGGTCGATGCGGACGCGCCGCCCGAGATCAAGGAACAGTTCCGCCGCCAGAACATCCGCACCTTCTCTGCCGGCGGCGTGCTGGAGCAGGACGACGGCGAGAATTGGGTGGAGATCCAGAAGGTACTGCGGGGTCACAAGGCGCGCAGCCGGCCGCTCAATGCGCAGATGGGGCTGGGCCGCTCGCGTACCGATGATCCGAACTTCCCCGGCCGCATCGGCTACGTCTACGGCGAAGAGGCCGCGCGCGGCATGTACCAGCACTGGGCGCGGATGATGTCCGAGCCGGGCTGGGACACGCTCAAGCCCTGATGCCTGCCTGCCGACCGCCAATTCCGGAGCACCAACCATGACGATTGAAAAACTGGACCTCGCCAGTCTGATGCAGATGGGGACCAAGCCCACCGATCCGCTGCTGCAGCAGGAGATCGAGCAGTTCTACTACCGTGAGGCGGCGCTGCTCGACAGCCGCGCCTACGAGGCCTGGCTGGGCCTGATGGAGCCGGACCTGCGCTACTTCATGCCGCTGCGCACCACCCGCATGATGCGCGAGGCTGCGCTCGAGTACAGCGGCGACGGCGAATTCGCCCATTTCGACGAAACCTACGCCGCCATGTATGGCCGCGTGCGCAAGGCCCTGAGCGAGTTCGGCTGGGCCGAGAACCCGCCCTCGCGCACGCGCCACATGGTCACCAACGTGATGATCAGCCCCGGCAGCGAGCGCGACAGCTACGAGGTCAGTTCCGCATTCCTGGTCTACCGCAACCGTCTCGAACGGCAGGTCGACATCTTCGCGGGCGAGCGTCGTGACGTGCTGCGCCGCAGCGACACCGGAATGCGCTTCAAGATCGCACGGCGGACCATCCTGATCGACCAGGGCACGCTGATGTCGAACAACCTCAGCATTTTCTTCTGAGGAGCAGACCATGGCGTTCGTGAGAGTCTGCGGCCGCAGCGAGGTGGCCGAAGGTGAAGCGGTGAAGCTGGATCAGTTCGCGATCCCTGTTGCGCTGTTCAATGTCGACGGCGCGTTCTTCGCCACCCAGGATCGCTGCACGCACGGCGAGTGGTCGCTGTCGGACGGCTACCTCGATGGCGATGTCGTCGAATGCTCGCTGCACATGGGCAAGTTCTGCGTGAGAACGGGCAAGGTGCGTTCGGCACCGGCCAACGGCGCGCTGCGAACCTTCGCCGTGCGGGTCGAGGGCGATGAGGTGTTCCTAGATTTCGACGCGGCAGCGGCAGCGCCGTGATCCGGGACATCGCCATCGTCGGCTTCGGACTGGCCGGAGCATCGGCCGCGCGCAGCCTGCGGGACCAGGGCTACGACGGCCGCATCCACCTGTTCGGCGACGAGCCGGTGCCGGCTTACGACCGCCCATCGCTGTCGAAATCGGTGCTGTCCGGCGCTGTGGCGGAGGCCCCGCCGCTGCTCGATGCCGCCTGGTATGCCGAAGCTGGCATGGAAATCCATGCCGGTGAGCGCGTGCGGCGGATCGATCTCGCGCACCGCAGGCTGCACCTGCCGTCGGGCACGAGCCTGACCTATGACCGCCTGCTGCTGGCCACCGGCGCCCGTGCCAGGACGCTGAGCCTGCCGGGTGCCGAACTCGATGGCGTGCTGAGCCTGCGCGATCAGGCCGACAGCGCAAAGCTGCGCAGCCGTATCGGGCCAGGGATGTCGCTGCTGATCGTCGGTGGCGGACTGATCGGCTGTGAGGTCGCCACGACGGCACGCAAGGCCGGCGCCGAAGTCAGGATTCTCGAATCGGCCGATGAACTGCTGCTGCGCGTGCTGGGCCGCCGGCTCGGGGCCTGGTGCCGGGAACGGCTTGAAGCGCTCGGTGTGGTGGTTCAGCGCAATGCCCGGATCACTGCGTTCGAGGGCAAGGGTGGCCGAGCGCGCGCCGTGGCGTTCGCCGATGGCCTGCGGATTTCGGCGGACACGGTGCTGATCAGCATCGGGGCCGAGCCGGATACGGCGCTGGCGCAGCAGGCCGGGCTGGCCTGCGTGCGCGGTGTGCCGGTGGATGCCACCGGCCTCAGCGCCTGTCCTGAGCTGTTCGTAGCGGGCGATGCCGCGTGCTGGCCGCTGCGCGAGGGCGGCCAGCGCTCACTGGAAACCTATCTGAACAGCCAGGCCCAGGCGGCTACGGCTGCTGCCGCCATGCTCGGCCGCGCCGAACCCTCGCCACAGGTTCCGCGCGCGTGGACCGAGATCGCCGGTCATCGTATCCAGACCATCGGCGACTTCGAAGGCCCGGGAAGCTGGCTGCTGCGCGGCGATGCGGAGTCCGGCCATCCGCTGCTGATGCTGCGCGTACACGGCGGTGCCGTCGCTGCTGCAATGTCGGTGGACGCGACCAAGGACTTCGCCACAGCCACCCGGCTCGTGGAAGCCGGAACCCCGGTGAGCCTGCCGGCGCTGAGTGATCCGGCGACCAACCTTCGTGACCTGCTGCGTGCCCGCCCTTCGACGGGCACGCGCTGAACACCAATAACGATAACGATCGAGAGGGGGAGAGACATGAGACTCAAGGACCAGGTGGCCCTGATCACCGGCGGAGCATCGGGCCTCGGGCGCGCGCTCGTCGACCGCTTCGTTGCCGAGGGTGCCCGCGTGGCCGTGTTCGACAAGTCCGCCGAGCGCCTGGAGGCGATTGAAGCGGCGCATGGCGACAAGGTGATCGGCTGTGTCGGCGACGTCCGTTCGATGGCCGACCAGAAGGCGGCCGCCGCAAGCTGCATCGGGCGCTTCGGCCGCATCGATTGCGTGATTCCGAATGCCGGCATCTGGGACTACTCGACGCCGCTGGTCGACCTGCCGGAAGACCGCATCGACGCCGCCTTCGACGAGATTTTCCATGTCAACGTCAAGGGCTATCTGCTCGCGGTCAAGGCCTGCCTGCCGGCCCTGGTCGAAAGTCGTGGCAGCGTGATCTTCACGATCTCCAACGCCGGCTTCTATCCCAATGGCGGCGGTCCGCTGTACACCGCCTCCAAGCACGCGGTGGTGGGGCTGGTGCGCGAACTCGCCTTCGAACTGGCGCCGCATGTGCGCGTCAATGGCGTGGCCCCCGGCGGCATCGGCACCGATCTTCGCGGGCCGAGTTCGCTGGGGCTGAGCGAACAATCCATTTCCTCGGTGCCGCTGGCCGACATGCTGGCCAACGTGCTGCCGATCGGCCGCATGCCGACGGTCGAGGAATACACCGGGGCCTATGTGTTCTTCGCATCGCGCAGCGATGCGGTGCCGGCCACCGGCTCCCTGCTGAACTACGACGGCGGACTCGGCGTGCGCGGCTTCTTTTCCGCTGCCGGCGGTCATGATCTGCCGGAAAAACTGAAACTTCTGAAAGGAGACACGCAATGAGCGTCGAGCGTCTTGGATACCTCGGTTTTGCAGTCAAGGATGTGCCGGCCTGGCGCCGTTTCCTGGGTCAGCAGCTCGGGCTGATGGAAGCGGCGGCACAGCCGGACGCCAGTTGCTTTCGCATGGATTCGCGCGCCTGGCGCATCGCCGTGCATGAAGGCCAGGAAGACGATCTGGCCTATGCCGGCTACGAAGTGGCCAGCGAGGCCGCGATGAACAAGATGGCCGACACGCTGCGCAAGGCGAGTGTCGAGGTGCGGGTCGGCTCCGAGGTGCTGGCGCGAAAGCGCAAGGTGCTCGGTCTGATCGAGTTTGCCGATCCTTTCGGCCTGCCACTGGAGATCTATTACGGCGGCAGCGAAGTCAGCGATCAACCCTTCGTCGCCAGCGCCGGTGTCAGCGGCTTCCTTACCGGCGACCAGGGCATCGGCCATTTCGTCCGGATCGTGGCGGATGCCCAGGTCGCGCTGCGTTTCTACACCGAGGTGCTGGGCTTCCGCCTGACCGACGTCATCGACATGACGCTCGCGCCCGGCATGGTCATCCCGACCTATTTTCTGCACTGCAACGGTCGTCACCACACGCTGGCGCTGGCGGCATTCCCGGTGCCCAAGCGCATCCACCACTTCATGCTCGAAGTGAAGTCGCTGGACGACGTCGGCTATGCCTTCGACCGCCTCGGCGGCGACAACTGCCTGACCACGACCATTGGCCGGCACAGCAACGACCAGATGGTGTCGTTCTACTGCGCCTCGCCATCGGGCGTGGAAGTCGAGTTCGGCTGGGGTGCGCGCGTGGTGGATGCGGCCTGGTCGGTGGGTCGCCACGATGTACCGAGCATGTGGGGCCACAAGCCGCTGCGCGCGCCGGGTTGATGCGGGCAGGCTGTTTCCCTATTTCACGTCTGAAAGCCAGTACCAGAGACCACCATGAGCAATTTGACCGAAGCAGCCACCAGCCGGCAGGTCCGCATCAATGAAAAGGGACTCGGCAATTTCCTGATCCATTACAACGAAGCCGGCCCCGAGACCGGCGAAGCCGTGATCATGCTGCACGGCGGCGGCCCCGGTGCCGGTGGCTGGAGCAACTACTCGCGCAACATCGAGCCCTTCGTCAACGCGGGCTACCGCGTGATCCTCAAGGACTCGCCGGGCTTCAACAAGTCGGATGCGCTGGTGATGGACGAACAGCGCGGGCTGGTCAATGCCCGCGCGGTAAAAGGGCTCATGGATGCACTGGGCATCAAGAAAGCCCATCTGGTAGGCAACTCGATGGGCGGAGCCAGCGCGCTGAATTTCGCCCTCGAGTATCCCGATCGTCTCGGCAAGCTGGTGCTGATGGGGCCGGGGGGTATGGGGCCGAGCCTGTTCTGCCCCATGCCCCTGGAGGGGATCAAGCTGCTGTTCAAGCTTTACGCCGAACCCAGCTTTGAAAACCTCAAGCAGATGATCCAGGTGTTCATCTACGACCAGTCGCTCATCACCGAGGAACTGGTCCAGGGCCGCTGGGAAAACATCCAGCGCAGCCCGGACCATCTGAAGAACTTCCTGATCAGCGCACAGAAGGTGCCGCTGTCGGCCTGGGATGTTTCGCATCGCTTCGGCGAGATCAAGGCCAAGACCCTGGTGGTGTGGGGTCGCGACGACCGTTTCGTGCCCCTGGACCACGGACTGAAGATCATCTGGAGCGTGCCCGATGCCCACCTGCACGTCCTGCCGCGCTGTGGGCATTGGGCGCAATGGGAGCATGCCACCGCCTTCAATCGATTGACCCTAGATTTTCTTCGGCACCCGTGATTTTTCTTCGCATGACGGCGCCGCTTGATTCGTTACCAGCCTAACTCTTAGCAACTACCGGCAGCGTCGTGCCCAAAGCTGAAGTCGACAAGCGACCGCTTCGTAGCCGCCTGCACAATCGAAGGCAGCCATACGGCTGATCATGACCGCAGCTCATCGCTTGGCGCGTTGGAGTAGCCATTCAGGGTATTTCCGGACTGGGCTGCTGCAAGTTTCACGGACACCGAGTTTGGGTGTGATGATGAGACCGGAGGTGGACCATGGGAACGCGAAGGGTATTCAGCCGCGAGTACAAGCTTGAGGCTGTGAAGCTGGTGACGGATCGGGGTGTCGCTGTTGCGCAGGCGGCGCGGGATCTGGGGCTGCACGAGAACGTGCGGAGGACATGGGTGAAGGAGCAGCGGTCGTACCCGCAGCAGGCGTTTCCGGGACACGGCCAGATGAAGCCCGAGGCGGCGGAGCTGGATCGGCTTCGCAAGGAAGTCCAGAAGCTCCGGACTGAGCGGGACATCCTAAAAACCCCCGACTCTGGCTTCGCCGCTTTCCTTCTGTCGAAAAACACAGGCGTAGAGTTGGGGTGCGTCAGGACTGTGGCCGACAGCTTTTTGGAGGGCTTTTGACCCCGTCAAAACCTAGTCCAGGGGTAGTTGCGGATCGATCTGTGGCGGTGCCTCTGGCGACCCCGTTTAGGAAATTGATAATTCCGCTGCCCCGTCCTGTCGTCCCTCGACTCGACGGAGAAGGTGATGGCCGACAAAACCAAGCGTGCAGAAGGACTGCCTGTCATCAATCGATTGGCGGCTGGCATTGATGTGGGATCGCGTTTTCACGTGGTGGCCGTGGCCGCCGACCTCGACCCGGAGCCGGTTCAGACTTTCAGCGCATTCACGACGGATCTGCATCGGCTCGCCGACTGGCTGATCCGGTGTGGGATCACCACCGTCGCGATGGAATCGACGGGCGTTTACTGGATCGCGCTCTACGAGATTCTTGAAAGCCGAGGTCTCACGGTATTGCTGGCCAATGCGCGCGAGGTCCGAGCCGTGCCCGGACGCAAGACCGATATCAAGGACGCTCAGTGGCTACAGAAGCTGCACGCCTGCGGGCTACTGCGGGCGAGCTTCCGGCCGGGTCGCGACATCTGTGCGCTACGAGCGTATCTACGCCAGCGGGAGCGATTGCTGGATTACACCGCTTCTCACATCCAGCATCTGCAGAAAGCGCTGACCCACATGAATCTTCAGCTGCATCACATCGTTTCCGACGTTACCGGTGTGACGGGCCTGCGCATCGTCCGCGCAATCATCGAAGGCGAGCGCGATGCCGAAGTGCTGTCCGAGATGCGGGATGTCCGCTGCAAGGCGACGGCCGAGGAGATTCGCGGCTCGCTGCACGGGAATTACCAGCCGGAGCACCTCTTCGCGCTTCGACAAGCGCTTGATCTCCATGACTACTACCAGCTCAAGGTGGCGGAATGCGATGCGGAGATTGAGCGGGTGATGGCGATCTTCAGATCGAAGAGCAGCACGCCGTCTGCGCCGATCCCGGCGGCGCGCCATCGGACGCGAGCGGCCAATGCCCTGGCCTTCGACGTGCGCACCTCGCTGTACGAATGGATCGGCACCGATCTCACCCAGATTCATGGCCCGGGTCCGAATCTGGCCCTTCGTTTGGTCGGTGAGTGCGGCACAGATCTGAGTCGATGGCCGACATCCAAGCATTTTGCATCCTGGCTGACCCTATGTCCGGGCAGTAAGATTTCCGGCGGCAAGGTGCTGTCGTCGCGCAGCCGGAAATCCGCTAATCGCGTGGTCGCACATCTGCGCCTCGCCGCCGTGACCGTCGGCAAGACGCAGACCGCATTGGGTGCTTTTTATCGGCGTCTCTCAGCGCGCATCGGCAAGGCCAAGGCGGTGACCGCCACCGCGCGCAAGATCGCCGTGTTGTTCTACAACGCGATGCGCTACGGCATGGAATACCGCGATCCAGGGGCCAATGCCTATGAGGAAAAGTACCGTGAAAGACTGGTCAAAGGCCTTGGTCGCCGAGTGGCTGAGCTCGGCTTCTCATTACAGCCCATTGCGGCTCAGGCGGGTGTTTCTTAGGAAGACCTCGGCGTCAGCCAGCAGCTCCTGACGAACCGGGAGAAGACGGAGCTGGTTGATGCCCTGAGGTCGACCTACACACTGAACGAGCTGCTCGACGCGGTCGGCGCTGCCGCGCAGTTCCTTCTTCTACCACATGGCCCGGCTCGACACGTAAGACAAGTACGGAGAGGTCCGTGGTGCCATGGTCGACATCTTCGATCGCAACTACCGGTGCTACGGCTACCGCCGGCTGCATGCCTCGCTCAGCGATCGATCTCTGCGGATTTCTGAGAAGGTCGTTCGGCGCCTGATGAAGCAGGGGGCGCTGGTCGCAGTCGGCAGAAAGCGCCGTCGATACGGGTCGTATATGGCCGTACTTCCTCATTCATGCTCGCTGGTGAGGGTTCTACGCGATGGTGGCTTGAATCCGGCTGTACAAGGTAGTGCATGGTTGAACATTTATTGCATTAATGTAGCATCAATGTAATGAATACCAATGAACGTTTGCGCGCTGTCTTTTCAAGCATGCCTAGTTGGCAGCTGGGTGTGCCCGAATTGTCCGCGCAGGATGTCTTGCTAATGCGCCTGCTGCGGGTAGCCAGTCAGGGCATCACGGCCTGCGTCGATCCGGTTATTCGTCCCGCAGGACTGACTGAAAGTTCGTTCCACACCCTGATCATCGTGATGGCGGCAGGTGCAGAAGGGACCACGCCGACGGCGCTGTGCACGCAAGTCGGGCAGGCTGCCGCCAACATGACGCGCATTCTGGAAGTGCTGCGCCGCGAGTCGCTGATCGACATCAGGCTGGATTCCCGTGACGGCCGCCGACGGCGCGTCTTCGTCACCGAACTTGGTGCCTCGATCGTGCAGGGTTATGCCGGTCGTCTCGCGCCGATTGTCAGTGCCGCACTGGCCGGCATTTCCGCCACCGACAAGGCGACGTTCGAGCGCCTGTTGCTGGCCATCGTGGCGTCCCTGGACAAGGCCGAAGCAATGGCCGACGGTGCCGCATGAACGCCATCGGCAGTCGGCACCGGCATGAATCCCGCCCGCGAACGGGTGCGGGCAATGGGAGCCGCGTTGTCGCATTGATCCTGTTGATCTGTATCAGCGCTCCCGCCCGTTCGTCAAACGGCCTGAATGCGCCTGGCAACGGCACCGTGCAGCTCGGAATGGCCGGCGCGGGAACAGCAATGGCGGAAGATGCATCGGCGACCCTGCGCAATCCGGCGGCTGGGGCCTGGCTGTCGAACAGCCGGAGCTTCGATCTGGGCGTCGCAATTCCTGATGGCGGATTCCGGGCCAGCGAACTTGGGGGCAATGCGCCCTTCGGACTGCTGGATCTCGCACCCGCTCAATCAACGTCCGTGACCGGCTTCTTTCCAGTACCTTCGTTCGCACGTAACTGGCGGATCAACGATCAGTTCGCGGCCGGGTGGGGTCTGACGGCTTCTGGTCTGGCGACCGAATCCGGCGGTAGCACAGCGACATTAGCGAGGGGCGTTCCCGCGTTCGAGGCTCGTTGCAATGGAAGCTTCGGTGGCGGCCAGCCGCTGAGCGCCAGCACCGATCTGCTAAATCTTTGCGGGCGCTCTCAGGACAAGCTGGGCGTCGGATTGATGCAGGTGCTGATTTCCGGGCATGGCGCGTATCGCATCAGCCCGACCCTTTCGGTCGGCATGGCACCGGTGGTCGCATTGCAACTGCTCAAGACGAAGGGCCTCGGTGCCTTTGCCGCATTCTCCAACGAGCCGGATCGCGTCACCGATAACGGCAATGATTTTTCCTACGGTGGCGGGATTCGAGTCGGGCTGCTTTGGGAAGCGATGCCGAGCGTCGGCGTCGGATTCGCTTACCAATCCCGTTTATACACCACGGAGTTCAACCAGTATCGCGGCACGATCATCGGCGGCTCACTGGATTTTGCGCCGACTATCAACGTGGGACTGCAGATACTCGTTGCTCCCGAGCAACGTCTGCTGTTCGATATCGAGCACATCGCCTACAGCGGCATTCGACCGCTCGCCAATACCGTTGACCCGCAACGGTTCACTGACACTTGTTTCGTGCCCCGGCTGATTGGCAGATCATTGCCCAATCCGCAGCCACTGGACGGCTGTCTCGGCAGCCCCAACGGTCCCGGCTTCGGCTGGCAGAGCGTGACCGTCTACAAGTTCGGCTATCAGGGCCGCAGCGGGCGACTGAGCTATCGAGCCGGGTACAGCTTCGGCGGCAATCCGGTCCGTTCCGACCAGGCGCTGCCTGTGGCATTCGCGCCGGCGATCACCGATCAGCACGCCAGCGTCGGCCTGTCCTGGCGCTGGTCGCAGCGTCTGAGCGTGAATTGGGCGCTGATCTATTCGGTGGCCAATCGCGTCAGCATCACGAACGCCCTGAGCAACGCCACGCCCACCGTATTGCAGAACGGGACGCTGGTGGGGTTCCGGGTCGACGAAGACCCGAATGACCAGGTGATCGACGCTTACCTGAGCGTCTGGCAGTCGCAGTTCGGGCTGGCATGGACGTTTGACTGAAAATGCGCAATCCCATGCTCCAATGCCGACTTTCCGGTGTCCTTGAACCGACGATGACCCACTTGCACGGCCGTGCCTTGCTCGCAGTATCCGCGGCCCTGCTGCTCGCCGCATGCGGCCAGGACCCGAAGCCCGTTGCGGCCCCTGCCGAACAGCATTTCGATGCCGCGATCGAAGTGGTGGTGCGACGCGAACTGCCTGCGGCCTACACCAGCACCGGCAGTGTGGTATCGGACGAGCGCGTCGACATCACCTCGCGTCTGGCTGCCTATGTGCGCAGCATCGAGGTGCGCGAAGGTGAACGGGTCCAGCGGGGCCAGCTGCTGGCGACGCTCGACAGCAAGGATGTCGACGCCAACATCCGCGCGGCGCTGGCGAATCGGGATCAGGCGGCTGCCCTGAAGAAGGATGCCGAAAAAGACCTGGAAACCAGCGAAAACCTGTTTGCCAGCGGCGTGGTGACCACCACCCATGTGCGCAAGACGAGGCTGCAATTGCAGGCGGCCACCGAAACGCTGGCTGCCGCGGAAGCTTTGCTGGCTCGCGGACAGGCCGAGCGGCAGTACAGCAGCATCCTCAGCCCGGTCGCCGGCGTGGTGGTTGCCCGGCAAGGGCGGGTCGGCACGGTGGCGGCACCCGGTGTACCGCTGGTCACGGTTGAATCCGATACCGCCCTGCTGTTCGCCACCCAGGTTGCCGAACAGCGGGTGGCGGGCGTGCATGTCGGTGATCCGGTGACGATCAGCATCGACGCACTCGGCAGGACGCTCACCGGCGAAGTGCTGCGCGTGGTGTCGTCCGGCAGCGCGGTGACCCGCGGCTTCGAGGTCAAGATCGCGATTCCGGCGACGCCGGGGCTGACGCCGGGAATGTTCGGCCGCAGCGAGTTCCAGATCGGCAAGCGTCCGGAGATCGCCATTCCGCCGGCGGCACTGGTGGATCGCGGCGGGCTGAGCGGCGTCTATGTTGTCGATGCCGAAAGCCGCCTGCACTTCCGCTGGTTGCGGACCGGAAACCGGGTCGGCGACGCGCAGGTCGTGCTGGCCGGACTCGACGAAGGCGAGCGGATTGTCAGTGCGCCGACCAGCGGCATGCGGGAAGGCGATCGGATCACCGTCGCTGCCGGGCCGTCCCGATGAGCGTCGCGCCCAGCGCAGCATCGAGGCAGGCGCCCCATGTCTGACGGCCCGCTGAACTCGGCAGGTCAGGTCGCCCGGGTTTTCGTCAATTCCAAGCTGACGCCCCTGTTCGTCATTGCCGTCCTGCTGCTGGGCATGTTCGCAGCCCTGGTCACGCCGCGCGAGGAAAATCCGCAGATCCTGGTGCCGGGAGCGCAGGTCAGCTTCTATCTGCCGGGGGCCACGCCGACCGAGATCGAGCACCTGATCATTGCGCCGATGGAAGCGGTGGTGCGCGAGATCGAGGATGTCGACCATACCTCGGCGATCGCCGCTGCCGGCATGGGTCAGATCCAGGTGCAGTTCGAAGTCGGTGCCGACAAGGATCTGGCGCTCACCCGATTGAGCCAGCGGATCGCCGCCAACCGCCATCGCCTGCCGGCGACCACGCTGGAACCGGTGATCCAGCAGATCGATGTCGACAATGTCGCGATCGTCACTGTCACGCTGGCATCCAGCACCTACGACGACTACGCGCTGCGGCGACTGGCCGAGCGGATAGCCGAACGGCTGAACACCATCGAACAGGTGTC
>Ga0114983_1000332_pt1 | contig 20120 bp, 10 predicted proteins | sample Shrwel_input2_RT_FD_87182 | JGI IMG/M metagenome (GOLD analysis project Ga0114983, IMG submission 87182) | Subsurface microbial communities from deep shales in Ohio, USA - Utica-3 well 1 S input2 RT | ecosystem: Environmental > Aquatic > Deep subsurface > Shale gas/oil reservoir > Produced... | reverse complement strand
GTCTGTGATGGACAGGTCTGAAACGGGCTTACCAATATCATGGAACAAACCGCCTAATGCCGCTGCAACACGCCACCTTGGTTCCAGCTCTTTTTTCTCAACCGGTGTGCCACTGGCAACAAAGATGATCCCTTCCGCTGCTTGTGCCGCCCAGAAAGCAACTTCTAACGAGTGACGTAATAAACCACCAGCGCCACTGTGATGATGATGCTCAGAAGCTGGCAACAAATGAACATAAGCAGCCAGATGATCAATGCAGGGCTGAATCAACCTTTGAAAATCACGCTGATTAAAGCCAAGTACCTGGCGCAGTTTGGCAATTAGCTCTTCTTGTGTGGACTGCAAATCCTCGGGTGACGCAGCTGGCAACCCCTTCAGGAATGGCGGGTAGCGTGGAATGTCCGCATCCAGTTGCGATGACAGCTCTGGTAGTGCTTTGGCTTGAAAAAATAGTTTTTTGAACATAGTGAACCTCCGACACGATAGTGTGAAGGTTCAACTCTGAGCTTGATGGCTAGATAGATTGATAATTCATGTAGAAGAATAACATACGAGCTAATTTTACGGTTTCAAAGAGGTGCGGAACCTGATTCTTAGTGATTAATACCAAGATAGTGCTTTACACGAATCCATATTTCTCACGACGCTGATTGAATGCACTTTTCCCGCCCTCTAATATATCTGCGGCTAAAGCCTGAACATTGGGAACATCGATCGCACCTTGTTGTTCTGGAAGAATTAGCCCTTTATTATCTTCTACGCTCAAAACGCCAATCCATTCAGCATCACCGAAAACCGGAATATTGGCATTATGTGTTGCAAAAAGAAACTGACGACTCAGTTTAGCCCTACGTAGTTCTGCGACTATCCTCTCAGCTATAAATGCGTTATCCAAATTATCTTCAGGTTGATCAAGGATTAATGGGTCTTGATTATCCAACAGCAATAAGTGCAAAACAGCAGTGCACTGCTGTCCCGTCGATAATTCATCAATTGACCTAAATACAGCTTCTCGTTCTCCATGAGTAACATTTAACTCAATCGCCATGGTATCCGGTAACTGCAATTCTTCCAGTTCCATTAGTTTTACTTCTGAAAGACGAATTAAAGCTGAAACAACAGTGCCTGATATGCCAAACTTTCGTCCTAGCTCCGACTCTCCTTGACGGATAGTCGAGGCTAAACTGCTTGGAGAGAAGTTACCTTCTAATACCCAGGCGAGACGTTTAGGCCCAACCCCCTCTAAATTGCACCCAGTCAGAAAATTCACAAGTTCTTGGCGGCCACCTTCTGGCTGTAGGGTGAGCCGTACCTTCTGCTCCAGTTTTCTTGTTAACCTTTTAACAGATTTAGTAATACTACTCGCACGCGCACTTGTGTGTTGTTCTAACTCCAGAAGCAGCTTCTTTCGCGAGTTGTACAATTCGTCAATTTGTGTCTGGCGATCTTGCAAGGTGGTTTGTTTAGGGCGTATCTGCTCAATTTGTTTTAACAGAGTCTGATATTCAGCACCAATTTGTCGGCCAGTTTTACCCTGGCTTGCAGGTATATCCTTAAAAGCCAACTCAAGTTTTTGCTCTTCAAGCTGCTGCTTTTCTGATAAAGATTGCTTGACCGGTAACAACTGTTGATTTGCATTTAAAGTTAGCTGTTCTAACTGTACTAATGTCTGTTGAACGCCCGTTTTCAGGGCATTCAAAACTTCACGCTGCTGCTTCAAGAGCTCAGCATGAGGTAAGCCATCCAAATTGGTATCACTTAAATACAAAGTATCTGGCAAACTGTTTTTGAGCGCATCGATAGCCAGTTGGACGCTTGCAACATCCTCACCAATCTGATCATTCAACTGTTTTTCTTTTTCAAGTTTAGGAATAAGCTCCAGCTTTTCATCAATACCTAATGCTTGATACTGTTTTGCCTGATCCAATAACTTAGGTAAGCGCTCGACCTCTGCTTCAATGTCATCTTTCTGACCTAGGACTCGCTTGATGGATTCTCGATTATCTTTTAACTTTGCTAAAACGTCAGCGATATCTGCATCAAACTTTTCATGTTCGCCCTCAAGAAAACGTTCGATGAGCTGATTACGACTTTGTTCATCTCGTGTCATTTCATAGATTTCGTTTTGCCCGTAAAGCTCTATACCAGGCAAAAGATCCGTTGGAAGATAGGGGGATATATTTCCTTGGGAGTCAACCACTACCGGATCACTACCGTGTTTTCGGCTTACTTTGAATCTGCGACCGTGCATAACTGATGAACGCAACGTAATTTCAACTAAACCTCGTTCTTTCCCAAGGTTAGTATCAATGACACTTTTGTGCTGTTTGATTGCGTTAGGTGTTTTAGGTTCTAATCCGAAAGCATAGCGAATACATTCCAACAAGGTTGACTTACCAGTGCCACGACCACCAATCACAGCATTGAGATGGTCCGATAGTTCAATATCGACGCTATCCAGATAGCCACCAACAAATCGAATACGCTCAATTGCCGAAGCATAGCTTTCTGGCTTATCTGAGTTCAAACGAACCCTCGAACCTGCATCTAAAAAGGCTTGCTTAAAGGAAGCAAAGCAAGGGTTGGTCATTTTAATCAAACAAGAAGCACCCGATGCTTTGATATCCTCTGGTTTTGCAACGTCTGAGGAGTTAATAGCAGCTATTTCGCGCTCGCGCTTATAGTTCGGATCTTTGTTGAGGAAGACCTTACGGTAGAAATCATTTTCTATTCCTTTAAGATCTTCAATCGACTTGTTGCCTGGTATCTGAGCTGCCATCAACCCTTCATGTTTCCATACATGGTTCATCTTTCGACTGAGCACACCATCATCATTTATGCAGTGTGCTGCAAAGATAAATCCACCTATCTCATTCACTTTATCAATCAGCTGAATTGCTGTGAGGTTGGTCGGCAATATACCATCCTCTGGATCAAGTAAATCAAGACGCCCCAAAATCCGTTCAAGTTCTTGCGAAGTTTTGTTTTCATCAAACAGACAAACAAAGTGAATTTTCTCACTTGACGCAATCTCAAAGCCGGGGAAAACAACAATCCCATTCTCAACAAAAAGATTGCGGATTTTATCAACACCATCTACTGAACCATGATCAGCTAATCCAATGACCTCTATGCCCGCTTCCAGTGATGCCGCAAGCAGATTTTGGTTATATTCATCTTCCGTGATGGTCTGCTGTTGCCCACGATATTTTATGTATCCTGCCGGATTCACCTGCAATGCACATTTAAAGAAACGAGCTTTGGTAAACATACCTGTAATTACTCCATAAAATGGCGCGTCAAACGACACCTAATCAATTAACCCCAAGCGCTTTAAACACAGCATCGACGGGGTCTGCATAAAAGCTGATCTGGAATTTTGAGAACAACTCAGCAGGAACCGTTGGAATATCTGAGGCTGAGGCCATTGGGAGCAAAATACGCTTTGCGCCACTGTCCATAGCTAACTGAAGACTGCCTGCAAGATCTTGAACAGGGTTGACGACACCACCTAAAGTCATCTCACCCAAAACAACCATCTGCTCTTGAATCGGTCGGTTCATCAAAATTGAACAGAACGCAATCAATGCAGCGAGCGATGACTTTGTACTTGGCCCCGTATTGTGGAGCTCAACAACATGGAGGTGATACTCATGATCAGAAAACTTCGCCGACGCACTGATTCTATTCAGATTACCTTTGAAATAATCAAAGCCAACACGCACAGCTTCTTTCGCTGCGGTATTCGAACCAAGGCCAGACACTGAATGTTTGCCAGAACCAGCCATCATCTGGGTTTCATAGCGATATAACCCAAGCTGCCCAGTGCTTCCCTGAGTAACCAAGTGCACAACACCAGCGCGAGGTAAGCCCTCAGGAATTAGCTTGCTGCCACCTTGTTCCGGTACATTGACGAAGAATTCTTCTAATGACTCGTTATCGATGTAGCTAAAGTGCACATCAAAAAATTCCATTCCGCCAAGCTTTTTCAATTGCTCTTTGACTCTACGTCTAGTTTCCAGCGCGTAAGTCAGGCAGGCTCTTACATCATCTTTTGTGTACTGTGCATCGGGGTGTAGTAGCTTCAACAAGCCCGAAACAGTTCTGCGTACAGCAATTACATCACGCTGATTAAGGTTATTACCGAGTTTGAAGAACTTATCAATAGCATCTGCAAAACTACGTTTGCGCATTTCACGCATGTATTCAGCAAGATAGTCTGTGATTAATCCGTAACTATTGGTGAAAAACTCAGGACGCATCTTCGGTATTTCCCATCCAGGAATATAGGAATGGAAACGGTCAAAAAAAGCAGTGTCAATCATGGCATCAGGAAAAGGTGCCAACAGATGACTGGTCTTCACCAGTGTCTCAACGCTTTGATTGATGTTACCGACGAATACCATGGAAGCCTTCGCTTCGATTGAATCACGACCACGGGCAAAAGACCCTGACGCCATATAATCTTTCATTATTTGGACGCCGTCTTTGTCTTTAAAGTTAATACCCGCTACTTCATCAAAGGCGACAACATCCCACATTCCGACCAACCCAACTTGGCGCGAGCTCATGTTATAGAACAAGTTCGCCACAGTTGTTTGTCCGCCCGAGACAAGCAATGAGTTTGGTGAGCACTCCTTGTAGACATGGCTTTTACCTGTCCCTCTTGGTCCGAGCTCACAAACGTTGTAGTTGTTTTCAACGAATGGGATCATGCGAGTAATAAGATGCCACTTCACCCGATGCTCTAAGTTGGTTGGCTCCATACCCACGGAACGAAGCAACACATCCATCCACTGATCGGTACTAAAATGTCTTCTGGTTGAAAACACCTCATCCATATTCATGGACGGCATTTGTATCGGTTTTAAACTCATAATGGAGAAAGGTGATGTCTTCTGACCTTCCTCAAAGAAATACTGCACGGTAATAATGCACCAGATACCGCCAGTTAATAATTTTTCGTTGTCTTGTACAATTTTGGTCGGCACAAGGGCATCCTTGATCCCCAGGTTCGACAACGCAGCTTCATAGACGTCTTTTTTCTGATTGAGCTTAACGCTTACTTTGTCGATGATTTTAAACGTGCCGCGTTCACGGATCAGTGACTTCACTTTCTCCGCTTCATCAGGTCGGACATAGTTCTCGGCCAATATTTTCTTCACATTTTCAAGGCCTTGCATTACAACTTCGTCGTCATCGGACGCACAATACATGCCTAGTAAATACTCCAGCACGTAAACAGGGACGTTAGCGCCTTCTTTCAATTGCTTTGTCAGATCTTTTCGAACGACACGGCCTTTAAAGTGCAGATTTAGCAACCCATCGAGATCTGAACTTTTCATGTCACGAATCTCCCTTTCAGACATGGAAATATCTGAGGGAATAACCTCACTAGGCGCTTCTGGTTCGACACCAGCCCCATCTACGTTCACTTGCATATTGGCAACATATATGTTCTGCGTAACATTTGCGGGAGTTTCATGCTCTGCACCAATCCACTCTCCGGATTGGCCTTGATGGTCAATCAAATCTTTGTCGTTGTTACCGTTCATATATATTTACCCTTAGAAAAAATCATCTTGGAATGCCAAATCAATGGTTACCGCGTATTGGCTATAACGGGTTCTCATTTCCGCATTCTCAAGAACTAATGTGTATTGAGCGTTCCTGTCGAACTGAGAGCCAATAAGCTTTAACCTAGCTTCGCGAGTACGTTCATCCATCACTTTACTCACGCTATCAAAGTTAATCGTTTCACGACTGGATACTTCATTACCTTGTGCATCGACGATATAGACATCCAACAACCGTGCGACAAAACGCTCGCCTACAGGGTCTGTCTGAATAAATCTGACCTTGTCGATATTGTTTACTAATTTGATGGGCTGAGTGGCTGCTACAACACCTACCGGTTGTTTCTCATGTTTTGCTGCTTGTTCTTTTTGCAGCTCTCGCACATGCAGTACCGGTACGCAGACTTCCTGTAGCATCGCTCCGCCATGCACAAACTTAGCACCACCAACGAAGTGGAAGCGTTGAGCCGCTTTTGGAAGCAGGAACTCGGTATCACTAGAGCCATGAGCCGTATCGTTAATTGAGCCTTTCCAACAGGCTTCATCTGAAGGCAAGTTATTACCAACGATATAACGTTTCTTGGCTTCTATCGCACCAGCAGGTTTAGTTTTCAACGAGGTTTTGTCAGCCGCTACAAGTGCTTTTTGTTGGAAGAGGAAGCCATGGTCAGCAGTGATCACAACTCGGCTGCCGTTTAGACGGTTGATGACCCGCCCAACGAGGTCTTTTAGCTCTTCAATGGCACTACGACAGGCTTCAAACGTTTTCTCTTCAGTTGCTGCCTTATCACCAATCGCATCAATGGTATCGTGATAGATATAAACAACTTCTACGTCTCGAACCTTGTCACGCCCCTCCTGGTTACTCCAGCTCATCAGTTCCTTAGAACTCACTGCCATACCACCTACTTTTTGTAGGATGGAATTACGATTGTCTAAACCCTGTGAAGAAATACCATCCACATAAACAGCCGTGCCTTGCTCTGGCTGGTAACTGAGCGCCTTATGAGGCAATAATGCCGCCATCCCAAGTTGGGTATAACTCGGCAAAACGCCCAACTGCGTAGACACCTCAGCCTTAAATCGCTTCTCGTTGTTAATGATAGCGCCAAGCTCATTCGCAATTTCAAAACGCAGGGCATCAGAGATGATCACAAACACTCGTTTTGTCTGTTTCAGACTCAGTCGTGTGCGAACTTCTTTTTCATAGAAGTCATACTGGTGCGGTACGCCAGAAATCTGCCACTTTTCAAGTAATTTTTCATTGGCCAAGTGACGATCCCATGCAAGGCCAAGCTCATATAAGTACCAGTTGGTATAAATGCTTTCGACTTCGTCGTCGAGCTGACGCAGTATGTCTGCACCTTTACTCAATACAGAGTGCACATGTTCATTGAACAAACGGTAAGCCTGGTCAAAACGATAAATGTCTGTGGTATAGGCGTCGTACATTGCTTTCGCGTTATCAAAGTGGAACCCGTCCACATAGCGATTTCGCAAGTGCATTAACTCTTCAGCGTTGCGGATAGCTTCATAAATTGCGAAGTATTCTTTGCGTGACAATGTCCAGTGGCTAGCAAGACGTCTTGATAAGACCGTATCAAACTGAACCCGGTCTAGCGCTTTACTGCTATCGAGCAAATCACGAACTAAACCACGGATTATGGCCTGTTCCACAGCTTCGAACGTTTCGCATTCGATAAGCTCAACCGGATGGTACTGGCCAGCACGAGTCGAAATTTCCAACTGTTGGCTAAGCACCTTAGAGATGCTTTCGTAGTAAGCGGCGAAAGAGCGGCTGTCGCGCCAGCTCACCATAAACGCCAAGGCTGTCGCCCGGCCTGATGCGCTTTTTAGAACATTGTTAAGCAACCAATCGCGTTCAACACCTTCAATTTGGCTCCAGAATTCAGTACAGAATAATTTCAACACGAAGTCTGAGAAGGTTGGCTCTTCGACTGTATAGCCAAAACCCTCACTCAGATATGCCCAGAGTGAGGTCTCAAGATCAAACTTTTCTAGCTGGCTCCACACTTGTTTAAAGGCATCGGGCTGGCCAAGGCCGTTATCAAAAGTATCATCTTCATATAAGCCGTCAGCGCCTGCGGCGGGCGCGTCTAGCGCCGTAGAATAAGCGCGTAGTAACCCAAGCAGAATGTCCGACAAAGACGCAGAATCAGCTTTTACAACCACTGCCATCATCTTCCTGTCTAACGACAGTTCGTCTTCGTTCTCAGTCACCCACTTCTTTAAACCGGCTATGCGCTGTTTATTAGCAAAAAAGCTTTGGCGCTTACGAATATGCGTGCGAAGCGCCATTTTCGGGATACCTAATTCATTAAGCAGCATTGAGCTGTGATCAGCAAAAAACTGCTCGCTATACAAACGCACGTCTAGCAACCAATCGCGGTCAGGCTCTGGCTCAGCGCTTGGAAAATAGATAAGGAATTTAGCTTCACGCTCATCTACTTCAATGCGTTTTTTCACTGCCAATACAGACTCATTGCCCATATTGAGGATGGTCAAATCACTTGGCAGTACCCTAGCAGTTATATCTGCCGCTTTATCACCTGATTCTTTTGCAAGCGATAAAGAATTAGCTAAATGCTCAAGCTCTTCAGTAAAGCTTTGCTCTGGGTCGTACCAAAACACAATACGGCTTTGTTCGAGCTTGGCAGCGACACCTTGTGCCAGTTCGCTAATCTGCATTAGTTAACCTCCGGGGCCGAACCGGTAATGGCCTTAACATCAGCCAACAGATCACCAAACTTGCCGTAATTCACTTTCACACCATCATCGAGATCCAGTGAAATACGCATATCGGCGTAGTGTTTTAGCTTGTCATCAAACTCTCGTAGCTCGACCTGTTTCTTGATTAAAGCATCCAACTCTTTCTTGAAGCGGTTCGCTTCACTGGTCGAGTCAGCCGTTTCAATCTGCTTCTCAAGCTGTTCTGCGTAAGCATCGTATTTGCCTAGTAACGGGGTGACATACTCGGTACGCATACGCGAAAGAGTGCCCTCGTTGTAACGATGCAGGTAAACCAGGCACTCAAAAGCCTTCTGTTTGCCTGAGCTAAATAGCCAATAAATTGGGCGTTTTTTGTAAGTCTTCAGGTGGTCTTTGTAGAATTGAGTCGATAAATAGCGACGGATCGTCTCCAGTGCTGATTCAGATTTTTTCGGTTTAATGGCGTTTAAACATAGTGATTCAGCGACAAAATCCAAGTTTTCTTGCAGATGATCATCACCCCAAACAACTTGAACAAACTCACGGAACCGGTTGGTAGCATCATCTTTGAACCATTCTTGGTCGGTCAATGGAATGATACCATCTTCATCGGCAGCGAATGTTTTGTATGCTTCAGCAGCCAGCCTATCGAAGCCCTCGCTCGCTGAGTGAGCATAGATCAGACCTTCACGATCAAGAGAATATCGTCCTTGGATTACACCGATAGCATAACTAATGAAGTCTAAGATCAAACTGGATCTTACCAGTTCCTTTTCACCTAATTTGTCTAGTTCAGTTTTCTTATACTTCCATTTAGGATTTGCATTTAAGTTAATTGAACTTTCCTCTTGCACTGTGGTTAGTTCATCATTTAACCCATACGCTTCAATCCATATTTCGTTATTCCGAGCCTCGAGTTGACGGACCTGTTCGACTAAATCCAATGATTTTTCAACTACAAGTTCATAAGCAGAACAAATATCATCAGATTGAATGCTAACAAGAGCATTCTTTGAGAAATCCCAACTCATTTCCGTTTCGTCATAGTCATTGCGTGTAAGATTAATAAGTTTCTCAGCTACCTGTTTCGCAATGTCCGAGTTCACGTTTTTCGAGAAAGGTATCAACTTGACTGTACCGCACTTATAGCTAATCGTTGGCATGATAAGTTCAGCTATATATGTAAATGGTTTTGAGTTTAAAGCTGATATATAGAGTTCAATATCTTGTCCAACACACACTGGTCCTTTGCCATCAAAAAGAAATCCCGCTGGATAATATTTGACACCAAAACCCTTTGTACCGACGTCAGACCAAGTTCCGCCCTCTTTAAAATATAAGGCTTGACTAGGCCTAACATGCCCCTTCAACTTGTCCATTTCAACTCTTGATTGCTGATCAAAAGATATGACAAATTCGTAATTCCCATACCATCTAAAACATCCGCCACCTTTGTTGTAAGGAACCCATTTAACCTTTAATCTATTAAAATCGTCGTAATTCCTAACATCTGTAGAAAAAAGGCTGATATCAACTTCCCACCAATATCGAACATATTTTTCATTATTGGCAGTATGAATACCTTCACGAAAATCAACGTGTTCGCCAATAGAACCCGATTCTTCGTAAAGGTTAACCAAAAGGTCACCTTTCCAATAAACTAATGGGGCCTGCTCAACTCTTAAAAAGTCAAACTGCTTGAATTTAGATTCATTCGCATCATTAAAGAATTCCACTTGTTTGTTTCTAGAAGAGAAGTCAACAAGCCTTCTGTATACACCTTCAAAGTTATAGTTAGCGAGATTTCTGAGTGAGAATGCACAAGTAGAAACAATCTCGCCAGCAATACTCTCAAATCCCTTGGCACCGAGCTGCACTAAACTTTCGATGGATACATCCGAAATGATTTTTCGCCTTAACTCCTCATAGGATGCTGTAAACATCCATCCCTGCAGGGTAATCATGGACATATGCGCACCATCCCGAGTAAGTGCGAGCATTCTTTCCATAAATATTGCGTACAAGTCTGTTCTAGTAACTTTGTATTTCAGCTTTAGACCGGACTTCAAAACGGAGTTGAAATTACCTGATCCCATATAAGGGGGATTAGCAATCACAGCATCGTAACGAATGGACAGAACCAGTGCCTGATTTACAAATTCAATCAATTGCTTCGCCGCAGGTTTTTGCATTGAATCGCCTGACTCTTGTAGTTCGACAAGCGTGCTCAGTAGCTCTTTTAATTGCTCATGCTCATCGCTTGGAACATCAATCAAAGAACCAAAGGTTTTGGCCTGAGTGAATCTTGCCAACGTTCGCTTCAGCAGTTGGTAGCGGTTGTCTGCATTGAACGAGCTTAAATCTTGCTCATCATCCGAGAACAAGCCTTGTGATGTGCCGCTTTGCCAACTTCCCGATAAGTTGAGTGCTTTCCACAAGGTCGGCAAGTCAATATGGTTACTTTCCTGCAATGACAGTACATTGAGTCGCACGTTACGGGTAAAAATACGCTTATCGTCATCTCTCGCCATCATCATCAACGCAAAGCCAGACAATTGCGCTGCACGATCATCTATGTCTAAGCCGTAGAGGTTGTTCTCCAGAATCATCTTTGGAATATCACGAGAGCGGAAACCACGCTCTTCGTAAATGGCTTTTAGTACGTTGTAAGCTTCAATCAGTATGTGGCCCGAACCACAAGCAGGGTCAAGTACTTTGATGGTTTCAGGTTCAATAGATTCTGGCGTAATAGCCTTTAGCTGTTGGTTAACTTCGTCAGATTGTTCAGCAGGCTCAATGTAGTATTCCATCTGCGTTTTAATGGCAGAGTCTGGGTAGGTTTGCAGCCATTGGCGACCGACTGAGTTTTGTACCAGGTACTTCACAATCCAGTTGGGTGTAAATAGCTGGGTGGCGGCAGGGATGTCTTCACTCTTGACCACCTTACCCATTACCTGATCTTTCTTTTCAGAAATGTAAAACTGGTAAAGCCAACCAATCACTTCGACTTGTTGCCAGTCCTCTTCAGGAATGCTGTCTACCAATCCACGCAGAATTGAGTCGGTACGTGTTAGGTTGTCTGGTAGAAGAAGCTCAGTTTCATCGTCCAATGCGTCAAATAAGAAAGGCATCGCTTCATGAAGCTTATGGCACTGGCCTAACAGCAGTTCACGATACAGCTCTTCGTCTTTGTTGCCCGCAAGCTTGAGTTCAACAATGCGAGCTCTATCTAATCCGAGTTCATCCGCAGCGTCTTGGGCATGGTCGATAATTTCAAAGCGCCCTTTGTTCGTTGCGCCAGCGCCTTGGGAGTTGTCTGGGTGCGACGCTGGATATGAAAGAACGCGAAAACCGTGGCCTAGATAGTCATGGATTTCCATATAGCGAATCGCACACAGGCGGTTGAACCAAGTATAAGCTACCTGTTCGATAAGTTGTGCATACCCAAGTTTCTGGCTTCTGGCTACTATGCGTTTTCTGGGCTCGGCCAGTTTACCGTCAAAACTGTTACCGGCGATTTGAAGCACAGAACCTTGTAGATTTGCTTCTGCAATTTGTAGCTCGCCTTTTTTATTCGCGGTGATACCAAAGGTGTTTAATCGTTTAGCAACCGCATCCATAAATTCGCGGCGCGCTTTTGGTGCGTATTTTTTAATGTTGTTCGTATTCATATGATCTGCGCCTCTTATTCTGTCTCTACGCTTCTTGCGGGTTGTAATGCAGTTCTAATGCGGGCAAGCAGTGTTTCCTGACGCTCGCGGTAAAAATCCATAAACTGGTTTAGTTGTTCAGGTAATGATGTTATGGCTTGCGATTGCAAATGTGCTTGTCTTGCATTCACATCAGGCCACTGCTGCGCATACCATTCATGGGGCATTTTTTGCCGCTTCTGATTGTTGATAGTCCCTTCCAACAGCTGAAGGTTTGGCAGCTTGTTAGATGCTTCGATGAGTTCATCTAGCTGTTCTGCTGGGACACCAACTTTTGCAAGCTTGTTACGTGTAAACAAACCTTTGGGGTAAATGTGGTCCACATGAAAGTGTCGTGAAAAATCGAATCCAGGGAACAACAATGTCAACAAGGCAAAGGTACGCGGATTACCATAATCCAACTGGGCTAGTTCACTAATTTCCTCTGGGTCAAAGCGCAACGATTTACCACGCTGTTGCATGGTCGCTTCAATTTTAGCTAGCGGGAAACCCGTATCACCCGATTGTTTGATGTCTGAGCGAAGCATAGTAAGCAGGGTATCCAAACCACTTCCCCAGATGCCTGACGCTTTCAACAACGACCTAATGAGCCAGTTTCTGATGCATTCTCTATCGACCGCATATTCAACCCTAGAAAGGTAGCTTGCTGTTAACTTTCGGTGGTGCAGGTAATAGGCCAACGGGAGGATGGCACTTGTTGCTCTGAGGTTTTGTGCATTAAAACCAAAACTTGCCAGCAACTGCATTGAGAGCAATAACGCATCACGAATTGGCGTCCAGTTCTTTTCGAGAATCGCCATGTTTTCCTTGTTAAAGTTCTCAACCTTAAAGCCCACGCTACCGATGTCAGAGAGCATTAAGCCTGCTTTTAAAACGAGATCTTTTGATACGTTGAATCCATCACCAACACGGTTCATCTCATCCACTAATGCATGAATTTCTTCACGGGCATCTAACGAGCTCCACTGGGCTACTGCTATTGAAAGTAGTAAGTCTGAGTAGGACAAGGTAGTGCCGCCGCTATTCATGCGGATAAAGATATTCAGAACACGTTCAAGGCTCTGATCACTTTCTTCATAAAACGAAATCTTGTCTTTGTCATGGATGGTTCGATACAAGTGACGAAGAGTTGAGCGAGCCTCTTTGCGTTGCTCCGAACTCAACCTGTCATCATCAGCAACTTCATCGATAAGTGCATCCTCTTCCTCTTCCATGATCCGGCCTACACGGAACCAGTATTGTTCAGAAGCATCCAGAGAAGCTTTATCGTCGGTAAGGAACTCAAAGTCATACATCGACCCAGTTTCTAAGTCGGGCTGGCTTAACAGATTTAAGTGAAGCCTGCGCACAGGGAAGGCGTCATCATTACTCCACCATTTACCTGTCAGCTTCCACGCAAATGAGCCGCGTAGGCCGATATTCAAAGCAGTAATCCGCTGCTGTCCATCTAGGACGGCAATGAACTCACGTTCCGGTAACTGAGTGACATTTTCACAATGGTAGTTATCTCGCTCATGGTAATGCTGCATGAACTGATAAAACTGATAGCTATCCCGGTTCTCTGGTTTTATCTTCCAGAATAGAAAGGTCCCAAACGGGTAACCTTGCAACAGGCTATCAAATAGACGACAGATCTGTTCTGGTCGCCATACAAACTCTCGTTGGATGGCAGGTAACAGGTATTCCTGCTCAGCAACCTTGTCGAGTAATGATCTTATTGTTCCACCCGCTTGATACATAGCTATCCGTTGCCTCTTACTTAATTCTTACTCGGTCGCCAGCTTTGACCGCAGTAATCAGCAGCTCTCTTAAAGCGGCAAGATAGGCATCAACTTCGTCTTCACTTTCAATGAATCCGGTTGTTGCTGACTTAGCCATGGCATCGGTTGGATTAATCGTTACGGTACGTTTTGCAACCGGCTGTGGCTGCACTGGTTCAGGGTCTGGCTCAGGTGCTGGAGCTGCCTTACCGGCTTTCGCTGCTTCCTCTTCGCGTTTCTTCTGTTCGAGTTCACGACGTCTTTGCTCAGCTTCAGCTTTTTTGCGTTGATCTTCGATAAAGCCATTCAGCAACTCATAAGCTTCGTCCTCGTAACCTTCCGCTTCAGTTTGCTCACTGATAATTTGTGGTATTGAAGAGGTTGCTTCAATGCGCTGTCTGCACATTTGTAACGGGCGCAGTGCTTGGTTCTGTAGTTCAGACGGTGCATGAGCTTCAGCTAGCGCTTCCTTTACACGTCCGATGCGCAGATCAACACGCTCTAAGGCATGAGTGCGTTTTTCTTCAACCAATGTTGAGTTAACTTTTGCCACCTGCTCGATAAGCGGATTAATGTGGCGCAGCTGCTCATACGGTGAGGGCATATTGTAAATGCGTTCTAATTCAGTGAGCGCTTTTAATGCTTCACTGTCTTTTTCTAACGCAGGTCTATTGGCCTTAAACTTCTCGTTCAATGCGCCAGCAAGGGCTTGCCAAGTTTGAAATTGGCTATTGTAGAAGTCATCAAGATCCTCAAAGTCCTCAGTAAACTCTTCAAGGGCATCAGCGTCTTCTAAGAATCGGGCGATAAGGGCGAAGCTTGAAGTTTGCTCAAGAATACCCGCGACCAATGCAAGACCATCGTCAATTTGAGATTTACCTGGGAAGTGGCCTGTCTGTGACTTAGTTCTGAATGATTTAAGCTCTTCATTCCAAGCCAGTAATTCATCGCGCACTAATTCGTAGAGCTCCTTTTCACCAGAGCCGGTAAAGGTTTTTGAAAAGATCTCTTTAACAAGACCAGCAGCCTTTTTAATTTGGCGCTCGTCATGTTGCCTGATCTTATGTACACGGATCTCGCCGCGTTTACGCACACTGGTAAACGGCTCGTAAGCTTTTTTCAACGCCAGATCTGTGCCTTGGGTACTAAAAGATACCTTTCCAGCCAAGCCCAGCCTTGCAGTGAGCAATAAGATTTCATTGTCTGGCCAGCCATATGGGCGCTTGCCGAAGCGGGCAACGATGTCACGTAAGTAAACAGGCTCATTACGCTCGACTTTTAGCGTTACGTACTGCTCAACCTCACGCGTAGCTTCTGGGTTACATTCATCCGCTTGAAGATCCAGTCCAATCTGAGCAATATCATCAGCAACAAGTACGGCCTGTAGCTCACGCAAAACTTCACCAGGTGTCGCCTTGAGCATGTTCAATTTAGCGAATGTGTTTTCGATAACGTATTTGTATGCTTCTTCGACGATGGCACTTGGCGTTGCTGATTTCTTCGGTAGTTTTGTGCCGATAGCGTAAACGTCAGCCTCTGCAAACAAAGCTTCAAAATCCGTTCTTAAGCGCTTTTCACGCTCAATATTTTCCATCTGCTTTTCGCGGAGAAGGTGTTCTTGCTCTGGTCGCTGTCCTGAATTTTGTTTTAAGAATCGGTCAGTTTTAATAAAGGTTGTCAGGTCATCCCAAAGACGCTTGTGTTCGCCCAGCTTGACGAGCACGCACCCATCAGCCTCAAGCGTATGATTGATGCACGCTTGATCGTGGGAGTAATTTTCAAAGTGCGAATCCAAAGGTGAAATGACTTTAATGACTAGGTCTTCCAGCGTGGTGCCATCTTTTGGATGACCATTGCAAAAACGGCTCACCGCAAAGTCTTGCTTATTAATCGGGTATCGATAGGCACGATTACCTTTCAAAATACCGTCAAATACGATTGCTGAAAGCTTGTTAGAGACCTCAGACATTTCAACGTCAGTGTGGCGGATCTCGTTTTCGATCTCTTTTTCTTCGTTGGTCAGGAAGATAAATTCATCACCATTACGCGCAATCAGCAATTGGCGTTCAAGACGATTTAAGCTCTCTTCAATTTGTTTACGCAGCGCAATTTTATCTGCATCGATTCGATCAATTGACAGCGTTACAAGGTTGTCTAGTGTGCTTTTGACAACGTCCACATAACGGATCAAGAAAAGAGTTTTTAGAATCTTGCCATCGAATTCTGTTAAGGAATCCAACTCACAGGCTTGGTCAATCGTTCGCTTAACCGCTGGCTCCAAAAAGCTTTCAATCGGTGCATAGAAACTGTAAAACGGGATTAATACATCAAGGCCAGAGTCCTTCATCTGTTTTGCAGCTGATTGGAAAGCATCAAGTAATGAACGCTCACCCATGGCTAAGTGCTTACCCGTCGCGCCTTTTGTTCGAATTGACTCAAACACTTTTTGAACCAGCGTGTAGTGGTAAGGCACAAACGGATAGTTGTCCACGAAAGACGGAGCGTCGGTGTAGCCCTTTAGAGACGCGGTTGTCGTTTTATCAAATGTCAGCTGGTTACGAAGAATGTCGCCCTTTTCAGCAAAGACATCGATGAGGTGTGTACGAGCTTCTTCCGTTTTGGACAACAAACGCTTTTGAATAACTTCCGAGGTATTCGAGCTCGACAGCTGTAAGCGGGTACTAAAACGCCCTTGAATTTTAGAGAAGTCCTCGCCATCGCGCTTATCCATACCACCAATGGCAGCATCAATGTCTGCCTGAGAGGTAACAACGACCCAAGCTCTGCCACCACAATATGTGCCAAGATCTTCAGTAATGGTCTGAAGCTTCAACATCATTTGCGTGTTCTTACCGATAAACTGACCGACTTCATCGACTAAGAAAAGAAGGTTACGATCCCCAGTTCGATCTAAGTATTCATTAACCCACTTACAGAAGTTTCGGATATCTAGCGGGAAATTGTTTTCAACCTGCTCAACCCACGCTTTGGCAGACTCTAATGATTGCTCACTGGCATGAGCGAGTGCTTCTGAAAGTTCGTCTCGATAGAAGTCATAGGCGTCACGCTCCTTTTCCCAAGTTGATTGAGTCAACTCAGCAAATTTGTCCTTGAAAGACATGTATTGATTACGCTTATCAAGCTCGCGTTCTAAGTGCGCAATATGAGGAAAATCAGCGCAGTATCCTACACGCTCATTAAAGACTTTTAGGAAGACCTTAAGAATGGCATTTTCTCGGTCATCCGTATTGGCTCGTGAATCGATGTTAAAAAGAATAACGTCTGTATCTTTTGTAACAGCGTTTTGGATATCGGCCAACAGCATGGCATCGTTGATTTTGTCTTTAAAAAACTCAAATGCTTGGCGGCCTTGTCCATCCTTTTCGACAGATTTATTTTCGAGGAGGTAAGACAAAATTTTCAGGAAGTGAGACTTACCCGAACCAAAGAAGCCAGAGATCCACACACCAATTTTACCTGACATTGATGCGCCGCTTTGCGTCACAGATGGGACGTAAGCCTCAAAAAATGCACGAAAATGTCGATCTAGCTCTCGGGTTACAACATACTCATCAAGTTCGACATACACACTGTCATTGTCTTTCTGTTCCGCTTTAACAACGCCGTTAATATCACGCGTCAACTTCTTGGAAAAAATCTGTTCAATTTTCATTCGGGAGGCTCCCTGCTCTTAATTTTTTTTACCGTCTTCAGGCACAAGCTTGAAGGCGCGATAGTAGTTTTTAGATTCGATCATGCCGAAAGGATGCAAATCCCTTCCGCTATATTCACCCGGATAGAAAAGCACTAATGGCGTGCTACCCATAACGTCTTGCAGAGCACTAAGTAACTCATGTCCTCGGACAAGAGGCCACGCACTGCCTAAGCCTGACAGCAACACAAACTCAAGTTCTGATGGCTTATATTTATCCGCGATATACCTTGCCACTTTCTCTTGGCTCAGAGGCCCGGCTAGTGTTTTTCGAAGGCCATCAACACCAACTTGCAATTCACGCTGGCAAGCTCGGTCGAAAAGGCCTCGCTCCTCAAGCATATCTATCAAGACTTCAAAAATATTGAGATGGACAAAGCGGTAACCACGCTTGTTGAGTTTTTCGTCAACGTGCTTAAGGTGCTCTCGTACAAGCAGTTCATACTTGGCTGGATAGTCAAATACCCAAAATCCAATTTCATTGCCCAAGCCATCGTTTTTCAAAAACTTAGGGCTTTCAATTCGTTCCAGTATCAGATCAAGCCTGGTCTGAAGAGCCTTCATATTGTGCACTCCATTACCTCAATCAAATCTTCCCGGCCCAGACGAACTAACCAGTCTTTAACTTCTGGCATTAAGTAAACAGGTTGTATTTTCTTTGTCCTGCTATCACTCAGGTAGCCACTATCAACCAGTGCCTTAATTGCGTTGCTACCCATTTTTTTGACAGTTGAGTCAGAAAAACCGCCAAGCTCGGCATATGCCCGCACTCTCGTGTCATAAAACTCAGACCATGCATCAGCGGTTAACGAGGGTTTATAGGTGCGACGAGCTTCGGCTAAGGTAAGTCGCATAAAATCAGCGACAACCGGAGAATGAATGAGTAATGACATCATCAGCATTTGGACATAGGCACGTTCACTCGCGGCTAAAAGATCAGTCATAAACTCATCACCCAGGCCTTCAACACGCCAACGGATTGTTCTGGCATAACGAATAGCCGTCTGACCGGATTTTTTCTGAAGAACATTTTGCTCAACGATCAGCGACTTCCACTCATCTTCTGGGAGTTTTTTCAGTAGCGATTCTGCGATTATTCTAGATTCAGTTATCAATAAACTGCCTCCGATAAGATCGCCTAAATATTCTTTTATATTCATAAATTCATCTCACGATTCGCTATATCCAGGAGCGAGTGCAGCATTGTCAACGCCGTATAGTGCTTCTGGATTTTTAAGTGCTAAATGGAACTCTCGCCCATTGCTCTTACAATTCTTTGAACAATCGATATTCCATAAACGCAGTAAATATCCAGCGAACGCAGCTCTTATCTCTACACGCAACCTATTGTTTTCCATTGCGTAGTCCATCGATACAGCTTCTGGATGTGCTAGTTTTGGATGAGGTATCAGCTCTAGCTCAACGATTCGGTTCCATTGCTTATCCCACTGAAGAGTCTCAACTTCGTCGTTAACCTCATCCTCTAACAACTCAACTTCACTTATTCTGGTTAAAACAAAATCCCTAAATTCTCTATGCTTTCTATCGAATGCTCGGACATGCCATCTCAAGCCATTGTCAATCAAGGTATGAGGAACTATTTGCCTGCTCCCATGACCACTCGACAATGAGGTGTACTCAATATTAATCACAGCGCGCTTATGTATGGCTTCACTAATAGCCGCTACAACTTCCAATTTCGGCTTATTGAGATGGAATGGTGCTTCACAAGCCATAGGTGGCCTGACCTTGCCAAGAAAGCCATCACCGAACCCTTGGCTTATCGTCGCAAGAGTTCGAACAACGTCATAATCAAACAACGGCTGGAATGCGCTCGTCTTCAAGTGCACTCTGCGCTTTTCGTCATACATAACGTTGTTAGGAGCCAACTCTTTGTACCGCGCAAAATCTTGTGTTGCCACAGACGGCGCTACGCTAAATCGCTCGGTTAAATAACTACGCCCAGCTTCACCTTTAAATAACAAAGTGAAATCAATATGAGCGAGTCGTTCTCTCTGTGCTTGGCTAAGCTCTTCAAGTCCAGTGTTGTCTTGCACTGTCAGCCTCTCAATCCATCTGGGACAAGCCCTAATCATTTAAAACTAGGAAGCCATCGATTGAATGCCATCAAGCAACCTACCTTTTTTCATTAGGTCTCATAGTATCAACAAGTCGTCTTGTTGGCTATAAAAATTGGCTTGACATTGTTCGAATGTTTCTTTTCTGGCCATGATAGAAGCTCACGCTGGAATGCCAACTGACGCAATTCATTCTCTCGAACACGCCTAGCAACTTCTGCCTGTGCTGGTAGCAATGGCAGCATCCCTTCAGCAATCGCGTCTGGGGCAGACTCTTGGCCACAGGACATCAAGTGCTTCCATGGATCTTTAAGAAAGCGCTCGAACGTGATGCCAAATTCAATGATGTGGGCAGAGACGAAGATTTCGCCCCAGTATTCAATGTAGGTGTCTTGGTACATGGAAAGATTCCTCTTGTTGGTTAAACCATGAGTTCACTTTCCATTTTCCAGAGGTTTTCAAATATGCAAGGCTTACCTTGTAGAGAGCTACAAAGCTTTAAATCGATTGCGGGCATCTTTGTAGTCATAGTGGGCATGTTCTGAGCCACGATG
>Ga0114983_1000331_pt1 | contig 20129 bp, 19 predicted proteins | sample Shrwel_input2_RT_FD_87182 | JGI IMG/M metagenome (GOLD analysis project Ga0114983, IMG submission 87182) | Subsurface microbial communities from deep shales in Ohio, USA - Utica-3 well 1 S input2 RT | ecosystem: Environmental > Aquatic > Deep subsurface > Shale gas/oil reservoir > Produced... | reverse complement strand
TGCAACCGGTATTCATTGCCGACGGCGTGCCGCCGCAGGCACCGGCGGCCGCCAATCCGCAAAGCATTTCCGCGCCGACCACCGTCGATATCAGTCTGGACCTGACCAACACCCAGAGCGGCAGCGGGCTGGTCGGCGTCCTGACCGGCGTCGTGTCGAACCTGCTGACCGGGATCGTCAACCTGCTGAATCCGCTGCTGAATCTGGTCAACGGCCTGACCACGTCGCTGGTCGACCCGCTGCTGTCGCTGCTGGGCATCCAGCTCGGTACCGCGACGGTGACCATGAACGCCGTGCAGACCGGCCAGCCGCAGCTGATCTCGACCTGCCTGCCCGGCACGGCGGCCTGCCCGTGAGCGGCGCCAAGCCTGCCGCCCGGCCGCTGCTGCCGGTGCTGGATGCCGCGACGGTCGAGAAGATCATCTACGACGGGCTGCCGATGGCGACCCATTCGCAGTTCCGCGTGCTGGAGATCGCGCCCGGAGTCGCCCGGGTGCGCCTGCCGTATCAGGACTGGATGGTCCGGCCGGGTGGCACGGTTGCAGGCCCGGTGCTGATGCTGGCGACCGACACCGCGATGTTCGCGGTGGTGCTGGCTCACATCGGCGATCAGGTGATGGCGGTCACCGCCAACATCAACATCAACTTCCTGAGCCGCCCGAAGCCGGTCGCGGTGATCGCCGAAGGCCGCATCCTGAAGCTGGGCCGGCGGCTGGCGATGGTCGAGGTGTTGATCTACAGCGAAGGCGACGACACGCTGGTCGCCCACGCCACCGGCAGCTACGCACTGCCCGGCTGAGCTCAGGCCGGGCCGGGTCGCCTTGACCGGGCCGCGCGCAGCACGGAATCTTGCCGGCCAGCAGTCGTCGCTCCGGACGCTGCCTCGAACCTGCAAGCCTGACTCGAACCCGATGAATACCCTGTTGAGCCGCGCGCTGTGGCTGGCGTTGTCGATCTTCGGCGCCGCCTGTCTGGCTACCGTGGCGTTGCGCCGCGGCGAAACGATCAACGCGATGTGGCTGATTGCCGCTGCCGGTTCGGTGTTCGTGATCGGCTACCGCTTCTACAGCCGCTTCATCGCCAACGTGGCCTTGCAGGTCGATCCGCGCCGCGCCACGCCGGCGGTGCTGCGCAACGACGGCCTCGACTACGTGCCGACCGACCGCACGGTGCTGTTCGGCCACCACTTCGCCGCCATTGCCGGCGCCGGCCCGCTGGTCGGCCCGGTGCTGGCCGCGCAGATGGGCTATCTGCCGGGCACCTTGTGGATTCTGGTCGGCGTGGTGTTCGCCGGTGCGGTGCAGGACTACGTCGTGCTGTTCCTGTCGACGCGCCGCGATGCTCGCGGCATGGGCGAGATGATCAAGAGCGAACTCGGGCCGGTGGCCGGCACGGTCGCCGCCGGCGGCATCCTCGCGATCACCATCATGCTGATCGCGGTGCTGGCGCTGATCGTCATCAAGGCGCTGGCGGAAAGCCCCTGGGGCCTGTTCACGGTCGCCGCGACGATTCCGATCGCGCTGTTCATGGGCGTCTATGCGCGCTACCTGCGGCCGGGACGGGTCGGCGAGGTTTCGGCGATTGGTGTCATGCTGCTGATCGCTTCGGTGATCCTTGGCGGCCATGTCGCAGCCGACCCGGTCTGGGCGGCGGCGTTTACGCACGACGGCGTGACGCTGACCTGGATGTTGATCGGCTACGGCTTCGCGGCTTCGGTGCTGCCGGTCTGGCTGCTGCTGGCGCCGCGCGACTACCTGTCGACGTTCATGAAGATCGGCACCATCGCCGTGCTCGCCATCGCGATCCTGATCGCCGCACCGGAACTCAAGATGCCGGCGGTGACACCGTTCATCGACGGCACCGGGCCGGTCTGGGCCGGGCCGCTGTTTCCGTTCCTGTTCATCACCATCGCCTGCGGCGCGGTCAGCGGTTTCCACGCCATGGTGTCGAGCGGCACCACGCCGAAGATGCTGGCCAATGAAGCGCACGCCCGGCCGATCGGCTACGGCAGCATGCTGATGGAAGCCAGTGTGGCGATCATGGCGCTGACCGCGGCCTGCATCCTCGAACCGGGTATCTACTTCGCGATGAACTCGCCGGCCGCAGTGCTCGGCACCACAGCGGAATCCGCTGCCGCCGCGATCGCCAACTGGGGCTTCGTGGTGACGCCGGAACTGCTGACCCAGACGGCGAGGGACATCGGCGAAACCACGATCCTGAGTCGTGCCGGTGGTGCGCCGACCTTGGCCGTCGGCATGGCGATGATCCTGCATCAGGTGGTGCCGAGCGTCGCCTCGATGGCGTTCTGGTACCACTACGCGATCCTGTTCGAAGCGCTGTTCATCCTGACCACGATCGACGCCGGCACGCGCATCGGCCGCTTCATGATCCAGGACTTCATCGGCAGCGCCTACGCGCCGATGAAGAACACGCGCAGCTGGGTCGCGAATGCTGTGGCGACCACGCTGTGCGTTGCCGGCTGGGGCTGGTTCCTGATGCAGGGGGTGACCGATCCGCTCGGCGGCATCAATACGCTGTGGCCGCTGTTCGGCATCGCCAACCAGATGCTGGCCGGCATCGCGCTGATCTTTGCCACCGTGGTGCTGATCAAGATGAAGCGCGCCCGCTACGCGTGGATCACCGCGGTGCCGATGGCCTGGCTGCTGACCTGTACGCTGTACGCCGGCACGCTCAAGGTGTTCTCGGCCAACCCGCGCATCGGCTTCCTCGCCCATGCCGACAAGTTCGGCACGGCACTCGCGAACGGCGAAGTGCTGGCGCCTGCGAAATCAATGGCGCAGATGAGCCGCATCGTGCTGAACGACCGCATCGACGCCGCGCTGGCGCTGCTGTTCATGACGGTGGTGGTGATCGTGTTCGTGCTCGCGGTGCGCACCGCGCTGGCCAGCCTGCGTACTCGTGAGGTCACGGCCCGCGAAGCCCCTTATGTGGCGGTGGACGATGCGCCGGCCGCCGCCTGAAGCGCCCGATGCCGGCGCCATCGCGCGGCTGCATGCTGCGTGGAAGAAGGCTGCGCAGACCGCGAACCTCGCGGTCGGCATGCCGGACTACGAGAACTACGTTCGCCACCGCCGGGCGGCGCATCCGGACGAAGCGGTGATGAGCTACGCCGAGTTCTTCCGCGAGCGGCAGGACGCGCGTTACGGCTCGGCGGCGAATCCGCGCTGCTGCTGACCGCGCTCAGTCTAGAGCGCGGGTGCCGCCTGCGTGCGGTGATGCATCAGGATTCGCCGGTACGGCTCCGGATCCTTGATGTGAACCAGATCGCCTTCGCGCGGGAACGTCCAGTCGTACAGCCGTGACAGGTAGAAACGGAACGCCGCTGCGCGCAGCACCAGCGGCCAGGCGGCCTTTTCGGCGGCGTTCGGTGGCCGGCAGGCGCGATACGCGGACAAGAGTGCTGCCGCGTGCGCCTTGTTCAGGCTGCCGTCGGCTTCGGCACACCAGTCGTTCAGCGTCACCGCGAGGTCGTACAGCAGCGCGTCGTTGCAGGCGTAGTAGAAGTCGATGACGCCGGTCAGGCGTTCGTCGACGAACAGCACGTTGTCCTTGAACAGGTCGGCGTGGATCACGCCCTGCGGCAGGCTGGCCAGATCGAGCTGCGCCTGCGCCGCCAGTTCGTCCGCGATCAGCGCGCGGGCATCGGCGGGTACCTTCGGCAGCAGCGCTTCGCCGGTGGCCTTGCGCCATTCGACACCTCGGCTGTTTCCGCAGGTGCCGGTGTAGCTGGCGGTCAGCTTGTGCAGTTCGCCCAGCGCGTGGCCGACGGCCGCGCACTGCGCCAAGCTTGGAAACAGCACGCTCTGGCCGGTCAGCCGCGCGACCAGCGCGGCGGGCTTGCCGTTCAGGCTCGACAGCGTGCGGCCATCGTTGTCGGCCACCGGCAGCGCGCTGGCATAGCCATGACGAGCGAGGTGCTCCATCAGGCCGATGAAGAACGGCAGATCGTCGTAGTTCAGCCGCTCGAACAAGGTCAGCACCCAGCGGCCGCGGCTGGTGTCGACGAAGTAGTTGGTGTTCTCGATGCCTTCGCCGATACCGGTGTAGCCGATCAGCGTGCCGAGGTCGTAGTGCCGCAGGAAGGCTTCGAGTTCGGTGTGGCTGACTTTGGTGAAGACGGACATGAGCGGCTTGGGCTTTCGATCGGACGATCGCCGCGCAGTTTACGAAATGCCGCGTGCGCCGACCCGGAGCCGGCCGGAGCGCGATGTAAACTGCGTCCACCCTGTTCGCTGGCCGAATCGCCTTGCTGAAGGACCTGCTCCACGTCATCCGGCCGCTCGGCATTCTGCTGATGGCGTTTTCGGTGGCTTTTCTGCCGCCGATCCTGCTGTCGTTGCGCGATCACGACGACGCCCTGCAACCGTACCTGCTCGGCATGGCCGGCAATTTCGGCCTCGGCCTGTCGTTGTGGCTGCTGTCGCGCCGCAACTTGCGCGAGCTGAAATCGCGCGACGGCTTCCTGCTGGTGGCCCTGACATGGACGCTGCTGGCGGCAACCGCCGCATTGCCGCTGATGCTGGGCCTTGGCCTGTCGTTCACGGACGCGTATTTCGAGACGATGTCGGGATTCACCACCACGGGCGCCACGGTGATCGTCGGGCTCGATCACATCGAGCGCGCCCACAACCTGTGGCGCCACGAGCTGAACTGGCTCGGCGGCCTCGGCATCATCGGTCTGGCGATGGCGGTGCTGCCGCTGCTCGGCGTCGGTGGCATGCAGGTCTACCGCGCCGAAGCGACCGGGCCGATCAAGGATTCGCGACTGACGCCACGCCTGGTGCAGACCGCGCGCTCGCTGTGGCTGATCTACACCGGTCTGACCCTGGCCTGCACGGCAGCGCTGTGGGTCTCCGGCATGAACCTGTTCGATGCGGCCTGCCACGCGATGGCGGCGCTGTCGCTGGGCGGCTTCTCGACGCACGACAGCAGCGTCGGCTTCTTCGACTCGCCGATGATCGAAGCCGTGCTGATGCTGTTCATGATGCTGGCCGGCATCAATTTCGCGACCCACTTCCTGGCGCTGCGCGGCAAGACGCTGAAGCCGTACTGGACCGATGCCGAAGCGATCTCGATGCTGGTACTGGTGATCGGCAGCTGCCTTGGCCTTGCGCTGTACATCTGGATCGTCGGCGTCTACCCGGGCTTCCTGACCGCGTTGCGCTATGCCAGCTTCAACCTGGTGTCGGTCGGACTCGACAGCGGCTTCGTCAATGCCGATTACGCGCAGTGGCCGATGGCGGCCGGCCTTTGGATTCTGATCGTGTCCTGCATCGCGTCTTCCGCCGGTTCCACCGGCGGTGGAATCAAGATGATCCGCACCCTGATCCTGTTCAAACAGAGCGCCCGCGAGCTGATGAGCCTGGTCCACCCGAACGCGGTGTCGACCTTGAAGATCGGCGGTCAGGCGGTGTCCGATCGCACCACGTTGTCGGTGTTCGGCTTCATCCACCTGTACACGATGACCGTCGTCGTGCTGTCGCTGGTGCTGATCGTCAGCGGCCTCGATGCCGTGACGGCGTTCTCGGCGATCCTCAGCACGATGAACAATGCCGGCCCCGGACTCGGCATCGTCGGCCCGGCCAGCACCTACCAGCCGCTGAGCGATTTCCAGACCTGGATCTGCTCGGCCTCGATGCTGCTGGGTCGTCTGGAAGTGTTCGTGCTGATCGTGCTGCTGACGCCGACCTTCTGGCGCGATTGAGCGCCCCGCCGCGACAGCGGCTCAGATGAACGTCAGGCCGACCTGGAACAGCTTCTCGACATCCTTGGTCCGGCGCTTGTCGACGATGAACAGGATCACGTGATCCTCGGCTTCAATCAGCACGTCGTGATGGGCAATGATCACGTCGTCGCCTCTGACGATCGCGCCGATCGTGGTGCCCGGCGGCAGCTTGATTTCCTCGAGCCGGCGGCCGACCACCTTGGAGTTGTGGCGGTCGCCATGGGCCACCGCCTCGATCGCTTCCGCCGCGCCGCGCCGCAGACTGTGCACCTTGGCGACATCGCCGCGCCGCACATGCGCCAGCAAGGCTGACACCGTGGCTTGCTGTGGCGACACCGCGATATCGATCGCTCCGCCTTCGACCAGATCGACATAGGCCAGCCGATTGATCAGGCTCAAGACCCGGCGCGCGCCGAGGCGCTTGGCCAGCATCGCCGACAGGATGTTGGCCTCGTCGTCATTGGTGACGGCACAGAAGACATCGGTGTCCTCGATGTTCTCCTCTTCGAGCAGCGCCTCGTTGGCGGCGTCGCCGGACAGCACGACGACGTGGTTCAGCTGCTCGGACAGATACCGTGCGCGCTCGCCGTTGCGTTCGATGATCTTGACCTGGCACTTCTTTTCCAGCGCGCGCGCCAGCCGCATGCCGATGTTGCCGCCGCCGGCCAGCATCACCCGCTTGACCGGCCGGTCGACCTTGCGCAACTCGGCCATGATCTTCGGGATGTGCTCGCGGGCGCCGAGGAAAAACACTTCGTCGTCGGCTTCGATCACCGTCGAGCCTTCGGGAAGGATCGGCTTGCCGCGCCGGTAGATCGCCGCGACGCGGGCATCGACGCCGGTCGGCAGATGGTTCGGCAGCTCCTTCAGCTCGTTACCGACCAGCGGCCCGCCGTAATAGGCGCGCACGCCGACCAGCTGCACCTTGCCGTCGGCGAAATCGACGACCTGCAAGGCGCCCGGATATTCGATCAGGCGCAGGATCGCTTCGGTGACCAACTGCTCGGGGCTGATCCGCATGTCGACGCTCAGCGCATCGGGCAGGAACAGCCGGTCTTCCTCGTTCAGGTACTCGGCTGCGCGGACACGGGCGATCTTGGTCGGCGTGTGGAACAGCGTCTGGCTGATCCGGCAGGCGAGCATGTTCGTCTCGTCGCTGTCGGTGACCGCGATGATCATGTCGGCGTCGTTGACGCCGGCCCGGCGCAAGGTGTCCGGGTGGGAGGCGTGGCCAAGCACGGTGCGGATGTCGAGCCGTTCCTGTAGGTGATTGAGGGCGGCACGGCTGGCATCGACGACGGTGATGTCGTTGGCTTCGCGAGCCAGGTTCTCGGCCAGCGTCGAACCGACCTGACCTGCGCCGAGGATCACGATCTTCATGCCGGGGGGAAGTGGGACAGGCTGTTCAAGGCGGCGAACTTACGCCCGGATGTTGCAGTGCGCAACTGGCGTGGACCCTGCCTCGTCGGGACAAGGCAGTGCCTCCGTTTCAAGCCGTCAGAGCAAAAGCCCGGGACCACAAAGAGAGGCGACGGCAAGGACACAAAGGCAATGCGATCGCTGTGCCCTTGCTTTTCACCTTTGTGCCTTTGTGGTCCGGACTTGATTTTCCTGAATTCAAGAGACATCCGGATCGAGTGGGCGCGTCGGCAAGGGATTGCCGACCCACTTTTCACGCCTCAGCTCACCCGCGTCCGCGCCACTGCCTCCAGCCAACCCGAATACAGCGCATTTGCCCGCGCCTCGTCCATCTGCGGTTCGAAGCGGGCATCGGCGCGCCACAGCGCGGCGATCTCGTCGAGCGAGGCATAGACCCCCGAGGTCAGGCCGGCCAGCAGCGCCGCGCCGAGCGCGGTGGTTTCCACGGTCTGCGGTCGCACCACGGTGACCCGCACGATGTCGGCGAGGAACTGCATCAGCCAGTCGTTGACGGCCATGCCGCCATCGACGCGCAGTTCGGTCGGTGCCACGGCGTCCCTGGCCATCGCGTCGAGCAGATCGCGCGTCTGGTAGCAGACCGATTCCAGCGCCGCACGAACGATGTGGGCAATGCCGGAATCGCGGGTCAGACCGAGGATCGCGCCACGGGCGCGCGGGTCCCAGTACGGCGCGCCGAGGCCGGTGAACGCCGGCACCAGATAGACGCCCTGGGTGTCCGGGATGGTCTTGGCCAGCGCTTCGGTTTCAGCCGCCGAGCCGATCAGGTGCACGGCATCGCGCAGCCATTGCACCGCTGCGCCGGCGACGAAGATCGAGCCTTCCAGCGCATGCGTGGTGTCGCCGTCCAGTCGGTAGCCGACCGTGCCGAGCAGCCGGTGCTGCGACTGCACCGCCTGATGGCCGGTATTGAGCACCACGAAGCAGCCGGTGCCGTAAGTGCTTTTGATCATCCCCGGCTTGAAGCAGGCCTGACCGACCGTCGCCGCCTGCTGGTCGCCGACCAGCGCGCCGATCGTCACCGCGCTGCCGAGCAGTGCAGCGTCGGTCTGGCCGTAGTCGGCCGCCGAATCGAGCACCGTCGGCAGCAGCGCGCGCGGCAGATTGAAGAAGGCCAGCAGCGCGTCATCCCAGTCGCCGCTGTGCAGGTTGTAGAGCAGCGTCCGCGAGGCATTGCTGGCATCGGTGGCGTGAACGCGGCCGCCGGTCAGCTTCCATAGCAGCCAGCAGTCGATGGTGCCGAACGCCAGCTCGCCGGCTTCGGCACGCGCGCGGGCGCCGGGCACATGGTCGAGAATCCAGGCGATCTTGGTCGCCGAGAAGTACGGATCGAGCAGTAGGCCAGTGCTGACATTCAGTTTCTGGTCGAGAAACGCAGCGCTGCGCTCGGCGCAGAAATCGGCCGTACGGCGGTCCTGCCAGACGATCGCCGGATGAATCGGCTCGCCGCTGGCGCGATCCCAGACCACGGTGGTCTCGCGCTGGTTGGTGATGCCCGCCGCCGCCAGATCCGCTGCAGTCAGCCCGGCATCGGCCAGCGCACCGCGCGCGCAGGCCAGCGTGTCGGCCCAGATCCGGTTGGCGTCATGTTCGACCCAGCCGGGCTCCGGGAACGACTGCGGCAGTTCGCGCTGGGCCACGCCGAGCTTGTTGCCGAGCCGGTCGAAGACGATGGCGCGGGTGCTGGTCGTGCCCTGATCGATTGCCAGCAGGGCGGATTTCGGCGCAGCTGCGGTCATCGCGGGCTTCCTCGGTCGACGTGGCGGAATTGAACGGCGGAGCGCACGGTACCGTCGCGCTGGCCCCGATTCCAGTTGCCGCGCCCCAAAAACAGGAAACCGGCGAACGGGTCGCCGGTTTCCGGTACTGCGAACCGCCTGGCTCGCTGCTTCAGACCGCCTTGATCGCCGGTCCGGAAGTCAGCACCGGGCCGGTCGGCTTGCCGATCGGCGAACCACCTGCCGGCTCCAGCGACACGGCCAGGGTCAGCTGGGCACCGCTGACGCCATCCGGCAGCTTGAGCCGGCCTTCGCCGGTCGTCGGCAGCAGGCCCAGCGAAACCGGGCCGGCGTCGGTGATCAGCCACAGTTCGAGGCTGCGTTCGCCGAGCTTCGGATAGCTGCCGCTGACCACGGCGGTGACTTCATCCGATTCCGGCTTGAGCGCCAGCGTCCACTGCAGGTCGGTGTCCGGCACCCGCAGCAGCGCCACATAGACCGGCGGCAGCGCGGCAGGCGCTGGCACGGCTTGCGGCGCGGTGGCGACGGTCGTCGGCGCGTCGATTGCGCCGGGCAGCGGCGCCCGGCTGCCGATCAGCACGGCGATGGCCACGCCGGCCGCAGTGGCCAGACCGGCAACGATCCGCCACGGCGAAGCCGGCGCCGGTGCCGCCGGCGCCGGGGCGACCGGGCGGCGGATCGGCGTCACCACCGGGGGCTGGGTCTCGATCCGATGCAGCAGCGAGAACCACACCGATGGCGGTGGCGACTGCGGCTTGAGGTTGGCCGCAAGACCAGCAAGGCGAGATTCCCAGAAGCGGATTTCGCTGCGCACGGCGGTTTCGCTGCGTGCCAGACGTTCGAAGCGGCGGCGGGCGAGCCCGCGCAGCGTGCCCAGCACGTACTCGGCAGCCAGCATCTGGCGCAGCTTGGGGTTGTCGTACTTCATCTCGAGCCGCCGTTCACCGATCCAGACATTCGCGCAAACGGGCCAGACCGCGTCTGACCCAACTTTTCACCGTGCCCAGCGGGGCATCCATGACCTGTGCCAGCTCCTGATGCGTGTAGCCCTCGTAATAAGCCAGCAGCACGCTGCGCTTCTGTTCATCCTGCAGGTCCTGCATGCAATCCCGAAGCATCCCGAGCCCTTCCTGTTCCACCGCGCGATCTTCCGGACTTTCACTGACATCGGCGAAGGTCATCGGCGCTTCATCGCCTTCTTCCGGCATTTCCACTTCCGGCCGCTTCATGCGCAGCAGGTCGAGCGCACGGTAGCGCGCGACCGTCATCAGCCAGGTCAACGGGGTGCCCTTTTCAGGTGCGTAGGTGTCAGCCTTCTGCCAGATCCTGAGAAAGCAGTCCTGCAGTGCTTCGTCCGCCCAATCCCGACGTTTCAACATACGCAGCAGCAGCGCATACAGATGCGAACTGCAGGCTTCGTACAATTGCGCGAACGCCCGCTGGTCGCCGAGACCGGTATCGGCCAACAGGTAGACGAGTCGTTCGTTGTCGGCGGTGCTGTAACTCATCAGACAGTGAACCTGAACAGTGATGGCGCAAAGGATAGCAAGCCAATTCGTCAACTTCGCGTGACAGTTTTGGCCCCGGTCGGTCGATGGGCCGTCCTATAATCGCATTCCCTGACAGCATCGAGCTCGCCGTGGTCCACACCGCCTATCCCGCCACCCGCCCGCGCCGCCTGCGTTCGGCCGCCTTTTCCCGCGAACTGAGCCGCGAAACGCGGCTGGTTGCCGGTCAGCTGATCCAGCCGCTGTTTGTCGCCGAGGGCGATCTCTGCGGCCCGGTTGCCTCGATGCCCGGCCAGGCCCGGATCGACCTCGACCAGCTGGTTGCCGAATGCCGCGAACTGGCCGCGCTTGGCGTGTCGGCGGTGGCGATGTTCCCGGTGATTCCGCCGGCACTCAAGGACGAGATCGGCAGCGAGGCGCTGAATCCGGACGGCCTGATTCCACGCGCCATCAAGCGCGTCAAGGACGCCTGCCCGGAACTCGGCGTGATCGTCGACATTGCGCTCGACCCGTACACCAGCCACGGCCATGACGGCATCCTCGACGAAGCCGGTTATGTCGCCAATGACATCACGGTGGAGGCGCTGCGCAAGCAGGCCGTGGTGCTGGCCCGCGCTGGCGCCGACGTGCTGGCGCCGAGCGACATGATGGACGGCCGCGTCGGCCAGATCCGCTCGGTGCTGGAGCGCGACAACCGCCACAACACGATGATCCTCAGCTACGCCGCCAAGTACGCCAGCGGCTTCTATGGCCCGTTCCGCGATGCCGTCGGTTCGGCCACCGCTCTGAAGGGCGACAAGCGCACCTATCAGATGGATCCGGCCAACACCGACGAGGCGCTGCGCGAAGTCGGCCTCGACATCGCCGAAGGTGCCGACATCGTCATGGTCAAGCCGGGCATGCCGTATCTCGACATCATTCGCCGCGTGAAGGACGAATTCGGCGTGCCGGTCGCGGCGTATCAGGTGTCCGGCGAGTACGCGATGCTGAAGGCCGCCGCCGAGCGCGGTTGGCTGGACGAAAGGAAGGTGGTGATGGAATCGCTGCTGTGCTTCCGTCGCGCCGGTGCCGACATGATCCTCAGCTACTTCTCGAAGCAGGCCGCTCGCTGGCTCAAGGACGCCTGATGTCGGACCTCGATCGCTATGCGGTGCTCGGCCAGCCGGTCGGCCATTCGAAGTCTCCGCGCATTCATGCCGCATTCGCCGCCAGCCTCGGCCAGAAGCTGCTGTACGAGGCCTACGAGATCGCCCCGGATGAGCTTGGCCCTTCGCTGAGCCGCTTCCATGCCGAAGGCTGGGCCGGTTTCAATCTGACCGTGCCGCACAAGCAGGCTGGTGCCGCGCTGTGCGAATCGCGTTCCGAGGCGGCCGAGCAGGCGGGTGCCGTCAACACGCTGATCCGCACCGCGACCGGCTGGCATGGCGACAACACCGACGGCGCCGGGCTGGTCCGCGATCTGGTCGCCAACCTGGGTGTGGCGATCAAGGGCAAGCGGGTACTGGTGCTCGGTGCCGGTGGCGCCGCGCGCGGCATCCTCGTGCCGCTGCTGGCCGAAGGCCCGGCCGAGCTGGCGATTTCCAACCGCAACCCGTGGAAGCCGGAAGAGATCGCTGCGGCGCTCAAGCCGCACGGCAATATCGTGCCGCGCACGCACCTGTCGCTGAAGGGTGACCGCTACGACCTGATCATCAATGCCACCAGCGCCGGTCATTCGGGCGCGATTCCGCGTCTGCCGCCGAAGCTGTTCGCCGACGGGGGCATCGCCTACGACCTGAACTACGGCCAGGCGGCCGTGCCATTCATGGTCTGGGCGAAGAGCGAAGGTGCGGCACAGGTGTCGGACGGCCTTGGCATGCTGGTCGAGCAGGCTGCCGAAGCGTTCCAGCGCTGGCGCGGTGTGCGGCCGGCAACGGCGGCGGTGCTGGCGGAACTGCGCGGCTGAAGCGGACGCTCAGTCCGGGAACGCCGCGAACGGATCGTCCGGCGGCGGCGCTTCCGGGTCTTCCAGCTGTTCGCTGGCGGTAGCACCGGCCAACGCGATCTCGGCGAACGCCAGCCGCTCCTCGATGCTGTCGAACTCCGGAACGTCGTCGTGCTTCGATTCCGGCCCGGCCATCGACGTGTTCAGTCCTTGATCTTGACCAGAAAGCCGCTGATCGCGTTGCTTTCCAGCCGCGCCAGCACGTCCTGCGCGGCGCCCAGATTCGGCTGCGGGCCGACGCGCACCCGGAAGCGGACATCGCGTTCGCTGAGCGTCACCTGTTCGATCCGTGATTCGTAGCCGATCAGCGCCAGCTTGGCGCGCTGGCGGTCGGCTTCCTCGCGCGACTTGTAGGCGCCGACCTGCACCAGATAGGCGCCGCCCGGATCGGCCAGCGCCTGTTTGACCTCGGCCGGGGGCTGCTTCGCGGGCGCCGGCGTCGGCTTGCCGGGTGCGGGTGGTGGCGCCGGGCGCGAGTATTCGCGCGGAATCGCGACCTCGATCTTCGGCAGCTCGTTGTAGAACGTGTAGCGCGGCGGCACCTTGTCCGGCGACGGCACCGGCACGCTATCCGCAGGCTTCGCGGTCTTGGCCTTGCCGTCATCGCTGGCGGCCGGCTTCGCGGTCTTCGACGCCCGCTTGTCGCGATCCTCGCCGAGCAGCGGCTTCAGGTCGCCTTCGGCCTGCGCGGCCTCGCCGAGCTTGGTCTTGTGCTGCGGCCGGTCGATGTAGACGAACGCGGCGACCACCAGCCCGATCGCCAGCCCGACGATCATCCACACCCAGCCCGGCAGCGCGCCGCCGGCACCGCCACCACCGCTATTGCCATTGCCGCGGCGATTGCCAGGGCCATTGCCGCCACGGCCGTTGCCGTTGCGGCCGGCGTTCGGGTTGCGCGGCTTGGCGTAGTCGCGAGCCATGGCCTACATCTTCTCCGGCGCGGACACGCCGAGCAGCGCCAGCCCGTTGCGCAGCACCTGGCCGGTCGCCTGCGCCAGCGCCAGACGGGCATTGCGCAGCGCGGCGTCGTCGATCAGGAACGGCAGCGCGTGGTAGTAGCCGTGGAACGCGGCGGCCAGATCGCGCAGGTATTGGGCGATGACGTGCGGCTCCAGATTCGCTGCCGATCCCTGCACGGTTTCCGGGAAGCGGCCGAGCAGTGCCACCAGCGCCACCGCTTCCGGCTCGGCGAGCTGGGCGAGCGCGCCGAAGCCCTGCGCCTGGTCGTAGCTGAGGCCGCGCTCGGCCAGCTGGCGCAGCACCGCGCAGACACGGGCATGGGCGTACTGGATGTAATAGACCGGGTTGTCGTTGGTCTGCGCGCGTGCGAGGTCGATGTCGAAGGTCAGCTGCGAATCGCTCTTGCGGGCAACCAGGAAGTAGCGCGTCGCGTCGCGGCCGGCTTCGTCGATCAGGTCGCGCAAGGTCACATAGGAACCGGCGCGCTTCGACAGCTTCACTTCCTCGCCACCGCGCATCACCGTGACCATCTGGTGCAGCACGTATTCCGGCCAGCCTTTCGGAATACCGATGTCCAGCGCCTGCAGGCCGGCGCGGACGCGAGCGATGGTGCCGTGATGGTCGGCACCCTGTTCGTTGATCACCCGCACGAAACCGCGCTGCCACTTGCTGACGTGGTACGCGACATCGGGCACGAAGTAGGTGTAGCCGCCTTCGCGCTTGCGCATCACGCGATCCTTGTCGTCGCCGAAGCCGGTGGTGCGCAGCCACAGCGCATCGTCCTGCTCGTAGGTGTGGCCGCTGGCCTGCAGCGCGGCGACGGTGCTGTCGACCTTGCCTTCTGTGTACAGCGAGCTTTCCAGGTAGTAGACGTCGAACTGCACGCCGAAGGCCTTCAGATCCAGATCCTGCTCGCGGCGCAGATAGGCCACCGCGAAATCGCGGATCGCATCGAGATCCTCGACATCGCCCTTGGCGGTCACTGCACGGTCGTCGGCGCTGACGGTGTCGCCGGCCAGATAGGACTTGGCGACGTCGTCGATGTAGTCGCCGCGGTAGCCGTCTTCCGGCCAGCCGGCGTCGCCCGGCTTGATGCCGCGCGCGCGCGCCTGCACCGACACGCCGAGGTTGGCGATCTGGTTGCCGGCGTCGTTGTAATAGAACTCCTTCGTCACCTGCCAGCCGGCGGCGGCGAGCACCCGCGCCATGCAGTCGCCGACGGCAGCACCGCGGCCATGGCCGACATGCAGCGGGCCGGTCGGATTGGCCGACACGAACTCGACCATCGCCTTGCCTTTCGTGCCGGAGCGATCAATGCCGAAGGCATCACCGGCATTCAGGATGTCGACCACCACCTGCTGCAGCGCGCCGGCGGCAAGGAAGAAATTGATGAAGCCGGGGCCGGCGATCTCGATTTTGTCGATGATGCCTCCGCGCGGAAGTGCTGCAACGATCGCCTCGGCGACCGCGCGCGGCGGCTTGCCCAGCGGCTTGGCCAGCATCATCGCGACATTGCTCGCGAAGTCGCCGTTCTTCTTGTCCTTGGCCGGCTCGACGAGGATGTCGCGCGGCATGGGCGCGGCACTGCCCTCGATCACGGTGGCGACGGCGGCGCGCAGCAGGTCCTGCAGTTGGGATTTCATCGGAACGCGTTCAGGCGGCCATGCGGCCGGGCTTCAGGGGGAGGCCGCGCATTGTACGGCGCGGGCCGTGCGGCTCAGACCGGATCGGCTTCGTGGATCCACGGCCGGCCACGCGAATTGGCGCGCCAGCCTTCGGCCATCGCGGCTTCGATGCAGCCCTGCAGGCGCTTGGCGAACTGGATTTCCGACTTCGGCTTGCCCTGCCCGAACTCCACGTACGGGAATTCGACGATCAGCTCGCGGCGCTTGCCGGGATCGGTCGACACGGTCACCGACAGGCCGCCGCAGCCGCCGCCCTTGACCGGCCCGCCGACCCAGTGCCGGACCTGCCAGTGGAATTCGTCGTCGTCGATGACGATGACGCCGTGATCCTTGAACGCGGCCATCAGTTCGTGGCCTCGCGACGCTTGACCGCCAGCGGGCCGATGGCCTGGCATTCCGGCATCAGCTGCAGGTGGTTGATGTTGACGTGGGCCGGTCGCGAGGCGACCCAGAAGACCGCGTCGGCAACGTCATCGGCCGACAGCGGCGTGGTGCCGGCGTAGACCGCTTCGGCCTTGGCCTGATCGCCATGGAAGCGCACCTGCGAGAACTCCGTGCCGCCGCACAGGCCCGGCTCGATGTCGGTGGCGCGCACGCCGGTGCCGACCAGATCGGTGCGCAGGTTCAAGGTGAACTGGCGGACGAAGGCCTTGGTCGCGCCGTAGGTGTTGCCGCCCGGATACGGCCATTCGCCAGCCGTGGAGCCGATGTTGATCACGTGACCGCGACCGCGCGCCACCATGCCCGGCAGCACGGTACGGGTCATCGTCATCAGGCCCTTGATGTTGGTATCGACCATCCGCTCCCAGTCTTCGAGGCTGGCGCGCTGCGCCGGTTCGAGACCCAGTGCCAGGCCGGCGTTGTTGACCAGCACGTCGATCGCGGCCCAGTCGGCCGGAAGTGCGGCGATCACCGCTTCGATCGCGGCGCGATCGGTGACATCGAGCGCCACCGGCAGCACGGCCGCGCCCAGTTCGGCGCGCAGCGCATCAAGCCGGTCGACGCGCCGTGCGGACGCGATCACGCGGTGGCCTTCGGCGACGAAACGGCGAGTGATGGCGGCGCCGAAGCCGGCGCTGGCGCCGGTGACGAAGACGATTTTCGAATCCATGGCAGGAACAGGTGACATCGGGAGCGGTGCCAATTGTGCCCGTTCCTGTTCGCCGCAGGCTGCGGCTGCACGGCCGGCGGCCGTTGCGCAGGGGCCGGTCAGTCCGGCAGCGGCGCGCCCGGGTCGAGTTGCCGTTGCAGGCTGTGCAGCACTTCGTCATGCGCCAGGCTGACGTCGTAGCGCAGCCGCAGCGGCGCCGAGCGGCGACCGTCCGGCGTCATTGCGACGGCGGTCAGCGTGACCGGCGCGGGCAGGTAGATCGGCCCGCGATACAGCGCGCTGCCGCTGTCCGGCGTGCGGCCGAGGATCGAATAGACGATCAGCGCCTCCGGTGCGCTGGCGGTCAGCGTCAGATTCAGCGGTTGGGCGTAAGGGCCGGGTTCGGGACTCGCATGCAGTTGCAGCGGTGCCGGATCGGGCGGCACCGCCGGCGCTGCCGCGTAGCGCGCCATCGGGCTCGACAGGCCGCTGACGCTGCTGTGGGCGTAGCAGGTCAGCCATTGGCCGGGCGGCAGCTGCACGGCCGACAACGGCTTCGTGGCGGCATCGGGATAGCGGCCGGCGCCGGCGCAGTACAGCCGCGCATCTGCCGGTGTGGCCTGCAGGCGATCGCCAGCGCGGACGATGGTCGGCGCTGCCGCGTTCGGCAGCGGCTCGTGCCCGGCGCCAAGGAAACCGCTGATCACGGCCAGTGTCGCCGGCTTGCGCGGCAGTTCCAGATGGTTGTAGCCGCCGTTCCAGATCCCGGCCTCTCGGTTGAAGGCGACATTGACCGCGCCGGCCAGCGCCGGGCTGTCCTTGTAACGATCTGGGAACAGCATGTCGTAGCGGCCGGTGCCGTCGTACAGCGTCATCACCCGCATGGCACCCGGCACTTCGCCGCCAGCATTGAGCTGGGCCAGCCAGGGACTGCCGCGATACAGCTCGAAGCTGCTGTTGCGGCTCGGCCCGCGAGCATCGGGCCGCGCGGTCCACACGCCGTGATTGGCGCCGGCCACGGCGACGAAGCTGCGCACCTGATGCCAGCGGTTGCTCTGGGTCAGCCATTGACGCACCGCGGTGACGCCGAGCGAGTGCGCGACGATGTCGAATTGCCGGACCGGCCGGCCGCGCCGCTCGCCCAGATAACGCTGCACCTCGTCGACGAAGGCATCGAGCGTCGGCGCGGTGAGGTCATTGACATCGAACTGCTCGGTCGAACCCCAGCCGTAGCTCGGCGCCCACAGTTCCTCGTCGTTCCAGCCGGCGTTGCGAAACCACTGCCGAGCCTCTTCCCAATAGGTGGCGTCGACGGTGTTGCCGTGAATGAACAGGATCGGCGTGCGGCTGGGGCTGAGCGTCTCCGCACCGGGCGGCGCTTGCCACTGACCGCCCCAGCCGTGGATCGGCCGCCCGGTGGCGACGCTGATCGGTGGCCGGAAGCCTTCGGGAAACGCCCGTACATGCGGTCGCGGCGGCTGCCCGGCGAGGGCTGCGCAGGCAGCAAGCGACAGCCCCAGCAGCAGTGCAGGCGCGACGACGCGTCTCATGGCGCGAACAGCAGGAACACGAAGCGCAGTTCGAAGTACGGCGATGCGCTGACCGCCGCCGCTTCCTGAACACCGTTGAGTCGTGCCGACTGCCGGGCGTTCGGCAATTCGCTGTCGGCATTGCATGGGCTGCTCGCACACACGTAATACGGCACGGTGAACTGCGAGCCGCGGCCGGCGACGGGCAGTGCCGCCCGCAGGCTGGCCACTGCCGAGCTGCGATAGATGTAGGTGAAGCCGGCGGTGACGATGTTGTTGCGGATGCCGCGATCCCTGTACGAACCCGGCACAGGCGCGAGAAAGAAGGTCATCGCGAGGCTGCACTGCTCGGCCGGCACCAGCAGCGTGTTGCAGGCGGTGCGGGGCTCAACCGGCTGATCGACCAGGTTCAGGCTGACGTCGTCGAAGCGGTTGCTGCCGAGGCTGCGGAAGTGCGTGAAGCCGGCTTCGGCGAACCAGCGCTCGCTGAACCGCCACGCGAAGTTCGTTTCGAGATTGAACACGCTGGCCGGCGACGATGGCGTCAGGCCGCCATAGGCGGTCTGCGATGCGGCGCTGTTGATCTGGATGGCGGCAGTGGCCTCGATCGACAGCTTGCCGAACCAGTCCTGATGGTGGGACAGCTGGGGAATCACGGTCCAGTAGCGGGTGCCGGTGTTCAGCAGCGAATCGCTCTGGAAACTGCCGACCGGCGCTTTCACCGTCAGCGTGTACAGGCCGTTGCCGTGCAGCGGACCGTAGTGGTACTGCCGGCCATAGACGCCGGCCAGCAGGAACAGATCGCCGATGCCACTGCCCCGCGAGGTCAGGCCGAAGTCGCGCGACAGGTCGTTGATCGCGCCGCTGGCCGACTGCCGGCCGGCGCTGCCGATCACGCGCAGCAGCTGATCGTGGTCGGCGAGGAACGGGATCGACGTGTCCTCGAACAGGTTGCCGATCCACAGATAGCGGCCGAGCAGCAGGGTCGCGTCGATCGCAGCACCCGGCGGAATCGCCGTGTTGCCGAGCGGCACCTTGTTGCCCTCGGCATCGCGAATGCGGTCGATCGAGGCGTGGACCACCGTGGTGTCCAGATAGGTGCCGCGCGGCAGCACCGAGTATTCGGCCACATGCGGCGTGAACACGATTGCCGCCTGCGCCGGGGCGCTCAGCGCAATGCAGGCGGCGGCCAGCCAGCGCTTCATGGCGAGGAACTGCGCTGGCGCGGCTGCCAGCGCAGCGTCAGCAGCACGCTGTCGGATGCGTAGCTGCGAGCCCGCCCGAGACCGTCGACGACATCGCTGCCATTCGCTCGGGGCTGGCAGCTGTCGAAGGCCTCGCAGCCCGACAGCTGCTGCTGGTACGGCACGGTCACGCTGCCGCTGCGGCCGGACAGCGGATGGGTGTAGGCGAAAGCCAGCCACAGGCGCGGCGTGAGGAACGCACCAAGGCCGAACTGCAGGCGCTGCTCGCGGCTGCCGCCGTCGCGCAGCGGTGCCGGATCCGGAAAGCTGTCCTGCAGCGGGCCGGCTGCCGGTGGCTGCGCAGTGGCGCGTATCCGCCGGTACTCGCTGGCCTGCCCGTCGCGGAAGTAGTACGAGACCTGGCCGTGGACGCCGCGCCACAGCCGGCGCGCCAGCGTGGCGTCGAATTCCAGATCGCGCCCGGCCTGCGTCGGGGCCTGGGCATTGAATGCCGGCTCCTGGTCGGCTTCGTACCAGCGCAGCCGCAGGCCGGCATCAAGCCGCGTGCCGCGCAGCCATGCGGTCTGCGCTTGCCAGTGGCCGCCAAGCCGCGCGCCCCAGGCGAACACGCTGTCGCCGGCGTTGTTCGGGGCATCCGGATCCTGGGCGCCAATCGGCACGCGCAGTTCGCCGAGCAGGATCAGCGACAGCGGCGTGCTGCTGCGACTGCGCCAGTCGCGCGAGCCGAACAGCACCGGACCGAAAGCCAGATCGAGGTCATGGATGCCGGACTTCGACGACGGCCCGCCGGCAGCAATCGCCGCATCGCCGATCGGCCCCTTGGTGGACGTTTCCGCGTAACCGAGCACGGCACGTGCGTTCCACAGCCGTGACGACACGAACGGCAGCGCCTCGGTCTCGAACATCGGGAAATGCCAGTCGAAGTCGGCGGTGAGGCGAGTCAGCGGGAACTCGCTGCCGGCGCCGTAGGCAGGCGCAACGCCGTGCTGGCGTCGGCCGTCGGCAGCGAAGCTGGCATCGCGCGGGTCATGCAGCAGGCTCAGCCCGACGGTCATGCCCGGGTGCTTCGACAGGAAGCGGCCGCTGTCGAGCAGCAGGTCCGGGCTGGCGATCGTTTCCGGGATCGTTGCCGCAGCCAGCCCCGCCAGCAGCGCGCTGGCCAACCGAATGCGCAGCATCAGGCCACGTGTCCGAGCGGCTGGTCGCTGCCGAGCATCGCGCGGTACTGCTCGCGTACCTCCGACTT
>Ga0114983_1000329_pt1 | contig 20129 bp, 19 predicted proteins | sample Shrwel_input2_RT_FD_87182 | JGI IMG/M metagenome (GOLD analysis project Ga0114983, IMG submission 87182) | Subsurface microbial communities from deep shales in Ohio, USA - Utica-3 well 1 S input2 RT | ecosystem: Environmental > Aquatic > Deep subsurface > Shale gas/oil reservoir > Produced... | reverse complement strand
TGATGATCGGCCAACGCTTGGGTTGATGAAAATGCGAGTACACCGCCTACTACTGCAAACATGAATTTACGAAACATAATATGCCTCCTCGAATAATTAGGGCATCGAATAATACGACGGCGTGTTTGATTTCGATTAAAAATAAAACTGTAAATATTCTGTAATTTTGCCGATAAACCTATTTAGGAAGCGTTATCTGCATTGGAGCAAACATGGCTATACTCAATCGCTACTCGATCGTTCAACGACTCATTGCCCTACTCGGCATCGCAGCTATTGGCACCGCACTGATGGTTGCCTTTATGATGTTTATTCTGCGTGGTGTATTTGTCGATGAGGAAAAACACAAACTTGATGCCGTGCTGGATTCTGCGATAAGCGTTATAAGCTACTATCATAGTCTTCAAGAACAAGGTGAACTGACTGAAACCCAAGCCAAACAACGCGCGTTTGCCCGTCTTAATGAAATCCGCTACGAGGGAGAAGAATATATTTTCACCATCAACCGTAGCGGTGACATGGTGCAACATCCGTTTGCTAAGCAACTTGTGGGTACAAATGTACTCGATTACAAAGATCCCAACGGTACGCGACTATTTCAACAAATGGTGAACGGGGTAAAAAATCAAGATCGCGCAACGGTTGAATATATTTGGCAAAAAGGTGCCGACAAGAATAATTTGGTTGATAAGATCAGTCGAGTGCAAGTGTTTCAGCCATGGAACTTGATTGTCGGCACCGGCCAATACGTTGATAACATCGCCGCCCTACTTTGGGCGCAATTTTTTAAGCTAGTGTTACTGGCGATATTTCTATCAGTGCCATTGCTCGTTCTCTTTTTATTAATTATTCGAAGTATCGTGCGTCCATTGAAAGCCATTAATCAAGCGATGGAAAATATTTCCGAAGGTGACGGTGATCTCACCAAACGACTTGAGACTCAAGGCAATGACGAACTCACTCGAGTGGCTGAGTCATTCAATACCTTTGTTCATAAAATCCAGCAGCTTGTCACCAATGTGCAGGATTCGGTTGACGCTGAGCAGGCGGCGGCTGAGCAGTTGGCAAAATTATGTGATTCGAGTTCTTCGCAAACCGAGCGCTTAAGCCAACAAACCGAAGCCGTTGCTACAGCCGTCAATGAGCTTACATCTTCCGCCGGAGAAGTGGCACATCATGCGCGCGAAGCAGCGGAATCAGCCAGTGTCGCGGACGAGCAATCGGGTCGTTCTGCCACCACGGTTCGACGGGCTGTTCAGAACATTGATGAGTTGACACAACGTTTAAATCAAGCCAATCAACATGCGAAAACGTTGACGGAAGGTTCTAAGGAGATTGGCGACATTCTGAATGTTATTATCACAATTGCTGAGCAAACCAATTTGCTTGCGTTAAACGCCGCTATTGAAGCGGCTCGAGCGGGTGAAGCGGGACGGGGCTTTGCTGTGGTTGCAGACGAAGTTAGGCAGTTGGCGACCAAGACACAGAAATCGACGGATGAAATTGGCAGCATTGTCGACAACATTCAGCGCGCCATTAGTGATGTAACGAATATTATACGCGAAGCTGAATCAAGTTCTGAGCAAACCCGCGTTGAAACCATCGAAGCCGAACAAGCCATTAGTCAGATCCAAGAGGCTGTCGCAAATATCTCAGGAATGAATGTACAAATTGCGTCTGCAACGGATGAGCAAAGCCGTGTAACGCAAGACATTAGTCAGAATATAACGTCGATAAGTACGCTGACACATGACACTAAAGACGCGAGCCAACAGGTAAAACAAGTGTCTGATTCACTTATTAAAAACAGCGTTGATTTGAGTCAAATGATACGGCGGTTTCGCGTAAAATAGCCTTTTAGTTTATGGGGATATTGTTAATATGTCCTCTGTACGTTTATAGCCGTAAGGTGTAAACTATTGGCACTTTTACAAGGGAGCTGACTTTTATAAGTAAGCGGGTAAAAGTCGTCTTTTTCCTGAACTCAATCACCGCGGAATATCAAGATGAGTGAAACACTTCAAAACCAACCGATCGAATATAATATGAAGGTCGTTCGGCAGTTTACTGTCATGACCATTATTTGGGGTATCGTCGGCATGGGCTTGGGCGTGCTTATTGCTGCACAACTTGTGTGGCCTGAGCTGAACTTTAATACGCCTTGGCTTACCTACTCTCGCCTTCGTCCACTTCATACCAATGCCGTTATTTTTGCTTTTGGTACCAGTGCATTATTTGCAACCTCCTACTACGTTGTTCAAAAGACATGTAAAACCAAGCTGTTCTCGGACCGCTTAGCAACGTTTACATTTTGGGGTTGGCAGGCTGTTATCGTGGCGGCAGTCATCACATTGCCCATGGGCTTAAGCACTACAAAGGAATATGCTGAGCTTGAATGGCCGATTGATATCCTGATTGCCGTTGTGTGGATTGCTTATGCAATCGTATTCTTCGGTACGTTAGCGATTCGTAAAACCTCGCACATCTATGTTGCAAACTGGTTCTACGGTGGCTTTATCGTGGTTATCGCGATGCTACATATCGTGAATAGCATGGCGATTCCGGTCAATTTCGTTAAGTCGTACTCAATCTACTCGGGTGCGGTCGACGCCATGATTCAGTGGTGGTATGGACACAACGCGGTAGGCTTCCTGCTCACAGCCGGTTTCTTGGGTATGATGTATTACTTCGTACCTAAACAAGCTGAGCGCCCTGTCTACTCATACCGTTTGTCGGTTGTTCACTTCTGGGCCCTTATCTCACTTTATATTTGGGCAGGTCCTCACCACCTTCATTACACTGCGCTTCCAGATTGGACTCAATCAGTGGGTATGGTGATGTCTGTAATCTTGTTCGTACCTTCTTGGGGCGGCATGATCAACGGTATTATGACCCTGTCTGGCGCATGGCACAAACTGCGTACTGACCCCATCTTGCGTTTCTTGATTGTTTCTCTATCGTTCTACGGCATGTCGACTTTCGAAGGCCCGATGATGGCGATTAAGTCTGTAAACGCCCTATCGCACTACACGGACTGGACCATTGGTCACGTTCATTCAGGTGCCTTGGGTTGGGTTGCGATGATTACAATCGGTTCAATGTACTACTTAGTTCCACGTTTGTTCAACCAGAAACAAATTCATAGTATCAAGTTGGTCAACGTGCACTTCTGGCTACACACGATCGGCGTAGTTTTCTACATCGTTTCGATGTGGATTTCAGGCGTAATGCAAGGCTTGATGTGGCGTGCAACCAACGCTGACGGCACCTTGACTTACAGCTTTGTTGAGGGCGTACAAGCTTCATATCCGTTCTGGACGGGCCGCTTTATCGGTGGTTTGTTTATTATCGCAGGTATGCTGCTAATGGCTTACAACTGTTATCAAACCATCCGTGCCGGCCGTCGTGAGACTGCCGCAGGTAACGTCGTACAAACAGCCTAAGGGAGATAACAATGAGTCGTGTAAAACATGAATTTGTAGAAAAGAACCTTGGCTGGTTGTCTGTTTTGATGATTATCGCAGTGTCGATTGGTGGTCTTGTAGAGATCACCCCACTGTTATTCCAAAGCCAAGTACAAGAGCCGGTTAAAGGTTTGAAACCTTACACCGCACTTCAGTTAGAAGGCCGCGATATTTACATGCGTGAAGGTTGCTCTAACTGTCACAGCCAGATGATTCGTCCGTTCCGTGCAGAAACCGAACGTTACGGTCACTATTCACTGGCAGGTGAAAGTGTTTGGGACCACCCTTTCTTGTGGGGCTCAAAGCGTACTGGACCTGACTTGGCTCGTGTAGGTGGTCGTTACAGTGATGATTGGCACTATGTGCATTTGATGAATCCACGTAACGTTGTACCTGAGTCAAATATGCCTGCCTTCCCTTGGTTAGCTGAAAACACGTTAGATGGTGCTTACACAGCTAAGAAAATGGAAGCACTTCGTACATTAGGCGTTCCTTATACGGATGAAGATATCGCTGGCGCAAAAGAAGCTGTTCAAGGTAAGACCGAGATGCAAGCGCTTATTGCTTATCTTCAATCACTCGGGACCGCTCTGAAACGCGCGGATAACGAATGAGTTACGAAGATTACGGCACTTGGCGGGGACTCTTCTCCATCGTGATTTTGGTAATTTTTATTGCCATCGTACTTTGGGTTTACCTGAGCCGCCGCGCCAACAAACAATTTGATGAGGCTGCTAACTCAATCTTTGACGAGAATGAGTCGGAGTCCTCATCTAACGAAAATAGCGAGAAACCGGAGTCCAAGAAAGATGAGTAACTTCTGGAGTGCATGGATCATTGTTCTAACGTTGGGGTTGTTGTTTGTCCTCATCTGGCTATTGCGTTGGAACATGAAAAACTATACGGACATCGATGAAGGCCAGGAGATGGACCATGAGTTCGATGGCATCGTTGAAGTCAATAACCCACTACCTAAATGGTGGACCTACTTGTTCTGGGCGTGTTTTGCTTGGGGCTTTGTTTACCTAGCACTGTATCCGGGGCTTGGTAAGTTCGACGGTTTATTAGGTTGGAAAAGCTCGAACCAAGATGTGCAATCGTTAGCTGAGTCACGTGCAGCCATGAAAGCTTCAAAAGATGACGGCTCTATCGTTCAGTACGACCGCGAAGTGCGTGATGCTGAGGAAGAGTTTGGTCCAATTTTCGAAGCCTATGCTCAAACGCCGATTCAAGAGCTGATCAAAAATGAGGACGCTTTAGAGGTGGGCCAGCGCCTATTCCTGCAAAACTGTTCTCAGTGTCACGGTTCAAACGCAATGGGCGGACGTGGCTTCCCTAACCTGACTGATGACGACTGGTTATATGGCGGTACTCCGCACGACATCAAGACGACCTTGCTTAACGGTCGTCAAGGCAACATGCCTGCATGGGGTGAACAGTTCAGTGATCAGGAAATTACTGAGTTAGCGAACTATGTAGCGAGCCTAAGTGGTCGTGAACGTGACCCAGAACTCGTTGCCGCAGGTAAGAAAAACTTTGCGGTCTGTTCAGCGTGTCACGGTCCAAATGGTAAAGGTAACCAGCAGCTAGGTGCGCCTAATTTGACTGATAATGTTTGGTTGTACGGTGGTTCTATTGCCACTATCGAGGAAACTTTACATTACGGAAGAAACGGTGTGATGCCAGCGTGGAAAGATCTTCTCGGAGAGGATAAAATACACGTTGTCTCAGCGTACATTTACAGCTTGTCTCACGATGAGTAAGTAAATCTGGTTTAAAGCCCCGCTACGGCGGGGTTTTTTGTTAAAGAGGATTATTATTATGCAGAAACCCTGGTATAAGCAGTTTTGGCCTTGGTTTCTAATCGCCCTGCCCGTAACCGTCATGTGCGTGTGTGCGACGATTATTTACCTCTCTGCATCCCAAGGTGGTTTTTCAATGGTAGTCGATGACTACTATAAACGCGGCAAAATGATCAACGCGGTCATTGAACATGTAGAAAAAGCAAAAAAACTGGGAATTTCATTTAATGTCACCGCTCACGACGGTAAGTTCACGTTGCAATATGCGTCTGGACAGCCTAGCGAACTCTCAGCACTCACGGTTGAGTTTGTCCATGCAACGCAATCCACTAAAGATTTTACTCGTCAAGTGACGGTTGGTGCAGATGGTGTATATCGAACCGATATACCTGCTGACATGTCAGGCAAGTACACGATTACCGTGACACCTCACAGTGCTGATTGGAAAGTCAGTGAACAGTTTTATTTTCCATTAGACAAAGCCACGTTGTTGGAGCCGAACCTCTATGGCGTCTGACGTTGAAGACGGCGTTTGTTTTCACTGTTTGCAACCGATACCGCACGGCGTCGAGCTATCGGTTGCGTTCCAAGGTGACGACAAAGCGGTGTGTTGTGCTGGCTGCCAAGCGGTCGCTGAAACCATCATTGAACATGGTTTAACAGCTTATTATAAACATCGTGATTTAGATAAACCTCAACAAACGCCATTATTACCCGAGCAACTCAAAGAACTCGACGTATATGACAACCCTGACGTTCAGTCAGATTTTGTCCGAAACACGGGTGATCATAGTAAGCAAACCACCCTTACCGTGAATAATATCACCTGTGGTGCCTGTGCATGGCTTATCGAGCGAGAACTTGCAAAAACACCCGGGATGATTAAATCGGTCGTTAACGTGAGTAACCAACGTCTTCACATAGAGTGGGACGGTAGCATAATCAAGTTAAGTGATATCATAGCCCGGCTCGCCCGTATTGGGTATCAAGCTCTACCCTTTCAGCAGAACCAAATAGAAGCCAACATCAACGCGCGGCGCAAAGGATTTATTAAACGGTTGGGTGTCGCTGGCTTAGCCACCATGCAAGTCATGATGATTGCCTTCGCTCTTTATTTTGGCGTGGTTTCCGATCTTGACCCAACAACTCAACAATATCTGTGGGTTGTCAGTTTAGTGTTTGCAACTCCCGTGATCTTATACAGTGGCCAGCCTTTTTATAAGAGCGCGCTAAAAAGTATTCAGGCGGGTAGCGTTAACATGGACGTTCCCGTCAGTATCGCGTTAATCGGTGCATACATTGCAAGTTTATATGCAGTCATTATCGGACGCGGTGAGGTCTATTTTGAATCGATCTCGATGTTTACCTTTTTCCTGCTGACGGGTCGTTTTTTAGAGTTGTTAGCCAAAGAAAAGGCTCTCAAATTTTCTACCAATCGCCTTACTTACATGCCCAACTTGGCGCACCGTGAATATGATGGTGGACTAGAGGATATTGCAGCCAAACAACTCAAAATTAACGACATTATTGTTATTAAACCTGGCGAAACCATTCCCGCGGACGGCGTTCTCTTGAGCGATAAGGCCTCGGTCGATGAAAGCTTGCTGACGGGAGAAAGTCGCCCAGTCACCAAAGCAACCGGTGACGGTATTGTAGCAGGCTCGGTTAATCAAAGCGCGACACTGAGAATTAAAGTCACAGCTACCGCTCAACAAACCGTATTGGCTGGCATTGTTGCTATGCAAGATGCTGCTTTAGCCGACAAGCCCAAAGTGCAGAAAGCGATTGACCATATCGCGCAGTATTTTGTGATGACGCTGCTTGCGATCGCCGCGGTTACTTTTTTAGTGTGGTCTTGGTTTGATCCCGATCATGCCCTGTGGGTGACCTTGGCAGTATTGGTAGCTACTTGTCCGTGCGCCCTGTCGTTAGCCGCGCCCACATCGATTACAGGCGCCGTGCATCGACTCAACCGGATGAACGTTTTAGTCAAAGGTGCACAACTGCTTGAGAGCGTAAAACACCTTGATACGGTGGTGTTTGATAAAACCGGTACACTCACTTACGGTCAATTTAAACTGATCGCGCGTGAAGACTATGCCGACATCGATACGATAAATGCGATTGTAAGTGGTTTAGAGCAGCGCTCTGAACACCCGATTGCGGCCGCCTTATCTCAGTTAAGCGATCAACCCACATCACCTGATGCCATTCAAAATTACCCTGGACAAGGCATACTGGCGGAAATTGCTGGCACCGACTATCGATTAGGTCGTTGCGAGTTTATCCAAATCTGGCACCCTAACTGGCAACCCAAGCGACAAAGCAATGTTATTTTAGCCAACCGTCAAGCTGTGTTGGCAGAATTTCAGGTAGATGATGAGGTGCGAGAGGATAGCCATGACGTCATTTCTGCGTTAAAACTGCAAGGTATCCGAACCATCATGTTAACGGGTGACAGCGACGCACGGGCTCAAACACTTGCCTCTCAGTTGGACATTGACGAGGTGCTCAGCGAGCAGTCGCCAGCTGATAAGGTTGATACCATTAAGTCACTGCAGCAACAAAAGCATACTGTTTGGATGATCGGTGACGGGATTAATGACAGTCCCGTTTTAGCACAAGCGGATCTTTCAATGACCTTTGCTCATGCATCCGATATGGCGCAAACAGCGGCGGATGTGGTGCTACTTAATGACCAACTAACGCGTGTATTGGATGTTATCGAAACGGCACGAAAAACGCGTATCATTATGCGTGAAAACTTTATCTGGGCAGCAGGCTACAATCTGACCATTTTACCTATTGCTGCGTTGGGTTTAGTTGCGCCGTGGGCGGCCGCATTGGGTATGTCGTTAAGCTCGTTAGTCGTGGTGGCAAACTCACTAAGGTTGTACCGTTTATGAGTGTTATTTACGCATTAATTCCTGTCGCTATCCTATTTGTCATTTTAGCCGTCGTTATCTTTTTTTGGGCTGTACGCTCAAATCAATTTGAAGACATTGAACGTCAAGGTATGACGATTCTAATGGATGACGATGACGAAAAAGAGCAAAAAAAGCCAAACGATGACCGATCAGATTAATTGGTTTACTCCTCTCTTGATGGGGCTTGCGGGAGCGGGCCATTGCTTGGCGATGTGTGGCGGCCTTGCCGCAGCCATGGGTGTTAATCAGAACCGCCTAACTGTGTTTGTTTATAATTTAGGCCGTCTTACATCCTATTCGTTGTTAGGCGCTATTATGGGTGGCGCAGTAGCATTACTCGCGCCCGACACGCCCTACACGACCCCTGTTCTTAGAATTTTTGCCGCCACCATGATGATACTATTAGGCCTATACTTAGCTGGGTGGTGGCCAATACTGGTTAAACTTGAGTCATTAGGTCGCCCGGTATGGCGTAAGCTCCAGCCGTTCGCCGCAAAATTGCGTGGACAACACGGATTACTACCTGCTTACCTTGCGGGCATGTTTTGGGGCTGGTTACCTTGCGGTTTAGTGTACAGTGCATTGAGTTACGCAGCGGCTTCGGGGAGTGCCTCTAGTGGTGCAGGTTATATGGCTTTATTTGCTTTAGGTACGTTTCCCGCGATGATCGGTTTGGGACTAATTAGCCAGCATGTTGCTCAGCTATTCAGAAGCCAAGGGGTTAGAACAGCCTTAGGCGTCATGATGTTACTCTACGGTTTATGGTCGCTTTTGATCGTAATCAAAGCGTTGCTACAGGGTTAATGCTGATCACTGGTATAGCATCCATTATTGCGCTAAGTTAATGGTAACAATCATTGGTTATGTGTGTGGGAGCATAACATGGAACGATTTAAACGGATTCTCGTCGTGGTTGACCCCGCAGATGAAGAGCACAAAGCGATAAACCGATCATTGCATATCGCTCGTTTAACGCAGGCAAAAATCAGCCTACTCCTCTCTATTTATGATTTCTCTTATGAAATGACCACGATGTTATCGCGCGATGAACGCGATACGATGCGCACAAACCTGATCGCTGATCGTCGAGCCTGGATTGCCGACTTACTAGAGGGCTTTGATACGGATGGGCTCGATATTGATATTACTGTCGTTTGGCATAACCGCCCGTTTGAAGCGATCATCGAGCATGTTCAAAAGCTCGAAGCGGATCTGTTGGTCAAAGCAACGCAAGTTCAACCGAGTTTTCAAAATCTATTATTCACCCCGACCGACTGGCACTTACTGAGAAAGGCGCCCTGCCCAGTCTTGTTGGTCAAGGAACATGCTTGGCCACAACATGGACAAGTGTTGGCCGCCATACACAGTGGATCGGAAGAGCACGAGCACCAACAGCTTAATGACCGTGTTGTAGATACCGCTCAAGCAATGACTGAAGTGCTCAATGCGAGCTTGCATTTAGTGAATGCCTACCCGGCGGCACCTATTAACGTCGCGGTAGAGATTCCCGAATTTGACGTGACTCAATATAGCGACGAACTCGAAAAACATCACAAAAATGCAATGGCTAACTTTGCTCGTAAATACCGTATACCTAATGCACAGCAGCATGTCGAACAAGGTTTGCCTGAACAAGTGATTCCCGACTTAGCTAAACGACTGGATGCAGAACTTGTCGTTTTAGGGACGAAAGGACGGACTGGTTTTTCGGCGGCGCTGTTGGGAAATACCGCTGAACATGTACTAGAGCGTCTTAACTGTGATGTCCTTGCTATAAAGCCCGCTGATTTTAAATCGCCAGTGGCATAATAAACAGTGGTTCGCTATAATCACGCCCTATTTTTCGACGATATCAATATAGGCGTGAGTGGGTATGCAAACGGATCGCACTGAAGCGAAAAAACAGTACGGTTTTAATAAACTGCAAAAGCGCATCCGCAGAGAGACCGGTAAGGCGATTCAGCAGTTTTCGATGATCGAGCATAACGACAAGATCATGGTTTGCCTCTCGGGAGGCAAAGATAGCTACACCCTGCTCGACACCCTAATGTACCTAAAGCGTGTGGCCCCGATCAGTTTTGATATTGTGGCAGTTAACCTGGATCAGAAGCAACCCGGGTTCCCTGAGCACGTGTTACCCAATTATCTCAATAGCCTCGGTGTTGATTACGAAATTGTTGAGGAAGACACCTATAGCATCGTAAAAGACAAAATCCCCGAAGGAAAAACCACTTGCTCACTCTGTTCACGCTTACGCCGAGGGATTCTATATAAAACGGCTAAGCGATTAGGCGCTACTAAAATTGCGCTTGGTCACCACCGCGATGACATGATAGAAACGCTGTTTTTAAATATGTTTTATGGTGGGAAACTGAAATCGATGCCGCCGAAGTTAGTCAGCGATAATGGCGAACACGTGGTTATCCGACCACTAGCTTTTTGCCGGGAGAAAGACATTGCACGTTATTCTGAGGCGATGGCGTTTCCAATAATTCCATGCAACTTGTGTGGTTCACAGGAAAATCTTCAGCGCAAAAATATCAAGGCAATGTTAAATCAATGGGACCGCCAATTCCCCGGCCGTATTGAGAGTATCTTTACTGCTATGCAAAGTGTGACGCCATCGCACCTAGCAGATAGTCAGTTGTTTAACTTCGATGAGGTGCGAGCCACTGGTTTAGAAACGGAAGAAGGCGACACCGCATTCGATGCGCCCTCTTTTAACCAGTCATTCGCTCCTGAAGACGATGATGAACAGTTGATGTCCTCTATCAAAATTACACATATCGCTTAATTTGAAGAAACGGCGGCTTCTGGAGTCGCCGAGTTTTCTTGTTCCATAATAGCTTCAACGATCGGACGATTAACCCGAATCATCGCTTTCAGCTCATCAATGTAATCTTGTCCGCGCTCGGAATAGCTGTGCAAACCGCTTAATAGAGGAATCGCACGTACTTGCTCCTCTCGATCACGCATCACTTCACGGATCTGACGTAACTCAAGATACGGTTCATGTGTGTTAATGTTGCGCATGTAACTTCGAACCGATTGCGCCACGTGGTCAAACTTTGCCACTTCGTGATTCATCCCCTCAGGTCGTTGGCTTGGTACTAGTCCACAACCCTCGCGATAACACCACTGGCCAAATAAATTGAGCCCTTCTTGTGCAAACCGTGATGTACCCCAGGCGGACTCGTTCGCCGCTTGAACGAGCACCATCATGGTCGGAATAATATCCACCCGGCGCTTGAGGATTTCAAATTGCTGTTCGTTATCTAGGGTTGGATCAACTTCGTAGTAATCGACTAAACGAGCGAGTTGACTTTTATCTTGTTCGTTTTCAAAACCTCTGCTGTACGCATTCTCGATGGCAAATAGCTGTTGTCTTTCGTGCAGAATACGTAAATTCTCCGCTTCAATGATGGGCAGTAGATAGCGAAAAAACTCCCTCTTTTTCTCTTGTACATCATTAAACTCGTCAAAATTAGGGATCTCTGTACGAGGTTTTAGGGTTGGCACTGGAGGCAAACCGTGGCTCACTATATCTTTGTCGCTTGTCGGCTTCTCATATTTACTAAAAAACGGTAACAACAAAGCGGCTATACATACCAAGATAAAGAAAATAATAAATAATTTTTTTCGCATTTGAACTCCTTTAAGCAGTCCAGTCATCGGATTGATTAGATTGAGAGGGTGGCTGCAAGCGCACATTGACACCGATGACTTGGCGATAAACCAAACCCAACAGATTTACTAAATAAGGAATCAAAACAAAAAGCAATAGCCCATATGTAATGAGACCCATGATAAAAACCATGTAAAAAGCAAATGTTAGCGCAATAAAAAACGGCAAATGATAATGAGTAATACGGATTGAATAATAGATTGCGTTCAATGGCGATATGCGGCGTTCGACAACTAAGGGGATCGCTAAACAAAAAATCGCTGATGTATACAAGGTCACTATATAGCCTAGTAAAGGCGAGATGCTTGCAGCCAACCATACAAACAGTTGTGAAATTAACGTAGTGATCACGCCCGCAGCAATGAGCGAGGTCACCACTTCAAATCCCTTAAAAATGTGCAAGCCCTTGGTCGGAATATCGATGCTGTGACGTATGCCCATCAGAATAATGCCGCCAAACAACGGAGCCGCTATCGCAGTACTAAACAAGGCTAAGCCTAAGCCTTGAATGGGTGTCATTTGATTAATCGCTTCGGGAGATGAAAGTACTGACATCGGCAACACAATTTGAATGACAGTGACGATAACGAGTAGTACTGCGAGAAAGCTGATCATGGCCGTTACCAGAGGCCAAAAATGCCGCCCAGTAATAGCAAACGCTTCCTTTAGCCATTGCATCGGATGAACACGGTAGTTTCCCTTCAATGCTTCGGCTAAATCTCCGCCCACAATCATTTGTTCTTTTGATTCGTTTTGCTGCAATTTCGACCCCATAAAGCTCTATACATTTGATATAATTAGCGTCAACCATCGATTTTACCATCGATTCTGTAGCTGAGGAAATTTATGCCCACTCAACATCGACGTAAGCGCAGTCCGAAGCGTCCACGTCCAGTAAACCCGAAACTTGTTCTACTCAATAAGCCTTATGGTGTACTCAGTCAGTTTTCTGGGGAGCCAGATGATGTCACCCTTAAAGATTTCGTTCCTCATTCAAACGTTTATCCCGCCGGGCGGCTTGATAAGGATAGTGAAGGTTTAATGTTACTGACAAATGACGGCGTCTATCAGGCGCGTCTTGCAAATCCGAAATATAAAGTAGCTAAGACTTACTGGGTACAAGTTGAGGGCATTCCCGATGAAGCACAATTAACGGCATTGCGTAATGGTTGTGAATTAAACGACGGACTTACCAAGCCGGCACAAGCTTTTGCTATTGACGCGCCTATAGGTTTGTGGCCGCGCAACCCGCCGGTGCGTGAGCGTAAAACAGTTCCCGACTCTTGGTTAAGCTTATCGATCACTGAAGGGAAAAACCGTCAAGTTCGTCGTATGACCGCTCACGTAGGACTGCCTACCTTGCGATTAATCCGTGCTCAAATCGGTCCGTTAAGTTGGCTGGGTTACAGCCAGGAGAATGGCGCGAAGAGCCCCCAGTATGGTAAACTGTGCGACTAGCGTTCCGTGTAGTAACAGAGACAGTAAATCATGACTGAGTCCAAGAAAAACCCCAGTGAAACCAAAGTCATCGTCGGTATGTCTGGCGGCGTAGACTCTTCCGTATCCGCCTACCTACTTCTTCAACAAGGCTATCAAGTTGAAGGCCTCTTTATGAAGAACTGGGAAGAGGATGACGACGATGAATATTGTGCCGCCGCTGATGATCTCGCCGATGCAGAGGCCGTGTGTGAAAAACTGGGCGTTGAGCTACACACCGTTAATTTTGCCGCGGAATATTGGGACGCCGTGTTTGAGCATTTCTTAGATGAATATAAAGCCGGCCGCACTCCTAACCCTGACATCATGTGCAACAAAGAAATCAAATTTAAAGCATTTCTGGAATTTGCAGCGGAAGCCTTGGGCGCCGACTATATTGCTACGGGTCATTACGTGAGACGCGCTTTTAACGATGGCAAGTGGCAGTTATTACGCGGTTTAGATAATAACAAAGACCAAAGCTACTTTCTTTATACGTTGAGTCACGAGCACGTTGCTCAAACGTTGTTCCCTGTTGGTGAGCTCGAAAAACCAGAAGTGCGCCGTATTGCCGAAGAGCAAGGTTTAGTTACTGCCGACAAAAAGGATTCCACAGGTATCTGTTTTATTGGAGAGCGCAAGTTTAAAGACTTTTTGCAACAATACCTTCCTGCTCAGCCGGGTAAGATCGAGAGCGTTGATGGTGAAGAGCTCGGTGATCATGAAGGACTAATGTACCACACCATAGGTCAACGCAAGGGACTTCATATTGGCGGTTTAGCTGACGCCGGCGATGATCCGTGGTACGTCGTTGATAAAGATGTCGACCGCAATGTACTCGTCGTTGCTCAAGGCAAGAATCATCCTCGCCTATTCTCAAAAGGCTTAATAGCGAACCAACTACATTGGGTCAATCGTGAGGAAATAACAGAGCCGTTGCGGTGTGTGGTAAAAACACGCTATCGCCAAGCCGATATAGCTTGCCAAATAACACCTGCCGAAGATGGACGTATTATGGTTTCTTTCGATGAACCTGTGGCTGCGGTAACGCCTGGGCAATCGGCGGTGTTCTATATCGATGATGTCTGTCTGGGTGGCGGAATTATTGAACAACGTATTACCGATTTTGAGGTGCGTTTATGAACGATTGGCAACAGCGGGTTGTTGCTTTAGCGGGAATGGCACAAGCCGCAATCGCCGTTCAGCAGGTCGCACGTACAGGCCGAGTCCATCATGAAGCTGTAGTGGACACCCTTATCAATAGCGTACTTAACCTAGAACCAGAGTCGACAGAAGCGGTCTATGGTGGTTTAGAAGGTGTTCGTCCCGGGTTGATTTTACTCGCCCAACAGTTTCGCAATAATGCCCAGCGTGACCTCGAAATTACTCGGTACATGGTAGGCATGGTGCACCTATCTAGACGCTTGCTGAATCAGCCAAAGTCGCTCAACTTATTAGCAGAGCGGCTGCATCAGGTTGGCCGCCAGTACTATGAGTTTGGCTTCGATAAATATCAAATAACGGCGAGTCTCGCTTCGATTTACCGTGAAGTGATTAGCCCATTAGGGCAACCGATAAGAGTCAATGGCAATCCTAAACTATTAAAGCATGAGGCCAACCAACACTTGATTAGAGCCTTGCTTCTATCAGGTGTACGTAGCGCAGTATTATGGCAACAAGTCGGTGGTAAACGACGTCAGTTTTTATTAGGACGCAAGCGTATGCTGGCGGCCGTCAATGAACTACTCAGCGTGAGTGCATAACTTAAACTGTTTAACTTGGAGAACTTTGGATATGTTACCTTTTTCAACCCTTACGGCTATATCGCCTGTTGACGGGCGTTATGCCAGTAAAGTTGAGCCATTACGTGCCATATTTAGTGAGTATGGTCTAATTAAATACCGCGTGACTGTCGAAGTGCGTTGGTTACAAATGTTGGCTCAGCATGAGGGCATTAAAGAAGTTGCTCCACTTAGCGATGAAGCGAATCAACGCCTTAATGCGATCGTTGAAACATTCAGCGTCGAAGATGCTGAACGTGTGAAAGAAATCGAGCGCACAACAAACCATGACGTGAAAGCGGTCGAGTACTTATTGAAAGAGAAAGTCGCTGACTTGCCAGAATTAGCCAAAGTCAGTGAGTTTATTCACTTTGCTTGCACGTCAGAGGATATCAACAACCTATCACATGGTTTAATGCTTACAGCTGCGCGAGACGATGTCTTAGTGCCTGTTATGCAAGAAATTGTCGATACTGTAAAAGCAAAAGCACGTGAATACCGCTCGGTAGCAATGATGGCACGTACTCACGGCCAACCCGCCACGCCAACCACCATGGGTAAAGAGTTTGCTAACGTCGCGGTGCGTTTGCAACGTCAGCTTGAGCAAGTGCGCGCGGTTGCACTGATGGGTAAAATAAACGGTGCAGTGGGTAACTACAACGCGCACTTAGCGGCTTACCCGAACGTTGATTGGCATCAGGCTTCAGAACAGTTCGTGACTTCTTTAGGCCTGACTTGGAACGCTTACACCACCCAAATCGAACCGCATGATTATATCGCCGAATTGTTCGACGCGGTCGCTCGCTTTAACACCGTGTTAATCGACTTTGACCGTGACTTATGGGGTTATATTGCGCTTAACCATTTTAAGCAGAAAACGATTGCTGGCGAAGTGGGCTCATCAACCATGCCGCATAAAGTAAACCCCATCGATTTTGAAAACTCAGAAGGTAACTTAGGCATCGCCAATTCGGTTATGAGTCACCTCGCGCAAAAGCTTCCGATTTCCCGCTGGCAGCGCGATCTGACCGACTCAACCGTGTTGCGTAATCTCGGTGTTGGTATCGCCCATGCGGTTATCGCGTATCACGCTTCCTTGAAAGGCCTGAGCAAACTTGAAGTGAATGAATCTGTGCTCACGGCTGAGTTAGACGCAAACTGGGAGTTGATGGCCGAGCCCGTACAAACGGTGATGCGTCGCTACGGCATCGAAAAGCCGTACGAAAAACTCAAAGAGCTTACGCGTGGTAAGCGTATCAAGCCGGCCGATTTGGTAACATTCATTGATGCGCTCGATGTCCCTGAAGCCGCGAAAGATGAAATGAAAGCCATGTCACCGATGAACTACATTGGTCGTGCTGAAGCATTTGTAGACGAGCTTAAGTAATGCATTTAGAGAATGTCGATAAGCAAGCCTTTCTCGATTCTGACTGGCAAAAACGCCCGCGCTTGTTTAAGCGTGGGCTCGCTAACGTTGACTTAATCGAGCCCGAAATTTTAGCCGGTCTAGCCATGGAAGATGGCGTTGATGCTCGTATTATCGAACATCGAGCTCAAGCCTGGTCAGTCACTCACGGCCCTTTCGAGGAGTACGAATCGCTCGGTGATGCGAATTGGACGTTACTCGTGCAAGCAGTCAATGAATGGATGCCCGATGTCCACTCGCTGTTGCAGGCGTTTCGTTTTTTACCCGAGTGGCGCATTGATGATGTGATGGTGAGCTTCTCCGTTGAAGGCGGTGGCGTTGGGCCACACGTTGACGAATACGATGTGTTTATTGTGCAAGGTGCGGGTCGTCGTCATTGGCGCGTGGGTGCACGTCAATCGACTACGCCAACTTATCCGTGCGAGGATCTCAAGCAGATCAAAGAGTCCTTTGATGCGATCATCGATGAAGTACTAGAACCCGGTGATGTTCTGTATATTCCAGCCGGCTGCCCACATGATGGCATCGCACTTGAACCTTGTCTCAATTATTCCGTCGGTTTTCGTGCGCCGAATCAAGCCGAATGGCTTGCTCAGCTCGCTGACATGGCATTACAGACTGAGCAACTTAAACAACGTTACACCGATCCGAACCTCTCGAGTGACAACCCAAGTCATATCGTAACTGAAGCGCAGCTAGGCCAAGTCAAACAACTTCTTAAATCAGCGGTTGAGTCGAGTGATTTTGATGAGCTCATTTTACGTGCTCAGTCAATGAGTAAGCGCCCTCTTCCTGAGCCCGAGTTGCCGATGGTGCCCGAACAAGTGCCTGCTTTACTAACGATGGATAATGCAACCGTCGTTCGTACACCGGGTTCGCGTCTACTTAAGCACTTCGACAAACCACATTACTTTGCCAACGGTGAGTTGTTTGTGGTGACCGCTGAAGCTGAGGCACTGGCTAAGCAGCTTGCAGAGCTCACCGATGAAACAGCGATTACCGAATTGGCGCCCGTGTGCAGTGACGCGTGTGGGCAAGCGCTGATCGCATGGTTAGTCAATCAGGGTGTTATCGAGCTATTAATTGACTAATTTTTGTTAACAAGTTGCCGTTTACGTCAACTGTAAACAACAGTTGCTAAACACCCGTTTGAATAACGATTTTAGTTTTGTTTTTTAGTAGCGCGTTAACATTCCAAGTGGTAATGTGCGCGCAATTTTGAAAACCAATGAGGATGGAAATTCATGTCTCTATTTGAGCATATTGAATTCGATAATCACGAACAAGTGACCTTCTGCCATGATGAAGAATCTGGTCTTAAGGCTATTATTGCCGTTCACGATACAACGCTCGGCCCGAGCTTGGGCGGTACGCGTTTATGGAACTACGCTTCATCGGCTGAAGCATTAACCGACGTGTTACGTCTTTCACGTGGCATGACCTATAAAAGCGCCATGGCTGGCCTTCCTCTAGGTGGCGGTAAAGCCGTAATCATCGGCGATGCTAAAACCATTAAAAGTGAAGCCCTATTCCGTGCTTACGGCCGTTTCATTGAAACCTTAGGTGGCAAATACATCACCGCTGAAGACGTCAACATTCGCACGGCGGATATCGATATCGTTGCTAAAGAAACAAGCCATGTTGCCGGTACTGCAGATAAAGCAGGCGATCCATCGCCTCACACTGCGCTCGGTACTTATTTAGGCCTTAAAGCGGCGGCAAAACACCGTTTAGGTTCTGATGACCTTAATGGCGTAACGATTGCAGTGCAAGGTTTAGGTGCTGTTGGTTATGACTTTGCCGAATACTGTGCTAAGGAAGGCGCGAAGTTGATCGTAACGGATATCAACGAAGACGCCATGCAACGTGCTAAAGATGAGCTAGGTGCACAGGTTGTGGGTCTTGACGAAATCTATGGCGTCGAGGCTGACGTATACGCGCCATGCGCACTCGGTGCAACAATTAACGATGAAACGCTTAAGCAGTTAAAAGTTAAGATCATTGCAGGTAGTGCAAACAATCAGTTAGCGACTCCAGCCCACGACCAGAAAGTTAAAGACATGGGTATTCTATACGCACCTGATTATGTCATTAACGCAGGTGGTGTTATCCACGTCTGTTCTGAAGCAGCTAACTTCTCGCTTGAAGAGACTGACAAACGTGTGCGTGATATCTACAACACACTCGATAAGCTTTTTGCACGTGCCAACGAAGAAAACCGTCCAACCGGCGAATTGGCCGACGAGATGGCGCGCGAAATCATCGCTAACGCGAAAAAATAATAGCGTAATGGGCTACCTTAGTGATTAAGGTAGCTCAAAATAACTTCAAGCGGGTGTCTCACCCGCTTACCTTCCAAACGTTTTACCTGCGAGCGGCAAGAGAATCCAGTCGCAGTAATACCACTGGTTCCGTACTGTTTAACCGCTTCAGCCCAATCCATTTGATACAAAGCAATACTCTCTTTCAAATTGCTACGTTCATGCCCAAATGTTCCGGCCATACCACAACAGCCCGCTTGGACAATATCGAGCTGCAAGCCAACACTGGTAAATAGCGCCTGCCAGTGCTTTGCTGACTCGGGAATGAAGCTCTGCTCGGTGCAGTGTAACAGCAAACCGTAACGGCGATGACTGCTCTCGAGCTCGAGTTTCTCTGCCTTGCCCTGTAACCACTCGATGACTGTTTGCACGTTCAATGCTGCAGCTTTATCACCTAACACGTGGTGATACTCGTCGCGGAATACCAATGCGGTGGACGAATCAACACCCACGCGTTCAATTTCGGTATCGAACAAGGGCGCTAGGTACTCATAAACACGTTCAGCCGTTTGCTTAAACTCCGATAAGAAGCCTTTCACATGTTGAGCTTTACCTTGTCCTACAAACGGTATCAATACAGGTTGATAACCTAAACGAGCAGCGAGTTGCGCGAAAGAATGCACGATCTCAGCTTCGTAAAAGCTGGTGAAAGGATCTTGTACGATAGCCACTAGCTGTTGTTGCTGTTCTACTGGTAACTGGGCGAGCTCACTCGGCTCCGCGACTCGGAACTCTGACTGTTGCCACCGTTTAACCAAGTTAGGCACAGAAAACGCGGGCGTATCGACATAACCCACAACTTGTTTCAAGAAAAAGTTGCTCAGTGGGTTTTTGATAATGGCATTACTAAACTTAGGAAACTTTGCACCCACCTTAGCCGTGCTTTCAACACTTCGCACAAGATGATCTTTAATGGGGCGCGGATACCGAGAGTAGTAATGCTGTAAAAACTCAGCCTTAAACGTCGGCACGTCGACACTCACTGGACATTGATTAGTACAGGCTTTGCACGCCAAGCACTTGTCCATTGACGCCTTCACTTCGTGGCTGTAGTCATCTTTTAAATCGTTGCGGTTACGCCACTTTTCAAACCAAGATACTTCGTCATCAGGCTGCTTATCCGCGCGGTAATTCTGTTCCGCAGTTAAGCGCAACCATTCACGCATCAATGACGCGCGTCCTTTGGGCGACATACGACGGTCACGTGTCACTTTATACGAAGGACACATTGCTGCTTTGGTATCGTA
>Ga0114983_1000327_pt1 | contig 20166 bp, 16 predicted proteins | sample Shrwel_input2_RT_FD_87182 | JGI IMG/M metagenome (GOLD analysis project Ga0114983, IMG submission 87182) | Subsurface microbial communities from deep shales in Ohio, USA - Utica-3 well 1 S input2 RT | ecosystem: Environmental > Aquatic > Deep subsurface > Shale gas/oil reservoir > Produced... | reverse complement strand
CACGCGGCCGCGCAAGACACTGGACTGGCGCACGCCACTGGAAGTGTACGCCGAGGTGCTCAAGAAATCGGTCGCCGGTCCCGGCACCCTTCAATAGCGTTGCACTTGGAACTTGAGACCGCCAACCCTGCTTGCCGACAGTATGAATGAGGATGGTGTACGGCTGCTTCTTGGCGTGATGTCGCTACTCTTTGCCGCCTACATGCTGGTCCGGCCTGCAACGGGACGGCCCGTATCTCCACGCTGGGCGCTGCCAGCCGGAGCTGGCTGCGGCTTCACCAGCTTTCTTGCTCACGCCGGGGCTCCACCACTCAACCTCTACCTGATCCCACGGCGGCTCACCAAGGAGACCTTCATCGCCACCAGCGCCATTGCCTTCGCAGCGGTGAACCTGATCAAATTGCCGCCCTATCTGTGGCTCGGCGAGATCAACCTCACCAGTGCCTGGGTGTCGCTGATGCTCCTGCCGATGGCGTGGGCTGGGGTGAAGAGCGGCCTGTGGTTGCAACATCGAGTCAGCGAGTTACTCTTCTACCGCCTGGTGATCGTCGCCATGGCAATCGTTGGCGTGCAGCTCGTGGTGAAGGCGCTGAGCTGAATGATTTGAGCTATGGTGATTTCTTTTGCGGGGAGAGGAGACAGAAAGGGCGACGTATGCTGTTGATTTATCAAGACCAAGATCTCAATCGACACGAGCATATACGCCTTGACAGATTCTACCCTCCGAGCCCTATCGCAGCCAGAACCCGATATTTTCGACCCGTTTCTCGCGTTGCTGCATGCCGCCAAAGTGGCAGAAGACCTGCACCAGCGCCTCGTAGGTTTGCTCGGCATCTTGGCATGGGGCCGCCCAAGCATGGAAGCGCCGTGAGTCGCCCAGCTTATTGACGGCGAAATTGACCTTGCAGCACTACCCAGCGACGTCCGTCTCGATTTCACCCCAGTCGTGCTGGAGCTGGAAACCGGGCTGGGTCTCGAAGCGCACTGTTTGCTTGCTCGGCCGCAGCGCCCGCTTGGGCTGAATGTACATCCGCACGATGGTGCCCCCCGCTGGTGTAGCCCTGCTCGCGGATCAACTGGAAGATCACTTCGCCGTTCCAGACGTTATTGGCCAGCAGCTGATCGATGATCGGCTTGTAGAGATCCAGCTTTTTTTCTCGTGGCTTGGCCGGCCGAAAGCTGAATCCAGGTTTTTAAGCACTGCACGGTGATGTATAGTCTGGAATGGCTGGTACCGAGGCAACGGCAGGTGGAGTAGAAAACTTGGCATTGTGGCTGTTATGTGTGGGGAAACAAACCTACTTTCTTCGCATTAATTATTCTAAAAAGCCTATTTTATCCCAAAATATTAGCAAGCAGGATTTATAATGCTAAAAACAACCGCTGAAAAATTTATACTAAAGGCCATGCGGCCATGGCTGGGTTCCGAACACGCAGCTATGCATTGGTATCAATTCGAAAAGTTTTCTCCGGATGGGTTGACGGCTCAAGATTTGGTTCAGAAAGGACGAGCTTACGAAGTGATGCAATACCTGCACCACCTTCATTATGGAGGTGTTTCATAGGTCCTTCTGTAGCGGTTGAAGGGCGGTGTTAATGGCCAAGAAAATTGATCCACATACCGGCCAACGCTTTTGATCCGCCCCCGGAAGCACCAGATTCGTACTTTGGCACTCAGCGAAATCGAATTAAAGACCTTGTATCAGCGTGTGCGCAGCTACCCCTGCCTCAATAACCGTCCTTGACCTCGCGCCTTGCGGCCACCCTGCCGATTCACCATGATGGCCTGTATCATCAGCAGGCTAAGCGCATTCATCGCCGCCAGAACGACAGGGACGCCCCATGAGCCAGACCGACGCCCAGCTACGTGAGCTGATCCTCACCCTCGTGCCCGATGATGGCAAGACCATCGGTAACGCCAGGCTGCTCAAGCAGCTCAGCGAAGAGGCCGGCGAGATCGACAAGCTCGACTACGAGCAGGTCCGCGATGGCTTGATCGAGGAAGGCGTGCTGGGCAAGGGACGAGGCCGGGGAGGCTCGGTGTACCTGATGGATGGCAGCCCGGAGGATGCTGCACACTCCCGACAGAGTGAAGATACAGTGCATGATTCCCCTGCCCCCGACCTCACCCTGCAGATGCAAGAGGTGCCTGCCGAGCTGCCCCTGAGCGAGCAGCAGGCAAAACCGAGGCGGGCCACCAGGCCGCGTCAGAAGAAGCCTGACCAGGCTGAGGTGCTCTCCTACCGTTACGACGAGAAGCGCAAGAACAACCCCCACGTGGGCATGGTGGATACCGCCAGCGACGGGGTGGAGGAGACCACCACCTGGGCCTACGACCCGCATCTCGATCCCGACCTGCAGTTCGACTCCTCCGCCAACCGTGCTCAGGTCGAGGCGCTGATCGACCATGCCCTGGCCTCGGGTGACCAGGAGAAGATGAAGGCCGCGCTCGAGGAGCTCAAGCGTCGGCAGTCACCCTACCTGCAGTGGACCGGCAAGGCCGAGCGCACCAGCTTCGAGGTGGATACCGTCTCGCTACACGTCCATGAGCGCATCGACCCCGCCACCATCCTCGGCGAGGTGCAGAAGCGCATGAAGGCGGGAAAGAGGGGCGGCAGCGCCTTCCAGCCCGACATGTTCCATGCGCCCTTCGAGAACCTCCCGCTACGGGAAGCCATCGACTTCTACAAGCACGAGCGCGACTGGGCCAACCGCCTGATCGCCGGCGACTCCCTGCTGGTGATGAACTCCATGCTGCAGAAGGAAGGCATGGCCGGGCAGGTGCAAATGATCTATATCGACCCGCCCTACGGCATCAAATACGGCTCCAACTTCCAGCCGTTCACGAACAAGCGCGACGTCAAGGATCGCAAGGACGAGGACCTCACCCAGGAGCCGGAGATGATCAAGGCCTTCCGGGATACCTGGGAGCTGGGCATCCACTCCTACCTCACCTACCTGCGGGATCGGTTGCTGCTGGCGAGGGAGCTGCTGAGTGAGAGCGGGTCCGTGTTTGTGCAGATTTCCGATGAGAATGTTCATCGTGTAAGGGAAATATGCGATGAGGTCTTTGGTGCAGACAATTTTTGCTCAGAAATTGTTTATCGAAAGACAGCCGCAGTAAGCAGTCCAGATGCTAAGGTCAAGACCTTGGCCACTGTGACTGATTTCGTGATTTGGTATGCCAAATCACGCGAGAGCGTGAAGTATAATCAGCTTTACCATGAGAAGTCTCAAACATCAGATTCTGCAGGTGTTTATGTAAGATGCCAAGAAGAAGATGGAAGAAGAAGGAGGCTTAGTAAGGATGAGAGGCGGCATGGAGTGCTTCATAATGGAGCAAAGGTCTACCGGATAGACAATGCAACATCCACTGGCTTCAGTGAAAAGCTCTCGGAAAGCTTTCCTTTGAACGGATTTGACCTTGATTGTGGTGGAAACAAGCATTGGAAAACAACGATTAAAGGTCTGGAAAATCTTGCAAAGGCAAAAAGAGTCGAGCCTTCAGGTTCGACGCTTGGATATGTGAGGTTCATTGACGACTTCCCTGTCTACCCAGTTGTTAATACTTGGCAAGATACTGGAACAGGAAGTTTTACCGACGATAAAGTCTACGTTGTCCAGACCGGGGTGAAAGCCCTAGAGCGCTGCCTACTGATGACCACCGACCCCGGTGACTTGGTACTAGACCCCACCTGCGGCTCCGGCACCACCGCCTATGTGGCCGAGAAGTGGGGCCGGCGCTGGGTTACCTGCGATACCTCCCGGGTGGCCGTGACCCTGGCCAAGCAGCGGCTGATGACCGCCAGTTACGACTACTACGAGCTGAAGTACCCTCAGGAGGGGCTGGGTGGCGGTTTCATCTACAAGACAGTGCCGCACATCACCCTCAAGTCGATCGCCAACAACCCGGAGATCGATGAAATCTACGAGAAGAAGCATCCTGCAATCCAACACTGCCTGGAGCGGCTAAACGCCTCCTTGCAGCAGGAGCCCCCTTCCCGCCCCTTCACCGTGATGGAAGGCGCTCGCAAGGGGCAGCAGATCGACTTCGCCAAGGATGCCGGCAAGACCCAGACACTGCCTTCGGGGGAAGAAGTGCCGGTCAATGCCCTGCTGGAGTGGGAGGTGCCTTTCGATTATCCCGAGCACTGGAACCAGGAGGCGCTGGACGCTCTGGCCGGGTTCCACTCCTGCCGTCAGGCCATGCAGCAACACATGGATCAAAGCATCGCCAACCATGCCGGGCAGGAGGTGCTCTACGACCAGCCGGAGGTGAGCCGCGACAAGCTGCGTATCACCGGCCCCTTTACCGTCGAGGCCGTACCCTTCGCCACCGTGCTGGGTCTGGACGAGGCCGAGCAGCCCAAGGAGGCCGATGTCGCCGTGGCGCGCTCCGGGGCCACCTCCCGCCATGCCCAGTGGCGCGAGGAGCTGCTCAAGGCGGGTATCCGCGGCAAGGGGGGCCAGCATCTCAAGCTGATGGACCTCGAGACCCTGCCCGGGGCCAAGTACCTGCATGCCGTGGGTACGGTGGCGGAAACCGGCGAGCGAGTCGCCGTCAGCTTCGGCCCCGAGTACGCCGCCCTGGAGCAGCGCCAGGTGGAGATCGCCAAGAACGAGGCCGGTGACCTCTTCCCGCTGCCCAAGCTGCTGGTGTTCTGTGCCTTCACCTTCGACCCCGAGGCCGCCAAGGATATCGACAGCATCAAGGGCATCCAGGCCCTCAAGGTGCAGATGAACACCGACCTGCTCACCGAGGACCTCAAGAAGAACGCACGCAGCAACGAATCCTTCTGGCTGATGGGCCAGCCTGACGTCGAGGTGCATGAGCTGAAGGACGGTAAGTTGCAGGTCGAGGTGCACGGCTTCGACTACTTCGATACCAAGAGCGGCGAGCTCAAGTCCGGCGGCAAGCGCGACATCGCCGTGTGGGAGCTGGATACCGATTACGACGACCGCTCCCTCTACCCCCGCCAGGTGTTCTTCCCCATGGCCGGCAAGAAGGATGGCTGGTACAAGCTCAAGAAGGATATTCGCGCCGAGCTCAACGAGGAGCTGCTGGGCCAGTACCACGGCACCAAGTCACTCCCCTTCGAGCCCGGCGACAACCGCTGCATCGCGGTGAAGATCGTCGATAACCGCGGCATCGAATCGCTGAAAGTCGTTCGGCTGGACTGACCCATGACACAGCACACCAGTCTCTTCGAGGTGCTGGCTCGCCATGAGGGGGTCGATACCGAATACAAGGCGGCCCGGGGCGGGCTGCCCAAGAGCCTGTGGGAGACCTACAGCGCCTTCGCCAACACCGCGGGTGGCACGATCTACCTCGGGGTGAAGGAGGGCAATGAGGGTCCATCCACAGCCGGTCTCACGGAAGTGGATGTGGATAAGCTGCGCGGTGAGTTCTGGGTCACGCTCAACAACCCCCAGAAGGTCAGCGCGAACATTCTCCAGGAGCACCACGTCAGCGTCGAGACCTACCGGGGCGATGCCATCCTGGTGATCGAGGTGCCCCGCGCCACACGCAGCGAGCGGCCGGTCTATATCGGCGTCGACCCCTTCAAGGGCAGCTACCGCCGCAACCACGAGGGCGACTTCCGCTGCAACGAGGCCGAGGTGCAGCGCATGTTCGCCGACCGCCTCGAACAGCAGCCGGCCGACAGCCGCATCCTCGAGCACTTCGGCGTCGATGACCTCGATCCTGCCTCGCTCCAGCAATACCGCAATCGGGTGGCCTCGCGGGTGCCCGATCACCCCTGGCTGACCGAGAACGACCTTGGCCTGCTGACTAAGCTGGGCGGGTGGCGCAAGGATCGTCGCAGCGGGGAGGAGGGGCTGACCCTGGCCGGGCTGCTGATGTTCGGCAAAACAGAAGCCATCCAGGACCCCGCCGCCCTGCCGGGCTTTCAGGTCGACTACCGCGAGCGCCTGGCCGAGGACGACGAGACCCGCTGGAGCGACCGCATCCACATCGATGGCACCTGGGTCGCCAACCTCTTCCAGTTCTACCAGCGTGTCGCCCAGAAGCTCGGCTACGACCCGGCCCTCAAGGTGCCCTTTCAGCCCGACCGCAGAGCCCAGAGCGATGCCCATGAGGCGCTGAAGGAGGCCCTGGTCAATGCATTGATCCATGCCGACCACACCGGCCAGGGAGGCATCATCGGCGAGCGCTTCAAGGATCGCTTCGAATTCTCCAACCCCGGCACCCTGCTGCTCTCCCAGGAGCAGTTGATGACGGGGGGCGTCAGCGAGTGCCGCAACAAGTCGCTGCAGTTGATGTTCCAGCTGCTCGGCGTGGGCGACAAGGCGGGCTCCGGTCTCGACAAGATCCGGCGCAGCTGGCACGCCCACCTGTGGCAGCCGCCCAGCCTGAAGGAAACCCTGCGGCCCGATCGCGTGATCCTTACCCTGCCGCTGATCAGCGTGATGCCCGAGGACGTGATGGCACGCCTGCAGCAGCGCTTCGGTCAGGCCTTCGAGGAGCTCTCCCCCGATGAGGCGCAGACGCTGGTCATCGCCGCCCTGGAGCAGCAGGTCACCAACCGTCGCCTGCAGGAGATGCTGACCCTGCACCGGGTCGATATCACCCAGATGCTCAGTGGACTGGTGGAGAAGGGCATGCTAGTGCCCCATGGACGCAGCCGGGGTGCCTACTACACCCTGCCGGCGTCGCTCGCCGCCCCGACCGATCTCAAGGTGGAGAGCAGCTCCCCACACTCCGACACTATGTTCCCTCATAGTGAGCCGAGCTCCCCCCACAAGGACGCTACCTTCCCGCATAGTGAAGAGAGCTCCCCCCGCAGCGGTGCCGATGAGCACGCTCCGGCGTGGGAAGTACTGCAGCGCATCGCAGCCCCGGTCGCTGCCGCCAAGCGCACTCAGCCCGAGGCGATGCAGACGACGCTGCTCAAGCTCTGCCAAGGCCGTTTCCTCACGCTTCGTCAGCTGTCCGAGCTGCTCCAGCGTTCGCCCAAGAACATCGGTGAGCGGCATGTGGCCCCGCTGGTGAAGGCAGGCAAGCTCGAGCTGCGCTACCCCAATGTCCCGAACCACCGGCAGCAGGGCTATCGCACGGTAGAAGGAGTTACCGAATGACAACCCGATCACTGATCATCAACTCGCCCTACGATGCCCCCTCGGCCTACTGGGAGCGTGATGGCAAGCAGATGACCCTCCAGCAGGGGCGTCGCCCGGCGGCCTACGAGATCTTCGATACCCGCAACAACACCCAGCGCACCGAGCCTCTGGAGCAGGTCAACCGTATCCGGCAGCGCGTCGATGAGTGGCGGGCGGATGGCTACCCAGGCATCACCAGCGTTACCCGCCAACTTCTCTATCATTGGATAGAGCGCGGTGACTGGGACCCCGATGCCTGTCGCTGGGAGGGTGGCCCTCGCCAGTACCCGTTCTACTTCTGCCAGCTCGAGGCCATCGAGTCCCTGATCTGGTGGCTGGAAGCGCAGGAACCCTACCGCCAGGGCATCTTCCTCAGCGGGGATGGCGGCCCCTGGGAGCGCATCTGCAACAAGATGGCCACCGGCTCCGGCAAGACCTCGGTGATGTCGCTGATCATCACCTGGCAGACCCTCAACGCCATCCACTACCCCAAGGACCGCCGCTTCTCCAAGGCGGTGCTGATCATCACCCCGGGCCTCACGGTGAAGAGCCGCCTTCAGGTCTTGAAGCCAGGCCACCCCCAGAACGTCTATGACGAGTTCAACCTCTGCCCCAACGAAGCCATGCGGCAGCAGCTCAATCGGGTCGAGCTGGTCATCGAGAACTGGCACACCCTGATGCCGCTCAAGGAGCAGGCCCGCTCCGTAGTCAAGAAGGGCAAGGAGAGCGACGAGGCCTTCACCCGTCGCGTGCTGGGGTCGCTAGCCAACGAGCGCGACCTCATCGTGATCAACGACGAGGCTCACCACGCCTATCGCCAGCAGGCCGAATCCAAGGTCAGCAAGAAGCAGGCCGAGGAGTTGGGCATCGACCTGGAGGAGGCCACCCGCTGGATCGAGGGGCTGGATCGTATCCACAAGACCCGTCGTATACGGCAATGCTTCGACCTCTCCGCCACGCCCTTCGCCCCCACCGGCAAGAGCAACACCGAGTCCGGCCTGTTCGAGTGGATCGTCTCCGACTTCGGCCTCAACGACGCCATCGAGGCGGGGCTGGTGAAGACCCCGCGGGTGGTGGTGCGCGACGACGCCCTGGCCAACGCCAAGACCTACGCCAGCAAGCTCTACCATCTCTACCGTGAGGATGAGGTGAAGGAAGACCTCAACCGTCGGGCTGAGCCTAGCGCCCCCCTGCCCGACCTGGTGCAGAAGGCCTACGCCCTGCTGGCCTACGACTGGAAGGAAACCAAGCAGCAGTGGGAGGAAGCGGGCCACACCATTCCCCCGGTGATGCTCACCGTCTGCAACCGCACCGAGACCGCGGCGCGCATCGAGAACTTCTTCAACGGAGGCGACTGCCTGATCCAGGATACCCAGGCCCCCGATGCCACCCTGCGGGTGGATTCCAAGGTGCTCGAGAAGGCCGAACAGGGAGAAACCACCAGCACCAAGGACAAGCAGTATGCCGCCCGGCTGGAGGCCCTCATCAAGGCCGCCAAGCTCCCTGCCGACAAGGAGGCCGACCTGTTGGCCATGAAGCAGGAGGAACAGCTGCGCGCCCTGGTCGACACTGTCGGCAAGCGCGGCCAGCCGGGGCAGTATCTTCAGAACGTCATCTCGGTGGCCATGCTCTCCGAGGGCTGGGACGCCGCCAACGTCACCCACATCATGGGGCTGCGTGCTTTCACCAGTCAGCTGCTGTGCGAGCAGGTAATCGGGCGCGGGCTGCGTCGCGTCTCCCATGATATGGACGCCGATCGCAAGTTTCTCCCCGAGTACGTCAACGTCTTTGGCGTGCCGCTCTCCATCTTCCAGGACGCCAGCGAAGGCGGCGAGGCACCCCCGCCACCCAAGCCCAGCGTGCGCATCGAGGTGGAGCCAGGCCGCAACCACCTGGAAATCCGCTGGCCCAACGTTGATCGCATCGACAACGTGCTCAAGCCGGAGCTGGTGATCGACTGGCAGAGCGTACCCACGCTGCCCCTCGACCCGGCCCAGACCCCGCTCAACGCGGATATCGCTCCCTCGCTGACCGGCTCACCCAACCTGGCCATGGTCACCGAGATCGACCTCGAGCGAGCCGTGGAGGAGTTCCGGCTGCAGAATCTGATCTTCCGCGCGGCTCGCAAGCTCTACCTGCAGAACAAGGCCACCTTCGGTGGCGACAAGCAGTACCTCGCGGTGCAACTGATCCGGCTGGTCGAACAGTTCCTGGAAAGCCGAAAGCTGGATATCCCCAGCCTCTGGCACCAGGACCCGGTGCGTCGCCGGCTGCTCTTCGCCCTCAACATGGATACCGTGGTGGGCCATGTGAATCGCCACGTCACCGAGCAGAACGTGGAGCGACAGGAACTGATCTTCGAGGAGCACCAACCCATCGGTGCCACGGCCTACATGCGGCCCTGGCTCACCACCAAGCCCTGCGCCCCGACCGAGTGCTCCCAGATCAGCCACGTCGTCTACGACAGCGCCTGGGAGAAGATGGTCGCCGACGTCTGCGAGGACCACCCCGGCATCGCTGCCTGGGCCAAGAACGACCATCTCGACTTCAAGGTGCGCTACCTGTGGCGCGGCTCCTCGCGCAACTTCGTGCCCGACTATCTGATCCGTCTCACCAACGGCAGGACCCTGGTGCTCGAGGTGAAGGGCCAGGACAGCCAGCAGAACGCCGAGAAGCGTGCCGCCATGGAAACCTGGGTGAAGGCGGTCAACGAGCAAGGCGGCTTCGGCCAGTGGGCCTTCGATACCGTGTTCGAGCCGGCACAGACGCGGGACGTCATCGAAAGGCACCTGTGATGCTCTGGTCAAGGAGACGGCCTACACGAGCTTGAATGGCTCGATGTCGCGAAAGATGCCAGTCTTGGTCATGTCGCGGCGCAGGGTGAAAACCTCCATGGCCGCGACCGGGTCGACCTGATCCAGATTGTCGAAGTGGATCTTTCCCCACTGCGCGCGGGTGGTCTTCATGCTGAACAAAGTAGTGGTCGTGTTCACTGCCGGTGGCGGGGCGGGGGGCTTTGGCGGTAACGGAAATGAGCGACTCCAGCTCTGCCCCCGACATTCCAGCGGTTCGATCAGGCGAGCGCAAGCTCCTCCAGCAGTGCCGCCAGCGCCTGTCGCTCACGCCCCTCCAAGGTCTTCAGGGGTAGCGGCAGACTGGGCGATTCGGCAAGCCTCGAAAGCTCCGCTGCGGTCGCCACCACACGCAGGCTCCCACCGTGCTGTCGGAATAGCGCCCACAGCGACTCCAGACGTTGGCTCAGCCGCATGGCTTCCTCTGCGCGACCGGCCTGGGCGGCGCGGGTGATGGCCAGTGCGGTCTCGGGAAACAGGCCGCCGATCACCGAGTACCAGTCGTCACAGCCTGCATTCAGCCCTATGGCGGCCATGGGGTCGCCGCTGACGCCGATCGTCACCCCCGCAGGCACCAGGGTTCGCAGCCGCTCCACCCGTTCCCGGGCGACCTCTGGCTCGACGGGAACGCCGGGGATCTTGATCGAGGCCACCTCGGGCAGCTGGGCGATACGCCCGTGCAGCTCATCACTGAAGGTGAAGTGGGTGGTGCCGGGGTTATCGTAGACGCACAGTGGTACAGAGAGCCGCGCGGTGACGTCCTGGTAGAGGCCGAACACCTCCTCGTCGGAGAGGGGCTGATAGCTCATCGGCGCAAGCAGCACCGCGCTGGCCCCCGCCGCTTCGGCATCCTCGGCCAGGGCAAGCACCTCGCGGGTGCGCAGGGCGCTGATGCCTACGATCACCGGCACTTCGCCAGCGTGGGCTACGGCGAGCCTAGTGATGCGCGCCCGCTCATCGCGAGTGAGATAGGCATAGTTGCCCGTCGAACCAAGCACGCCGATAGAGTCGACCCGCGCGGCGGCCAGCCGCTCGATCAGACCGACGAAGGCGACCTCGTCGATGGTCTGCTCGTTCATGGGCGTCAGGGGAAAGGCGCTGAGACCAGTCAACATCAAGGAGGCTCCTTGTTCGACAGTTCACGTAGGGCTTGCTTGAGAGTATGTCATAGCCGCAATGCCACTGGAGCAACCCTTTTCCCTTTCTCCTTTGGGGTTCGCAACTTGCTGACTTTTCAGGGCAAGCCCCTTCCCCTTGATCTACCCTTCCCTTCCACCTTTCCGCCCTTTGGGAGTTTTCACCTTTTGCTGATGTAATACCGCTAGGCTGACCATCCTGCGCGCTTGACATTCTCTGGCGCTGTAGCAAAACTATACGCAATCTACGTATACTTTATGAAAGCAATTTTTGTCGAGCTGCCGGCCTTCGAGCGGCATCGCGCTGCCTACTTCGACGACGCCGCATTTCGTGCCTTCCAGAGCTTCTTGCTCAAGAACCCCACGGCCGGTGACGTCATCCAGGGAACAGGAGGGCTGCGCAAGGTTCGGTTCAGCGACCCCAAGCGGCAGAAGGGCAAACGGGGCGGTGTTCGCATCATCTACTACTGGTGGCTGGGTGGCTCCCAGTTCTGGCTGTTTACCCTGTACGACAAGGATTCACAGGATGACCTGACGCCAGCCCAGCGCAAGACCCTGAAACAGCTGCTGGATGCGGAGCTCAACGCGAGGACATGACCATGGGCCGTAACATCTTTGACGAGCTCGTCGAGGGCTTTGATGCTCTGGCGGATGAGCGCAAAGGCAAGCGCACGCTGCGCTCTCACTCCGTAGCACTGGAGGAGGTTCCAGACGTCACGGCCAGCGAGCTCATCGCGCTACGGGAACAGCTGCATATGTCTCGCCCCGTATTCGCCATGTACCTGCGCATCAACCCCAGGACACTGGAGAACTGGGAGCAAGGCCGCGCCAAGCCCAACGCCCAGGCGAAGACCCTGATCCGGCTCGTGCAGAGGTACCCCGAGACCATCGAACACTTGGCATCGCTCAATTGACCCAGCTAGAGACGTTCCCGCACAGGGTCTATGCTAGAGGACTGATGTACCCAGGGAGGGAAATCCATGGTGCTGAAATCACTCCTGGCCCGAGCCGTCGCAGCTGGCGAGCAGGCTCACCGTCAGAGCCAGCAGGACGGCTGGTCCGATGGATGGCACACCCGGGCGAGCACCGCGGAATCGTTGCGCGTGCTGCGTGACTCCACCGCTGATGCGGCCAAATCTACCGCCCATACCGCCACCACCCAGGATGGGTGGCGACGACTTGCTCGTGGAGCGGGGAAGGTGGTCGGTGGTGCGGCCGTGGTGGCCGGTGGCGTGGCCCAAGGGGTGCTGCAGGCTGCGGATTCTGAAGAGAAAGAAGATCAAGTAGAAAGACAGAACGGCTGGAGGGACGGCCATGCTGGGTACGGGTATTACTACGGTGGCTGGCGTATGGATGATGAAGTGTAGAGCCATCACATGATGGCTCTGCAAGGATTCATCGGCTAAGGCACCGCTACAGCTTCCCTCCCGAGGCGGTTGATTGTGCTTTACTGCCCCCGGACCTGCCCGCTCCTTGAGCATCTTCAGAGCCCCGAGAAACACTCTGACCGATTGTGCTACCAATCCGCATCCCAGCCCAACTCAGCACTCCTACCCATAACGTCGGCAGCACCAGAAACATCATCCCCTCCACGAACTGCAGCACCATGCGGTCGTAGAGGTTGTTGGCGGAGGAAAGCCAGCTCAGCTTGGCGGCGTCGCTGCGGTAGAGCAGATCCACCAGGTTGGCGTTGATCCAGCGGGCGAGCTCCCACCAGAAGGTCAGGAACCACATGGCGAAGAGCCCAAAGGTGGCCATGCCGGCGACCTTGAAGCTGTAGCTGGAGATGATCATCACGAACGGCAGGCAGATGATGATGGCCATCACCAGGATGCCCTGCACCATCGGCAGTGCCTGCTTGAGCATGTCCATGCCGGCCTGAAAGGGCAGGATCGACAAGGTGCCGCCAATGGCCGAGCCGGCGGTAACGGTGGCATCCCAGAAGCTGCTGTCACCATCCAGTCCACGAAAGCCCACCACGGCCTGATCCAGATTGCCGTTGGCCGCACCCGAGCGGGGGCTGACCAGGCGCCGGATCACGTAGTCCTCGGCCTCGCTGCTGGTGAAGACGCTGCGGAAGTCATCCCAGAACCCGGGGCTCACCTCATCATGCAGCCGGGACCTCAGGCCTACGTTCTCCGCTGACCACCATTCCTGGCAGGAGGGATAGCCGGGCAGGCCGGGGCCGGTGTTGGGCCGGGAGACATCCCGGTCGGCATCGTAGGGGAAACCGGCGATGGGCCGCCCGGCGTAGAAGCTGTCGTAGTAGCCGGGCGTGGTCTGGAAGTAGTTCGAGCCGATCCAGTCCACGTCCATGGCACGTGTCGCTTCAATAGTCCCGCCCTCCTGCAGCAGCCGGTTTCGCGCCGGGCCGAAGCACTGGCGCTGGAACTCCCCTACTTCCTGTTGCAGCCCCGGATCTTCGATAGTGTGCAGATCCAGCTCCATGCGGATCGACTCGAAGTCCGTCGAGCAGGGAATCGCGTGGATCGCCGCCGCGGTGACCCCGTGCGATACCGCATGCACCCCCGCCCACCACAGCGGCATCCTGGCCTGCTGGCCACCGATGGAATTCTCGGTCGCCCCGAACGCCCCCTCGGACCAGCCGCCGGAGGCGAACTGGCGGGTGCCGCACTCCAGCGAGCGGCTCTCGTCGATGTCGGCGGTGGCCAGCTGGATCTGCAGTAGCGGCAGGCAGGTGAAGGCGTAGGCCAGGATCATCGCGTAGAGCCGGGTCTCGATGCGATTGACCGTCAGGATGCCCTTGGTCCCCGCCTCGTCACCCTCTTGCCGGGCCTTGAACCACTCGGAGAGCACCAGGGTGATGAACGGCACCGCGGCGATGCCGGTACCGACCATGACGTTCCAGATGGCGTTGTTGATGATCCAGCCCAGCAGCGTCATGGCGTTCGAGAAGTAGTCGAACACCACCAGCGGGGCGGTGAGCAGGCCTCCCATCAGGCACCTCCCAGCTGGTTGATCAGGTTGGTGACCTCGAGAAGGAGCAGGATGCCCAGGGCCATCAGCTCGAGCCGCCTCAGCTTGGCGAGTGCTTGCCGCCCGTCGTCATGGTCCCGGTGCAGCCGTGCCACCGCCCGGGGGCGAACCTTGCGCCACCAGACCAGGACCAGCGCGGCATAGAGGCTCAGCCGCCAGGCCAGCAGCCACGGCCAGGCAGCTCGCCAGGCGTCATGGTGGGCCTCGAGCCCACCCAGCAGCCGCACGCTGATCACCAGAATGATCCCGCTAAGCAGGAACATGGCGATCAGCACCGCGATGGCGACCAGCAGCGATGGCCAGCGACCGGGGCTCACCCAGGAGAAAGCACGTCGAGCCATCAGTCGCTACCCTCCTCGCCGGCAGGACGGCCACGACCATCCAGAGCCGCATCCGGCCGGAAGGTCTCGCCCTGTGACGCTCCCTGGCTGCGCCGAGCGGCTCGCTCCAGGGCGATGCCAGCGGCGCTGTTGCCCAACGCCTGGCGGATCTCCATCTCGGAGCGCAGCGACTCAATATCCCTATCCAGGGCCACCAGCTTGCGATCCAGCGCCGACATGCCCTGCTCGTTGTCGGCGATGCCCGGGTCGCTGCTACCGGCCAGCAGCAGCCGACGCGCCCACAGCGCCTTGGTAAGCGTTCGGGCCAGGGCCATCTCGCCGCTCAGGCGATGGATCAGCAGTGAGGCCTCGGGGTCGTTACGCAGCGACTCGATCACTCCGCGGGAGACGGTCAGGCCGTCGCCGGCGGAAACCTGGCGCAGGTTCTCCGGCGTCAGCGGCTCGCTGCCGTCGACCAGCCTCAGGAGCTTGCCGTAGACCTCCTGCTGCTCACGCTCCAGCTCGCGTACCAGACCACTGCCGGCCTGGGTCTCGCTACGCTCGCAGCCGTCGCAGGTGCGGATCGACTGCTCGCCTATCACGGTCTGGGTCCATTCGGCGGCCTCCTCAGGACTCTGCCAGACCGTGCACATGCCGCCCAGGCAGCTCCCTGACCCACTGCCTGACCCTGAGCCGCCGGAACCGCTTCCGCCGGAAGCCCCAGCCAGCCCACCGCCGCCGATCCAGGTGCCCTCATTGGTGGCCACCGATCCCCAGCCGCCACCGCCGCCGGCGATGGGAGCCGTGCTGGTGGTATCGCTACGCCCGTGCAGCAGGTTGTAGCCGGCGCGGGCGGTGTCCTCGACCACACGAATCGGCTTCTGGCCGCTGCCGCCGCGACGCTGGCCACCCACCCAGGTCACGCCCTGATTGCCGCCCGACTGATCGACCTGCTCCTGAGCCGCGACGACGTCGGCGTTGGTCTGTGCCGCGCTCTGCCAGCTCTCGGCCGCGGCCATCTGCTGCCACCCCTGCCCGGTGACCATGTCGGCCATGCGCTCGGACATCTGGCGGCAGGACATGGAAGCCCGGTCGAAGTCGACTCGCCCCTGCAGCACGCCGTTGCTCAAGAGGTCATAGAGCCCCGGGTTGGCACGCTGAATGACCATGGCCGGCAGCGATGCCACGGCACTCTGGGCATTCTGGACCACCGTCCCCATCAGGTTCTGGAAGCCGTTGGTGACACCGTTGAGCTGGTTGGAGACCGTGGCGCCGATATCGAAGTTGCCGCAGCTGGCATTCATGTTCCAGCTGATGCCGAGCCCGCGACTGTTGGGGTTGTAGCCCCGACCGGCGGAGACGCTGAAGGGTGAGGCCCCGCCGATCTGGTAGTAGAGCGCATCGGCCGACTGAGCCTGGGCCTGGGTAGCGAACAGCCCCATGACCAGGGCGCCGGCTAGCGGCGTGAGAATGAAGCGTCGCGTGCGAGATCCTTTCATCGGCTTCTCTCCTTCAAGGAACGGCGTAGAGCAGGGTCTGGCCGCGGCGCTGGCAGCAGCGATAGGGACGCCACAGCGACCAGGCGTAGTCACCGCCTTCGTCGAGGCGATCGGCATTGGTGTCGGTCACGCCACGGTCCGGCCAAACGCGGCAAGCATTGCTCATGTTGGGGGTCAGCCGCTGCCAGCGATGGGTGGAGGCATCGCCCTCCTTGACCGGACCGGGCGCCCAGTAGCCGTCGCGGCTCGAGGCGACCAGCGGCGTGTAGACATGAGGCTGCCCCGTGCGGGTGACGATGTCGGCGGAGCGCTGAGCGGTGGTCGCCGCGGTCTTGTAGTCGTGAACCTGGGTCAGAAAGCCGCTGCGCGGAAAAATATTGCCCCACAGGTCACCGGGCTGGCCCAGCTCACGCATGCCAGGCGTCAGCGCCTCGGGGTAGAGCGACTCGGGAATCCCGCTGCGCCACGCCAGGGCATCCAGGGTCGAGAGGTGGTAGGGCTGGAAGGGCGTCGCTGCCCCAGCGCAGGTCATACCGAAGGCGCTGGCGAAGCTGCTGAAGGCCCCGCCGGCTGGGTGGCCGATGGCGTCCACATTCTTGAAGCGCAGGTGCTCGTGCCGAGCCCGGTTGGCATCGGACGTGCTCTGCCCACCGGCTAGCGCCTCTCCCAGAGGCGGCGACAGCGTCGCTACCTCCCACCAGGGGTTATCGCCGGTGTTCTCATAGCTGGAGACCACGAGTTCTGGGATGAAGTGACGCACTTGGACTGAGGTGCGGATCGAGCAGCCCGACCAGGAGCAGTTAAGCCAGACACAGATGCCGATAACCTGGTAATCCAGGCACTGGGTGGAGAGCGACGAGGCAACGATCTGCGGCGTCGTCAGGGCAAGGGCAGGCTTCTGCGCCACGCTCAGACTCAGCAGCGCACCGCCGAGCACGGCCACCAGGGTCTTGAAGGGGATCATCGGCGGCCCTCCTGCCCCAAGAGACGCTCCGCTTCTCGCACCGCCTCGGCGACGTCCGGCTGCCCGTAAATCACATAGCGGCCATCGATCACCACGGCAGGGACTTTCTCGACACCCAGCTGCCAGGCCCTGGCCAACCCGAGATAGCTATCGGCGTAGCGCTCGGCGTTCTCCTGCCACTCGGGAGACGACATGCGCTCACGCATAAGGCCCTCCGCGACTTCAGGGTCTACGGGCAGATCTTGCGACAGCGCAGCATCCAAACGCCCAGGCGCATCGAGCTCGATAACCGCCATGCCAGACGGCACATTGATGACCGGCTCTCCGGCGGTGGTGAAGACTTCGACGGTCGACTCAGCAAGTGCGGAGCCTGCCAGGCAGGCAGATAGCCCGAAAGCAGCCTGCCAGCGGCATGGGTGGTGTCTCTCCATGCTTGCCACTCCAGTAGAGAAAGGAACTGGCACAGCATTACCGAGCTCGCATGAAGCGGCATCAGGAAATGTTAATTCGGACGTGAGATGTTTTCTGGGGCAGCTATAAGAAGCACAGTGAACGGATCAGCCGACTCATGGCCGGAATCAACTTCTCTTACCTGACCAATAACATTGATTCAAACCAAAGCTGCCACCATAATACTCCTCAACACTCACCCACCACGAGGAAGTTCATGTCCATTCTCAACACCTACGTGCAGAAAGAACAGCAGCTTAAGCAGCTCCAGGAAGAGCTCGACAGGCTGAAGAACGACGATCGCCTCAAGGCCGAGCTGGAGTTCAAGGACAAGCTCGAGGCCCTGATGCACGAGTTCGACAAGTCAGCCGCCGATGTCATCACGCTGCTGAACCCACAGCCGGCTGCTGCCAAGGCCTCCGGCACCACGAGCTCCGGCCGCGCCAAGCGCAAACTGAAGATCTACAAGAACCCGAACACCGGCGAGGTCGTCGAGACCCGGGGCGGCAACCAGAAAACGCTGAAGGCGTGGAAGGAGGAATACGGTGCAGAGACCGTCGAAGGGTGGCTCGTGAGGACTGAGGACTGATTACTGCCTGCTCTGCTTTCCAAGTGCGTGGCTGTCAGGGCTGATTCGAGTAGGAAAGCAGGGTGTAGGCTAATCGCCCAGCACCCTAAGTGGCACCATAACGATGCTTAGATTCATTCACTCCCAAACCTCGAAGATCCATACTCAAGCAAAAACCAGAACCATGCCCACTCAAAATACATACTTATCACAAAGCACAAGAAAGCCACATTAACCAACATCCAAAAAAATGCATAGCGATTCCTCTTTTTATCAACAAAACTTTTCTCCCTACTTATCACTTTTCCAGTATCAATAATCTTATCCAAATCCTTAGGATCAAGTAAGTCCTCATACCGCCCCCTAATAGCCCTATATTTTTCAAGAAGCCTATTTCTATCGGAATTAACTTCCATTAACGAGACAAATAAATACACGCACGAAAAAACAAACAGAAAAACACTAACCTGAACAACCTCAAGTGTAAAAGCATTTGACTCATTGCTCCGGGCAATAACCCTAAGTAAAAAAACACTAATCAGAAATGTGGCAAAAGACCAAATCCCTGTCTTAAACATTGAAAACATGTTTTTTGTTATTTCTGAAGCCTTATCCGACTGAGATTGCATAAATTCTGATATTTTATTTTTAATATCAATATACTGCTTCACATTCTCCTTAAGATAAAGATCATACCCTGACCTAATTGATCTTGAAGTCCCTTTTTCAATCGACAAAATAGATTCACTTTCTAAATGAATCGACATGACATTTCGGGCAATACCTATTTTGTCAGAGAAATTTCCACCCAAATACACCCATTCATATATTTCTCTCAATTCGTCACCATTAGCCCCCAAAACATCTGATAAACCAACCACCCCAGACACTGTCTTATAGCCCTTAAGATTGTAGCTAAGCGAACTCTCTTCCACCAAAGAGAAGTCCGATAGGAAAATAACTAAGGAAAATATAGAAAGCTCATAAAAGTGCTTACTCAGGCTTTCTGGAGCCTTGCCTTTAAGTATCAAAAAATCTTCCGGCAAGAAATCGAACTGCGAAGAATTGGCAAAATGACCACACTTATTTCTATTATCAATAGCCTTGTGCCTTTCCAGCTCATCACCAGGGGTAATTGATATATCGTGAGCCACTGATGAGAAAGATAAAGAGCGTGTCTCAAATGGTGAAACATCACTCCAAACCTTAACATTACCGAGTCCAGAGGAAATATATCTCGACCAAAGAGAGAACCTTCCCTCCAAACCCAATCCACTCAAATAGGACGAAAATGCACTGATTGAGAATATATTTAGTGGTCCGCCTTCTGGCTTTACAACTCTCAGCTCAACTTTTACCTTCCCGCCATCTCCAGCCACGTCCTCCAGCTCGTCAAGCTTTTTATTGATATCATCAACACTGCTCCCTGAAACATAAATTGGCTCACTGTACTCTACCTCAAATATAAGGTTGACTTCCATGCCAGCATCAACGGCTTCCACCAATCTTTTTTCGAGCAGAAGCCTCCTCTCTGATGGTATGCTATCAATATTAACGCCAAAAATATCTGCCTTACATATTTCAGGATTTTCTGAAACATTCAGTGCTGGGTTAGCGGTCACACTCTTAAAAACGTCATCCAGAAAAGACATAGGGCTCAACCCCCACTCCTAGGATCTCTACTCTTAAACTCTTCGTAACCAGCATCAGAATATATTTTAACAAACTTCCCCTTGCTGTCTTCGTCAGCACTAATCTTAGTCCTCAGATCCTCCACCTCACCACTAATCCTTAACTCAAAGTTCTGATCCAAGAATATCTTTTTTATTATTTTTGCTTTAATCACACCTGGGGCAATGTCAAACTGCGTTTCAAAAGGTTTGTAGGATGACTCGGGCAGTTTTCTGAATGCATCCAAAAAACCAGGGAACTTCTCTTTAAAGACCTCGGACTCTGGCTTATGCTTTGCCACTTTTTCAACCAAATCGTCGAATGCTAAAGACTCTTCATTCCTAAAATGACCAACAATTTCGGTAACTATTCAGGTCACGCTGCCTGATCCAGGTCGTCCCGACGCATGAATTCGGGCACTTCACCGGCAAACAACTGTTCCAGTGCGGTGTGCGCTGCCAGGCCCCGCTTGACCGCCGTCGAGAGGAAGCTGCGCATCCGGCAGAAGATCTCGGCACCTTCCCAGGAGCGGAAACAGCCTGAAATCTTCTGCTGGACCTTGGTCATCCGCAGGTCACGCTCCCCTTGGT
>Ga0114983_1000318_pt1 | contig 20326 bp, 16 predicted proteins | sample Shrwel_input2_RT_FD_87182 | JGI IMG/M metagenome (GOLD analysis project Ga0114983, IMG submission 87182) | Subsurface microbial communities from deep shales in Ohio, USA - Utica-3 well 1 S input2 RT | ecosystem: Environmental > Aquatic > Deep subsurface > Shale gas/oil reservoir > Produced... | reverse complement strand
TTCAAACGGAACTTGAGTTCCACTTCATACTTACCCTGAAAATGCTGGCTCATGGCGGTCTCTTTTAAAAAATCACTTCCACTTTGGCGGCGCTGCGTAGCGCCTTGTCTATGGCGCTTTGAACATCCAGATCCCTTGCCAGGGCAACTCCCAGACGGCGGCGACCATGGATCTCCGGCTTGCCGAACAGTCGCAGCTGGGTGTCGGCTTCGCTCAGCGCTGCTGCAAGACCTGTGTAGCGCAGGTTGTCTGAGTCGCCTTCTTTGAGCACCACAGCCGAAGCGCTGGGGCCGTGCTGGCGGATATTGGCGATCGGCAATCCGAGAATGGCACGCACATGCAGGGCAAACTCGGATAGATCCTGGCTTATCAGGGTTACCATGCCGGTATCGTGGGGCCGGGGCGAGACTTCAGAGAAGTAGACTTCATCGCCCTTGATAAAGAGTTCTACCCCAAACAAACCATAGCCGCCGAGCGCCTCAACCACTTTGGCGCCTATCTGTTGTGCTTTTTCCAGGGCCGTTTGGCTCATGGCCTGTGGCTGCCAGGATTCGCGGTAGTCACCGTCTTCCTGCCTGTGGCCTATAGGCGCACAGAAATGAATGCCGTTGACTGCACTTATGGTGAGCAGGGTGATTTCGTAGTCGAAAGGCACAAAGCCTTCGACTATCACCCGGCCTTGACCGGCGCGGCCACCTTGCTGGGCATACTCCCAGGCCGCGGCTATCTGGGCTTGCTCGCGGATCACGCTCTGGCCCTTGCCCGATGAGCTCATCACAGGCTTGACTACACAGGGCAAACCTATTTGGGCCACCGCCTGATTGAATTCTGCCTCAGTGTCACAAAAGACGTAAGGCGAGGTGGGGATCCCCAGCGTCTCTGCTGCCAGGCGGCGAATGCCTTCTCTGTCCATGGTCAACTGGGTGGCTCTGGCGGTGGGCACTACCTTCAGGCCTTCGGCCTCCATTTGCGCCAGCGTCGCTGTGGCTATGGCTTCGATTTCCGGAATGACCAGATGGGGTTTTTCCAGCTCGATGACGGCGCGCAGCGCCTCGGGATCGAGCATGTTCACCACATGAAAACGATGGCTGACCTGCATGGCAGGGGCATTGGGGTAGCGGTCGACGCCGATGACTTCGACGCCCAGGCGCTGCAGTTCAATCGCAACTTCTTTGCCCAGTTCGCCGCAGCCGAGCAGCATGGCGCGCACGGCGCCTTGGCTAAGGGGAGTGCCTAACATAGTGTGGGTACCTTTGGTTATTGTAGCTGCCTGTGGCAGCGGATTTTTTTGCTAGTTTACCCTTTGGCAATCGGCTTGGGCGGAAGGCTTGATAAATTGTGCGCTGGATCACTGCTTGCGCTGCTGTGGCGGATGTTGAAACTTTGTTATTCTTAAGTCCGCTATTATCGTGCGGGAAGCCAGAATGCAGGATGTCAAAGACTTAACCGGGGTGCTCAGGGGCGGTACGCCCCTGGTGATAATTGAAACGTATGAGGAGCCCAGGGTATTGGAGCTGCTCAAACGAGTGGCCGGTGTGCTGATGCGGCCCCTGTATGGCTGGAGTGTTACCCAGGGGCTCAAGCGGCTGGACAGGGAAGTAGGTGTGCAGAAATTCAATGCCGAACCGACCGATATTCTGGCGCACATCAAGGCCAGCCAGCAGCAGGGGATCTATGTACTCTGTGACTTTCACCCCTATGTGGTTGAGGCGCCGCGTAACGTGAGAATGCTCAAGGAGATTGCCCTTGAGCACGAAACCTTGCAACACACCCTGGTGATGGTTAGCCACGCCTTTGATGTGCCCCCTGAACTGAGCCGATACTGCGCTCATTTCTCCCTCTCCATGCCAGGGCAGGCCCAGTTGGAAAACCTCATCATAGAAGAAGCGCGCCTGGCCCGAGCCAAAGGGGTTTTGAATCGTCTCGATGAAGCCGTGATCCCGCTGCTTGCCGGTAATCTTCGTGGTCTGAGCCATGCCGATGCCCGCCGTCTTGCCCGTAAGGCCATCTGGGATGATGGCGCCTTGTGCCACTCGGATATTCCCGTGGTCAACAAGGCCAAGTTTGCGCTTTTGGATATGGAAGGTGTGTTGCAATTTGAGTACGACACCTGTGACTTTGCCGATGTTGCCGGGCTTTCGAGACTCAAGGAGTGGCTGAGCCACAGGCGCCTTGGCAGCGATGAGCAAGCATTCGATACGCCCAAGGGCGTGATGCTGCTCGGGGTGCAGGGCAGCGGCAAGAGCCTGGCGGCCAAGGCGGTGGCCGGTATCTGGCAGCGGCCATTGCTGCGCCTGGATATGGCCGGACTCTACAATAAGTACATAGGCGAGACGGAGCGTAACCTCAAAAAAGCGCTGGAGATGGCGGAATTGATGGCGCCCTGCGTACTCTGGATAGATGAAATTGAAAAGGGGCTGGGCAGCAGTAACAGCGATGAAGGCACCTCGAAGCGGATCCTCGGCACCTTGCTGACCTGGATGGCAGAGCGCAAGTCCGAAGTCTTTATGGTGGCGACCGCCAATGATATCAGCGCGCTGCCCCCCGAGCTGCTGCGTAAGGGACGCCTGGATGAGATATTTTTTGTCGACCTGCCGGACAGCTCCACCCGGGAGGAGATCTTCCGTATCCACTGCCGTAAGCGCAATATCGATCCGGCCGCGCTGGAATTGGCGAGTCTGGCAAGCGCCAGTGAAGGTTTCTCCGGCGCCGAGATAGAGCAGGCGGTTATTTCTGCCCGTTATGCCGCGAGGGCAGCTGGGCAGGAGGCCAATCAGGCCTGGCTGCTCGATGCCCTGAGTCGGACCCGCCCCTTATCTGTAGTGATGGCCGAAAAGCTCAACGCCCTGCGTCAATGGGCCAACGGCCGCACTGTGATGGCTCACGGTTGAGGCGGAAACTGGCTCAGGATCCGCATCACGGTTTCCCGGGTTGCCTGAGCCTTACCTTCGCCGCCATCGCTGAAGCTGAACTGATCGCTGCCGCGCCAGATGAGGCGGTTGCTGCTCGCTTCTATGATATCGATTTGTATGGTTTGGAGTTTGGCATCGGCTCCCAGAGGCACACCCACACTTGTGCCCACACCTATGCCGCCGCCAGATCCCCAGGTGCCGCTGCCAAGGCCGATGGAGAGGCCTGAATCTTTCGGCTTATCTGTAGTGCGAAAGGCAAAGGAAACCTTGAAATCTGCTGACTCTTTAACTTCGATAAATTGTTTGCTTTTCAGCGTGTCGATAATCGCCTGATTGATCCGCTCGGCGCTCAGGGGATCATCACTGCTGGAAATCGGCAGCGGGGTGAACTTTTGTAGCTTGGCGAAGCTGTATCCTGGGTCGTAGTCTTGTTTCGGCTGCTGGGCGCAGGCTGTCAGCAGTAGGGGTAACAGCAGCAAGAGTGTCCTGAATTTCATCGCTTGTCCTCCGTGAAAGGATATACCTTACCCTGTGACTTTGTGCCAAAGCGGCCGTCTGTGCAAGGTGTGGATAAAAAATCGCCTTTTTAAGAATGAGATGATATACCTAAGGTTCAGCCGTCAGAGAGAGCCTGCATTTACGCCCCTATGGAACAACTGGTCTTTTTTGATATCCCCAGCCCCTGTATCGGTGTCTGCCAGACAGATGCCAAGGGCTATTGCAAAGGTTGTTTTCGGAACCGCGAAGAGAGGTTCGATTGGCTCAACTTCTCCAACGCCCGCAAGTTGGATGTTATTCGCCTTTGCAAGGCGCGTAAAAGGCGTTGGCAACTGGCGCAGATAAAGGCTCGCAGGGAGCAGCTAAAGGTGGAAGAGCTGCAGTTGAATCACAGCCTGGACTTTGATGCCAAAGGCGACGAAGACGAATCTCTGGATTTCAGTGATTTCAGTCTCGATTGAGTTCTCGCTTGGGCAGGCTTATGCAAAAACGGGTTTCCCCGGGGCGGCTGAACAGCAGGATTTCCCCATGATGGCGTTCGGCTATACGCTTGATTATTGCCAGTCCCAGCCCAAAGCCTTTATTGTTGTTGCGTGAGGTGTCGCTGCGAACAAAGGGTTCGAATATCTTGCGTTGTTCCTCTTCGGGGATCCCCTCACCATCGTCTTTAACCTCGATAGTCACTCTGTCTTTTTCATCACTTAGGGTTACTAGAATTTGGCTTTCGGCAAAGCGCTGGGCATTGGTGAGCAGGTTTTGCAGTGCTCTTTCAATCAGGGCCGGTTCACAGGTGAAGAGTAGTTTGGCGACGGAGCTATCCAGGGTTATTGGAATCGGGCTCAGGCTCTGCAGTCTATCTATCACTTGACGGCAGAGGGCGCTGAGATCGCAGTTCTCCTGCCTCAGCCCTGTTTGGGCCGACTCCAGGCTGGCGTAGGTGAGCATCTCCTGCAGCAAGGATTCCATCTCTTTGACATCTTCTGTCATGCCGGCAATAAAGTCGGCTCTGGCGGTTTCATCGGCGCCTTCACGGCAATAGTTGGGGATCAGCGCCAGGGCAAACTTGAGCCTGGCCAGCGGCGTGCGGATCTCGTGGGAGACGGCATTGGCCAGGTGGCGTTGGTTGTCGATAAGAGCACCGATATGCCGCGCCATCTCATTGAAGGTTTGTGCCAGGGGTTTTACCTGAGAGCGGGGTGACAGCTTGATACGGGTATCCCATTTGGCTTGTCCGAGGGCTTCGGTTGCTTGTTTGAGCACCTTGAGGTCTCTCGATAGCGGCCAGACCCAAACCAAGGCCACACCGGCCAGCGACAGATAGAAAAACAGGGTGAATAGGCCACGTAGTCTGGCTCTGGGATCTGTGTCTATCGGGCCTGTCATTAGCACCTGTTGGTCCAGGCGGATAAACTGCATCTGTCTACCTGAGTTGGTCAGGGTAGTGAAGACTTCACCGGGAGCCAACTCGCCATCATCGGCCAGGGTGATCTTGTCGGCACTGAACAGACGCAATGGATAGGTGGCATTGACATTGGCGGCAGCGATCGCCTGTTGCCGCTGTTCTGGGCTCATGGGCTTCAAGATGGCAGCCATGGCCATAAGCGGCGCATCGGCCAATAGTTCTGCCTCGTCATCGTGTTGCTGCCAAAGGGCGTCTAGGGTCCATCCCAGCCCGAGAAAGCTCAGGCTGATCAGTAGATACAAACTGATGAAGAGGCGTTTCACGCGGTAACCTATTTGGGGATTAGCTGTTCCAAGCTTCGGGGGCAAATAGATATCCCTGGCCCCAAACCGTTTTAATCCTGAATGGCGTTTCTATGTTATCGCCCAGCTTCTTGCGCAGGCGGGAGATACGTACGTCTATCTTGCGATCCTTACCGTCGAAGTCGATATTGAGCAGGCACTGATAGATATATTGGCGGCTCAGTACTTGGCCGGCCTGGGATGCCAGCAGCCACAGGAGTTCAAATTCGTGACTGGTGAGATCCACCTCTTTCTCGCCTAAACGAATTGCCTGAGTGTGGGGATCTATGCTCAGCTTACCAAAACTCAGGCAGTGGGATTCGGCCATAGGTGGCTTGGTATGACGTCTCAACAGATTGTTGATCCGTGCGACCAGGAGCGCCGGGTCAACCGGTTTTACCACATAGTCATCGGCGCCCAGTTCCAGGCCTTTGATCTGATCTTCATTGGAGCCAAGCGCGCTCATCAGCAGGATCGGGCCGGCAAAGTAATCCGGTAGTTTTTCGCAAAGTGATAATCCATCCATGCCCGGCAACATGATGTCCAGCAGGATAATGTCCGGCTTGTAGTTGAGTAGTCTGGTCAGTACTGTGTCTCCGCGGCGCTCAACTTCTACATGCATGCCATGGGACTTGAGATAATCCACAATAAGGTTGGCCAGACGAATGTCGTCTTCTACCAATAAAACTCGGTGAGTCGATTGAGCTGAGGTCATCAGAATAAACTCCAAGGGTTGCGATATCTGCGCCTGACATTGGTGTCAGATACGGGGGTCGTTCTAAAGTAAACGCCGGCTAAGGTTTGCCATGTGTCTTTATCTACCATGACAAAATGAATGTCCTCACTGGTTGTAAGCCGGAATGTGAGGCTGTGCACATCTTCAGTTTCACTGCACCAACGTTGTAACCCTTCATAATCAGAAAGGATACAAACCGCACCATTTGTATTTGTCCAGCTTAAACTGACGTCAAGCGAACAGGTGTCCTCTTCACTCTTGAGAATGCAGAGCTGAGGTGTGATAGCCAGCTTGATTTCTTGATTGTTATTATCTGGGTCAGCCTGCACCTTGGTTGCAAATATCATTGACAACATCAGCAGCAGGAACAGCCAACGCCAGCTGTTTGCTATGCGCACCTTGTTTAAAACCTATAGGCAGCACCAATGAAAAAAGCCCTGACATCATCTTCATCCAGCAGAGGGCTCTTGGCTATTTCATCGGCAAGTTTGGTATAACGCAGTCCCAATACAAGATCCCAGTCCTCGTTGAGGCTATAACGGCCGGTAAACTCCAGCCCGCGGTTAAAGCCTGAACTCCCCTGGTAAGCCTGACTCCAATAGGCATTCTCGCTTGGTCTTACGCCAAAGTAATAATCGACTATTTCTTTACTCTTCCACTCTATATTCAGGGCGAACTCAAGTTTCCAGCGTTCCAAATTCAGATGATACAACCACCTGGCTTTGGCCTCAGTGCCCTGGTGAACATTGAACATATCATGAGTAAGCGAAAGATTCAGTATACCGTATTGAGTGTAAAAAAAAGCCTCGGCTCCGCCAAGAAATGTAAAGTGTCTGTCTTCCAATTCATTAAATACTTTTGGTGGTTCATTGGCTTGCATTAACATCATGGGTGCCGCGCGACTCTCGGTGGCCTTGGACATCTGAGAGCTGCCACCGAAAGTAAACACATTGCTGGGATCCCAGCGATAGAAAAAAGCCCGCTCTCTGCTGTAAGCCGTCACCAGATTAATGGTGTAGTTCTCCGACTCTGCCAGGGTCAGTCCCAGATTACCATTGTCAAAAAACCAGTTTTCACCATAGTAGGCAATACTGGGAATGACATAGAGAGGAATATCGTCCTGCTGGCGTAAGGGGTTGGTTTTTTGACCGTAACCCAAGGCCAGTCCAAGATCCCATTTATCAGTAGGGATGCATTCTGTCTCTTTGCAATAGGGATGCGCCCAGGCATTGAGAGACAAGAGGCCGATTATGAATAAGCAGAGCCGTACAGACATTGAATACCGAAAATATTACTAAAAGCTATGACTAAGAATAGTGCTGAAGACTAACATTTGTCCGGCGCAAATTCAGAGATTTCTTTCATGAAAGTAGCAATTTGATACAGACGTAATCTTTGTTTGGCGGAGGTTTCAGCGCTGGGCAGAAATCCGGGACTGAGGTAGCATGATGAAAATCAGCTGAAAAAAAGGACAAAGCTATGGCCCGTAATCCCTTCGATTGGCAAGATCCCTTGCAGTTTGACAGTCTGTTGCAGCCGGAAGAAAGGATGATCCGTGACACTGTGCATGAATATGCCCAAAGCAAGTTGCAACCCAGGATCCTGCAGGCAAATCGCGAGCAATACTTTGATCCCGAGATCATGACAGAGCTTGGTGCTCTGGGGTTACTCGGGGCGACTCTGCCGACTGAATATGGCGGCGCCGGGGTCAACTATGTCAGCTATGGCCTGATTGCCCGGGAGATAGAGCGGGTCGACAGTGGTTATCGTTCGGCCATGAGTGTGCAGTCCTCTTTGGTGATGCATCCGATTTTTGCCTACGGCAGTGAAGAGCAGAAACAGAAATACCTGCCAAGGTTGGCACGGGGAGAGCTGATTGGCTGTTTTGGCCTGACCGAGCCGGATGTGGGGTCAGATCCCGGCGGCATGAAGACTCGCGCCGAAGCCATCCCGGGAGGGTATCGGCTCCATGGCAACAAGATGTGGATCACCAATTCACCGATTGCCGATCTCTTCCTGGTTTGGGCCAAGCTGGATGGGGTTATCCGCGGCTTTTTAGTGGAAAAGGGCACTCTTGGGTTGTCGGCGCCCAAGATAGAGGGCAAGTTCTCTCTCAGAGCCTCGATAACCGGCGAAATCGTGCTGGACGGGGTTGAAGTGGGTGTCGAGGCCTTGCTGCCCAACGTCGAGGGGCTCAAGGGACCCTTTGGTTGTCTCAACAAGGCCAGATACGGCATCGCCTGGGGCGCGTTGGGCGCGGCCGAGTTTTGCTGGCATGCCGCGCGGCAATATAGTCTGGACCGAGTCCAGTTTGGCAGGCCGCTGGCGGCCAATCAACTGATCCAGAAAAAGCTGGTGGACATGCAGACAGAGATCACCACGGCGCTGTTTGCCTGCTTGCAGGTCGGTCGTTTGCTTGATCAGGGCAGTTTGGCTATCGAGGCCATCTCGCTAATCAAGCGTAACTCCTGCGGCAAGGCGCTGGAGATCGCCCGCCAGGCCAGGGACATTCACGGTGGTAATGGTATTAGTGATGAGTTTCATGTCATCCGGCATCTGATGAACCTGGAAGCGGTCAATACCTATGAGGGGACCCATGATATTCATGCCTTGATCCTGGGACGGGCCCAGACAGGCTTGGCGGCTTTTAGTTAAGGAGAATAACAGAGTGCAGGTAACAGAGTTTGAACCCAAGGTGAGTCAGTCACAACAAGAGGTTGTGGTGCGCCACAGCGAGCACACGGATATTCCGGCAATACGGGCGCTCTTTACTCAGCCCAGCTGTTATGCCGGCACCTTGCAGCAGCCCTTTCCGTCACTCGAAAAGTGGTATAAGCGTCTGGGCGAACTGCCGGATGGTTATTATTCACTGGTCGCAGAGTGGCAAGGGGAGGTGGCCGGTCAACTCTCCTTACAGGTACAAACCAACCCCAGACGTAAGCATGTGGCCGATCTGGGGATGGCGGTGAGTGAAGAGTGCCGCGGTATCGGCGTGGGTTCTACGCTGCTGGCAGCCGCTGTGGATTTGGCCCATAACTGGTTGGCGGTGAGACGCCTAGAGCTGACGGTTTATACCGACAATCACGCCGCCATAGCGCTCTACAAACGCCATGGCTTTGTGATTGAGGGCGAGGCGCGGGACTATGCCTTCCGTGATGGCGAATATGTGGATGTGTTTTTCATGGCCAACATCCGCGAATGATTATTCAAACATCAAGAACAGATAGACCACAAACAACACCAGGTGAGTCGCCCCGTGCAGTGCATGGGTGCGGCCACTGCTGAAACTCACCTTACAAACCATCAGCGTGGTCACCAGCAGTACCATATCTGCGGGACTGAGCCCCAGTCTGACCTCTTCACCGGCAATACTGCCCACCAGAAGTACCGCAGGTACGGTCAGGGCTATGGTGGCCAGTACAGATCCAAAATAGAGATTCATCGCTCTTTGCAACTGATTGTTGAGCGCGGCCTTTATTGCTCCCACGGCTTCCGGCGCCAGAATAATACAGGCTACCAGGAAGCCCCCCAGGCTCGCCGGTGCGCCCAGAGTGGTAATGCTATAGTTGATGGGCATGGCCAGGGTCTTGGCCAGTAGCATCACGGTCAGCAGGCAGATGAGCAACAGCACTCCGTGGTAGAGGTTGGAGTGGCTGGAGGCATGATGATGGTGCTCATCATCCAGGTGATCGGCGTCGACAAAGAAATGGCTATGGCTCTTGGTTTGGATCATCAGGAAGATGCCATAGAGCATTACTGACACCAAGCCAAGCATCCAGGACATGGAAACCGATAAGCCGCCTATGCTGCCGCCTTCGGTAAAATTGGGCAGCACCAGACACACCAGGGCCAGCGGGATAATGGCGACCAGGTAGGATTTTACCCCGTCGAGGTTGAATTGCTGGGTATGATAACGCCAACCGCCCAGCAGCAGCGTCAGCCCCACCAGGCCGGTAGAGATGATCATCACCACGGCAAACATGGTGTCTCGGGCCAAGGTTGGGTTGGAGTCACCAGTCAGCATCACAGAGGAGATCATCACCACTTCCAGTGAGATCACCGACAGGGTGAGGATCAGGGTCCCATAGGGATCGCCCAGTCGAATCGCCAGAATGTCCGAATGCTTTACGACCCCAAAAATGGTCCAGATCACGACCACGAGCAGCAATATCGACAGCGGGATATAAACGGCGAGGGGAGCGCCGTCCGCCAGATACTCGGCGCCACCTGTCTTAAAGAACAGCAGGGTGACCAAGGCGATAAGCAGTGATATTTCTTCTTTGATAAAAGCCGGCATGGCAGGTTTCCGTTGTCGCGATAAACCGGCATTATACTTTGGCATTGGTGACAAAAAAAACACCAATGCACTGTTTTTCTCATTGTTTTCAGGTGTGATTCAAACAGACCCGTTGGGCGATTTTTTTCATTTCCTATTTAATTATCACAAGGCGGTGAGTTGTCGTGGAGTAAGTTGCTGCTGGGGAAAGCCGGACATTTTGTCCGGCGCTTTGATATCTCTTGAGTGACTCACAGTTAGCTGAAAAAATAAGCTATTGCTTTGGTGCTTGCTGACTTCGGGTCAGCCACAAACTACCCAGTATGCTGACCAGTAGAATAATTGCGATCACCGCCAGTGCCAGCATGATAGGCAGATGATAGATATCCAGTAGAAGCATCTTGATACCTATGAATATCAGGATCAGCGCCAGGCCATATTTGAGCAGGACAAAACGTTCGGCGGCGCCCGCCAATAGAAAGTACATGGCCCTGAGTCCCATGATGGCGAAGATGTTGGACGTCAGTACGATAAAGGGATCTGTCGTGACCGCGAAGATGGCCGGGATACTGTCTACTGCGAAGATGATGTCGCTGATTTCCACAGCGATCAACGCCAGCAGCAGAGGCGTGGCAAATAATATGCCGCGGCGACGCACCACAAAATGCTCACCCTGAAGATTTTTCACCACTCTCAGGTGTTTTCTGAGCCAGCCGAGCAGTTTGCTGTTGGAGAGATCGGTTTCATTATCTTCCTTGGCAAACAGCATCTTGGCGCCGGTAAACAGCAAAAAGGCCCCGAAAAGATACAGCACCCAATGGAACTGATTAATCAGCCAGGTGCCGCCAAATACCATGGCGGTACGCATCACTATGGCGCCCAGTACCCCGTAGAGTAGCACCCGTCTTTGCAGTTCGGCGGGGATAGCGAAATAGCTAAACAGCATCAACCAGACAAACACATTGTCCACGGCCAGGGCTTTTTCGATGAGGTAGGCGGTGAGAAACTCCAGCCCTTGCTGATTGGCGACTTCGAGACCTGCGGTCTGTTTCAGATAGAACCAGACTCCCAAGTTAAACAGCATGGCGACACTTATCCATACCAGGGTCCAGATCCCAGCTTCTTTGATAGAGACTTTATGGCTGTGACCACCGCCGACAAACTTAAGATCTATCCAAAGGATCCCCAGTACTATTACCAGAAATCCGCTCCACAACCACCAGGTACCCATTTCGTTATCTCCAAATACAACAAAGCCCGCCACCGACGGCAGGCCAGCTGAAGGAGCACGGATCTTGCCTGTCGGCAAGGTCTCACTTACAAAGCACAGCTCAGTGGCTTTGCCCGGTTGCCGGGTGCGCAAACACCGTAATGACGACAAGCCGGCGAGAAGTTACTCCCCTTGGAATATTCCCCAATCTAACAATATGTCATTCCGATAGCCAGATCTGACTGATGAAATTATCTTAATCTTGCTAGTCACTTGGAGCAGAGCGCAAGCGAATAATAAAAAAAGGGCAGTCCATTGACTGCCCTTACGTTTATCGCTCTAGGGTTAACCGTTAGGCTTCCAGTTTGGCCAGCTCGGCTTGCTGCTCTTTGAGCTTGTCCATATCGCGCTTGAGATCAGCCATCTTGCTGCGCTCTTTGTCGATAACGGCGGCCGGGGCTTTGGCAACAAAGCCTTCATTGGACAGCTTGCCTTCAATTCGGGCCACTTCGCCACTCAGCTTCTCCAGCTGCTTGTCGATACGAGCCATCTCGGCGGCTACGTCGATAAGCCCTGCCATAGGGATCAACAGTTCCATCTCGCCCACCAGTTGGGTGGTGGACATGGGCGCGTTGTCGCCATCGGCCAGAATCGTCATGCTTTCCAGCTTGGCCAAGCTAGTGAAGAAGGTTTGGTTGGCTTCGACACGGGCCTTGTCGCGGGCACTGACACTGCGCAGTAAGGCGTTGAGCGGCTTGGACGGAGCTATGTTCAGCTCGGCGCGGATGTTACGCACGGCAACAATCACCTGCTTGACCCATTCCAAGTCGGCCATGGCCTCGGTATCGACTTTGTCGGCCTGATACTCAGGGAAGGCGGCCAGCATCAGGGTTTCACCTTCCACACCGGCAAGTGGTTTGACACGGTGCCAGATGGTTTCAGTGATGTATGGCATCAGTGGATGCATCAGGCGCAACAGCTGCTCGAGTACAGTCACCAGAGTATGACGGGTGCCACGCTGCTCGGCTTCAGAGCCGTTTTGCAGCACAGGCTTGGTCAGCTCAAGATACCAGTCACAGAACTGGTTCCAGGTGAATTCGTACAGGGTATTGGCGGCCAGGTCGAAACGATAGGCGCCCATATGCTCTTCGAAGGTCTTGACCGTTTGGTTGAACAGACCTGTGATCCAGCGATCCGCCAGTGACAGCTGCATCTCACCGCCGGTCTTGCCGTTGGGTGAGTTGGGGCCGCAATCCTGATCTTCGGTATTCATCAGTACATAGCGGGAAGCATTCCACAGCTTATTACAGAAACTGCGGTAACCGTCCAGGCGCTTCATGTCCCAGTTGATGTCACGGCCGGTGGATGCCATGGCGGCCAGGGTAAAGCGCAGCGCGTCGGTACCGTGGGCTTCGATGCCGTCGGCAAACTCCTTGCGGGTGCTCTTTTCTATCTTGGCGGCCAGTTGCGGCTGCATCATGTTACCGGTGCGCTTGCCAACCAGAGATTCGAGATCTATGCCATCGATCATATCCAGAGGATCCAGCACATTACCCTTGGACTTGGACATCTTGTTGCCTTGCTCATCACGGATAAGCCCGGTCACATAAACAGTCTTGAAAGGCACCTGAGGTGTGCCGTCTTCATCCTTGATGAAGTGCATGGTCATCATGATCATCCGGGCTACCCAGAAGAAGATGATGTCGAAACCTGTCACCAGCACGTCTGTGGGGTGGAAGGTTTTCAGCTCAGGAGTCTGCTGTGGCCAGCCCAGGGTGGAGAAGGTCCACAAGGCAGAGGAGAACCAGGTATCCAGTACATCATCGTCCTGACGCAGAGCAATATCGCTTGCCAAGTTGTGCTTGGCGCGTACTTCGGCTTCGTTACGGCCGACATAGACCTTGCCGCTGTCGTCATACCAGGCCGGAATGCGATGACCCCACCACAGCTGGCGTGAAATACACCAGTCCTGAATGTCACGCATCCAGGAGAAATACATGTTCTCGTATTGCTGAGGCACAAACTTGATATCGCCGTTTTCCACCGCTTCTATGGCTGTCTTGGCCAGTGGTTTGACAGACACATACCATTGGTCGGTCAGCAGGGGCTCAATCACCACGCCACTGCGGTCGCCATAAGGCACTTTCAGGCCGTGGGGCTCGATTTTTTCCAAAAGACCCAGGGTCTCGAATTCGGCGACAACGGCATCGCGGGCCTTGAATCTGTCCATACCGGCGTAACGGCTTGGCAAAGAGGCGTCCAATTCGGTGTTGAGGCTACCATCGACATTCACCACTTCGGCCACGGTGCGGATGGCGGCATCTTGGGTGAGTATGTTGAACATAGGCAGATTATGACGCTTGCCGACTTCATAGTCGTTGAAGTCGTGGGCCGGGGTGATCTTCACGCAGCCGGTACCGAACTCCATATCCACATAGTCATCGGCCACCACAGGAATACGGCGGTTAACGATTGGCAGAATGATCTCTTTGCCTATCAGGGATTGATAACGTTCATCGTCAGGGTGCACGGCAACGGCGCTGTCACCCAGCATGGTTTCCGGACGTGTGGTGGCGACAATCAGATAGTCTTTACCGTCGGCGGTCAGGGCGCCATCGGCGAGTGGATAGCGGAAATGCCACATGTGGCCCTGCTTTTCCTTGTTTTCCACTTCCAGATCGGAAATTGCAGTGTGCAGCTTGGGATCCCAGTTAACCAGGCGCTTACCGCGATAGATGAGGTCATCTTCATAGAGGCGAACAAACACTTCCTGCACGGCTTCCGACAGACCTTCGTCCATGGTGAAACGTTCGCGGTCCCAGTCTACCGAGGCGCCCAGGCGACGCATCTGGCGGGTAATGGTGCCACCGGACTGGTTCTTCCATTCCCATACCTTGTCCATAAAGGCTTCACGGCCCAGGTCGTGGCGGCTCTTGCCTTCTTCGGCGGCGACTTTGCGCTCCACCAACATCTGGGTGGCGATACCGGCATGGTCGGTACCCACTTGCCAGAGGGTGTTCTTGCCTTTCATCCGCTGGTAACGGATCAGGGTGTCCATAATGGTATCCTGGAAGGCGTGTCCCATATGCAGGCTGCCGGTGACATTTGGCGGCGGGATCATGATGCAATAGTTGCCCTGGGACTCGTCACCGTGGGGCTTGAAGTAACCTTTCTCTTCCCATACACGGTAGAGCGCTTGTTCAATAGACTGCGGATTGTATGTTTTTTCCATGGGAACTGTCGTTTCTCAAACAAAATTAAGTGGTTGTGTTGCCAAATCCTGGGTGCTGAGCGTGACTCCCAGATTACGATACTGGCGGTATCTGTCCCTGGCCAGGGCCTTGTGTTGCTCATCTCCGGCAACAAAATCTATGATCCTGCCAAAGTTTACCGCAAATGCCGGGGCTTCATTGGCCAGATTGATCAGTATCGGGCGGCGTTGATTGGGCCCCAGCTTGTCAAAGCCGATTTCAACCGGTGCACCGGCGGCAGGGCCTTCCCCTTTGAGGTTGTGGGGCACAAAAGCACTGGGTTCAAACTGCCACAGCAGCTCGTCAATCCCATGGGCCTGAGCCAGATCCTCACAGTGAATATACAGCCATTCACCCTTGGCATAGTGCTGCCCGGCCAACTGACAGGCAAGCAGTTGTAACTGCTCGGCACTTGGTTGCTGTGCTGCATTCGGCAGCAGATAAAAAGTTGCCTTGCTCATCGCCTGCATCTCACCCCTGCACAGAACACTGATAGCCGTTTGACATAAGAGGAGGATTTTACACCTTTTGGCCAAAGGTTGAAATGGTCAGCGCCATCCCGATAAGGCTCTTGAGCTATTGGGTGATAAGTCACACATGCATAAAAGGGATAAGGATTCAGTTTGGCGTTGTCTTGCTGTTAACCATGTTGAGTTGCTGTTTGATGTTAAGCGTGAGGTTATTTTGAGGAAACCTAAGGAAGGTGCGAGCAAGTCCCATGTGTGCTCTGCGTCGGCCTACAGACTTGATCCAAAGCTTTGTTAAAGACGGAGTGATTAGCTTGAATTGAGTCTTCAAAATTTACGGCCCTCTTGGCGTTTATGTTTAAGAGGGCCGCAAGTCTTGCTTTGCTGGTTAGCGCATGGCCGCAGCAATCAATTTTGTGCAGCCATCAGTTTTTATCACAGCGGTTCGGCAACCTTGATCACCAGCTTGCCGAAGTTTTTACCTTCAAGCAGGCCGATAAAGGCTTGTGGTGCCTGCTCCAGCCCTTCGACCAGTTGCTCCTTGTACTGAATTTTGCCCTGAGAAACCCAATCAGCCATCTCGTTGGCGAACTCTTCATATCTGTGACCATAATCGTCAAAAATGATAAAGCCCTGCATCTTGATCCGCTTCACCAGAATGGTGTTCATCAGCAGTGGCAGGCGATCCGGTCCGGCCGGCAACTCAGTGGCGTTATATTGAGACACCAAACCACATACGGGGATTCTGGCGCTGGTATTCAGCAGGGGTAATACGGCATCAAACACCTTGCCGCCGACGTTTTCGAAATAGATGTCTATTCCCTGGTCGCAGACTCGGGCCAACTGCTCGGCGAAGTCCTCGGCCTTGTGATCCAGACACTCATCGAAACCCAGTACTTCTTTGGCGTGGCGACATTTCTCTGCGCCGCCGGCAATACCTATAACCCGGCAGCCCTTGAGTTTGCCTATCTGACCTACGGTAGCGCCAACCGGTCCGGTGGCGGCGGCAACCACCAGAGTTTCTCCTGCTTTGGGCTGGCCAATATCCAGCAGTCCCATATAGGCGGTGAAACCCGGCATGCCCAAGACTCCGAGGGCGTATGAAGGGGCTGCAGGCGCTTTGCCGAGTTTCAACAACCCTTCACCGTCTGAAAGGGCATAGTTTTGCCAGCCGGTGTAGGCGAGCACCCACTCACCGACTTCAAAGTCCGGATGACGGGACTCTTCAACCTGGCAAACCGTGCCGCCGACCATGATATCGTTCACGGCTACCGGCTCGGCATAGGATTCTGCATCACTCATGCGGCCGCGCATGTATGGATCCAGCGACAGATAGATGGTGCGCAGCAACACCTGGCCGTCGCTTGCCACCGGCTTGCTGCTGCTTTCCAGACGGAAGTTTTCTGCGTTGGGAGCACCGCTTGGGCGAGAGGCCAGCACAATGCGCTGATGTGGGTTTTGATTGGCAGTCATAATAGGCTCCATTGGGTTTTATCGCTTGATTAGACCGGTCGTCTAGTTTTTGGTTAAAAAAATCCCGCCACCTGTGTGGCGGGGAGTATCTGTTATTGGCCGCTGTTATCCAGCTTGCCTGCGAGTATGTTGTCAGTGGTTTGCATTGCCAGGTTGAGGGCGTTTTTATCCTGAGTCAGCTTGCTCATCAGGCTGGCCCCCAGCCAGAGGTTGTATAGTAGCTGCGCCGTCTGGTCACTGTTGCTGACTTTGACAGAGCCATCCCGGTTACCGGCTTCGATACATTCGGCAATGGTGGCAATGATCCGTTTGGCGCCTTGCAGCAGCGCCATACGCATAGGCTCAGAGAGATCGGCCACTTCGGCACTCAGCTTTACTACCAAGCACTTTTGCGCGCCACAGACATCGGCGTCGCAGTCCAGCCAGAGTTGCCAGTAGCTTTGCAGCCGCTGCAGCGCCGGAGTGCGCTCATGGCCCAGCAGTGCCTGCAGCTTATCTTGATAATCGTTGAAATAGTCTTTTATCAGGGCTTCACCGAACTGCTCCTTGGATTTGAAGTAGTGGTAGAAGGAGCCCTTGGGGACTTTGGCATGTTGCAGCAGTTGTGACAGGCCAACATTGGAAAAGCCTTTGGCTACGACGAGCTGGTAACCCGTGTCCAATATGTGTTGGCGTGTGCTTTGTGTCTGTGTGTTCATGGCGGCCAGTATAATCACCATTAGACCAGTCGTCTAGTGTTTTATTTGAACAGCACTTGTTTTGCATGGAGCCTCGTTAGCACTATCAAGTGACAAAGGAAACGCGACAGGAAGTAACTGGATGAAAAGCTATGAATTAAAGCGTTCAGCGTTAAAGTAAACGGAGTCATGTCGGTAGAAACTGTATTTGCAAATTCAGTTGTACGAACTCAGCTGTGCAAACTCAGCTGTGCAAACTTAGTCTGAAGCCGAGTTTTATGGGCCGTATTGAGCCACTGCCTTTCAACAGGTCGGTTTATTGTGGCCTCGCTCTGTGGTTTGAGTCCTGGATGAATACCATTTTGCCCAAGTGCCGGCTCTATCGGCGATAATCAAAAGGCGGGGGCGATCATCAAAAGACGGGGAAGGAGCAGGGCAAAGGGAAGATTGGCTTTATAAAATAGCCAATAAAAAGCGAAGCACTGGGCTTCGCTTTTTATTGGCAGGGAGTCAGGCGCTTATTCGCCTTGCTCGACCCCGGCGCGGTTGAGCAGGAACTGCGCCAGCATAGGAACCGGACGACCGGTTGAGCCCTTGTTGGCGCCGCTGTTCCAGGCTGTACCTGCTACATCCAGGTGGGCCCAGTGATACTTCTTGGTAAAGCGCGACAGGAAACAGGCCGCCGTGATAGAACCGGCAGGGCGTCCGCCCAGGTTGGTCATATCGGCAAATGGGCTGTCCAGCATCTCTTGGTACTCATCCCATATCGGCAGGCGCCAGGCGCGGTCACCGCTCTGCTCACCGGCATTGAGCAGCTCGCTCGCCAGTGGGTTATGGGCCGAGAACAGACCTGAGGCGTGTTTACCCAGCGCGATAACACAGGCACCTGTCAGAGTGGCGGTATCGACCACCAGTTCAGGGTCGAAGCGCTCCACATAGGTGAGTACATCACAAAGCACCAGACGGCCTTCGGCGTCTGTGTTGAGCACTTCCACGGTTTGGCCGCTCATGGTGGTGAGAATATCACCTGGGCGATATGCGTTGCCGGAAGGCATGTTTTCACAGCCGGCCAGTACCCCAACCACATTGATAGGCAGCTTCATTTCACAAATGGCCTTCATGGTACCCAGTACCCCGGCAGCGCCGCCCATGTCGTATTTCATTTCATCCATGGCTTCGCCCGGCTTGAGCGAGATGCCACCTGAGTCAAAGGTCAGGCCCTTACCCACAAGCACTATCGGCTTGGCGGTCGTGTCGACGGCACCCTGATATTCCATCACTGTCATGATGGACTCATTGGCACTGCCACGGCCCACGGCCAGGTAGGCGTTCATGCCAAGCTTGGCCATCTGCTCTTCACCGACAGTGCTGACCTTCATGTTCTCATGCACTTCGGCCAGTTGTCGGGCCTGCGAGGCCAGATAAGCCGGGTTGCAGATGTTGGGTGGCATATTGGCCACGTCGCGGCACAGCTGCATACCGGCGGAAACACCTACACCGTGCTCGATGGCGCGTTCGCCGACCGTCAGCTCACGGCGGGTCGGGACATTGAATACCAGTTTGCGCAGTGGGCGGCGGGTCTCGCCCTTGCGGGTCTTGAGTCCATCGAAGCTGTAGAGGGTAGAGCTGGTGGTTTCCACGGCCTGGCGCACTTTCCAATAAGTGTCGCGGCCTTTAACGTGCAGTTCGGTCAGGAAGCAAACGGCTTCCATTGAGCCGCTATCGTTGAGGGTGTTGATTGTCTTGGTGATGATCTGCTTGTATTGGCGCTCGTCTAGTTCTCGTTCTTTTCCGCAACCGACCAGCAGAACCCGCTCACTCAGTACATTGGGTACATGATGCAGGAGCAACATCTGCCCGGGCTTACCTTCCAGATCGCCGCGACGCAATAGGTTGCTGATGTAACCTTCACTGATTTTGTCCAGTTGTTCGGCGATGCCGGACAGGCGACGGGGTTCGTAAACGCCTACAACTATGCAGGCCGAGCGCTGTTTTTCGGGGCTGCCGCTCTTTACGCTAAACTCCATGAGCTCTCCTAGATTCTTTTAAAGACAAACTTTTTTATTTATTGGATAATGTCTGCTTGTGCCGCCCAAAGGCGGAAAATTTCCTGCAGCAGGGGGCTGGTTTGGCTGACAAGAATCATACGCCTGAAACAACCAAAATGCCGCCTGTTATGGTCAGAAAACTATCAAAAGTAGACAGTCTACATGAAAGTAACACTGACACCAGCAAAAAGATAAGTTTGGATACCGGATTCAGCCTGTGATTGTATTTAGATACTTGATCCGCGAAGTTTTGAAGGCACAAATAGCGGTGCTTTCAGTCTTGTTAGCTATTTTTATCAGCCAGCAATTTGTCCGCATCCTGGCCGATGCCTCCGACGGCGAATTTCCCGCCTCCCTGGTGCTGACTCTGATAGGCCTTAATCTGCCCGAATTGACGGTGCTTATCCTGCCCCTGAGTTTGTTTCTGGGGATCTTGCTCGCCCATGGCCGCATGTATGCAGAAAACGAGATGGTGGTCTTTCACGGGGTCGGCATCAGCGAATGGTATGTCACCCGGGTAACCCTGATCCTGGCGTTACTCAACAGCCTGTTTACCGGTTATCTGGCGCTTTATGTTGCGCCTTGGGCGCAGGACAAACAGCACGCGGTTTTGGAAAAGGCTCAGTCAGAGGCCGGGTTAGCCGCCCTGGTTCAAGGGCGATTTCAAACCAGTGCCAATGGCCGGGCTGTGCTCTTTGTTGAAAAAATCAGTAAAGACAATGAGCTGGAAAAAGTCTTTGTGGCCCAGCTTCCCGATGCGGAAGATGAGAGCGGCGTTACCAACCTGGTCGTGGCCCATGGTGGCCGGGTAGTGGAAGACGCAACCGGTGGTCAGCGGCTCAAGCTCGATGATGGCGTGCGTTATCAGGGAGCCCCGAACCGGGTGGATTACCAGGTGATTGAGTTCGGCGGTTATCAGATGCAGCTCAAAGAGCAGGAAGTGGATGAGAGGGATCGCAAGTTATCTGCCGTGCCTTTCAAGGAACTGCTCAATACGCCGGGGCCGGAAGCCGTGGCCGAATTCCACTGGCGACT
>Ga0114983_1000316_pt1 | contig 20394 bp, 20 predicted proteins | sample Shrwel_input2_RT_FD_87182 | JGI IMG/M metagenome (GOLD analysis project Ga0114983, IMG submission 87182) | Subsurface microbial communities from deep shales in Ohio, USA - Utica-3 well 1 S input2 RT | ecosystem: Environmental > Aquatic > Deep subsurface > Shale gas/oil reservoir > Produced... | reverse complement strand
ACCCCCTTGGTGATAACCCCCAACCCCATAAAGCCCCAGGCGGCGAAATACCAGCCCCAACTCGGCCCTTTGAGGAAATGGCGCAATAGACCATAACACCCTAAAGTAACCCAGCACATCACCATGGCATCTATCTGGGCATTCTTGGCCTGCATCAAAAATTGCGGCACCAATAGCAGCAGCAGAGCGGCATTGCGCCCGGTGCGAACATTCCAAAGTCTGGCGCCCAGATCGTAGACCAGCATCACTGTCAACAAACCACACAGAGCATTGGGCAGCAAGAAAGCCAGCTTGAGATCACCAATCAAGGCGTAGCAAAGTGCTATGGCCCACATGAAAACCGGCGGTTTATCAGGATAAAATTCGCCGCCGCGACTGGGAAACAACCACTGACCGCTACTGACCATTTCTCTGGCGACTTCGACAAATCTGGGTTCGTCAGCAGGCCAGGGAGAGCGGAATCCAATTCCCAGCAACATAATAAACAGGGTCAGCCAGAACAATGCCCAAAACACCCTGGTGTAACTATCACTGTCAAAGTAGCTACGCAGCCAATTCATCAAAGCTCCTGTTTATCTGTGACCAAATCATCCACCTGACGACTCAGGCGATTACGGTAAAGGTAAGTTCCTATAAAGCTGGAAAGCAGCAAGAGCACCAGACTGATGCCAAGTTGATACTGATCAGACAAACCCAAACCGGCCCCGGCATAGGCAAAGATCAGCATCTGCGGTAAATAACCAATGAAACTGCCAAGCAAAAAACCGCCGGCAGACACCCGGGTTGCCCCGGCGAAAAGATTAGTCAACAGGTTACTGCCCACAGGTAACAGCCTGATCATTAATACTTTGAGCCAGGTGCGATGGATGATCATCCGTTCAAAACGTTGCAGCCGTATACCAAAACGTTTTTGCAAGAATTCGCGTACCGTCAAGCGGGCGCAGTAAAAGCTGAGAAGGCAACCCGCCAAGGCGGCAAAGGTAGAAAACAGGGCGCCAACAGCCCCCCCCAGAGCAAAACCGAAGACAAAGGCAATGATCTGTCTCGGGCCGCCCACTGCGGTAAACAGGGTGCCCACAGCAAACAGTAACGCCAGTCCACCACTCCCTTGGCGCTGAATATAGTTGGCAACCCAATTACTGTCGGTGAGATGCTCAAACCAGCCTGCCTGAACGGCCAACATCAGCCCAAGCAAGACAGAGAGCAACAACAGTGTCTTTAGCAAACGCTTCAACTTAATCCCGGCGGCTGTGTTCAATGCTGTCTATCTCGGCAATTTTGGCCCGGCGGATCAACCACATCACCCCCAAGATGTCGACGATTCCCACCCAGAGTCGATTCCAGGCAGTATATTTTGAAATACCGGCTTGTCTGTCTCTGTGATTAACCACGGAAATGCGCACATCTCCCCCCATGCGGCGGATAAGCGCCGGAATATACCTGTGCATATGGTTGAAATAGGGAAGTTTCAGAAAACTGGCTCGTGGAAACAGTTTAAGGCCACAGCCGGTATCCGGAACGCCATCGTGCAACAAAGCATCGCGTACCCGGTTGGCAAAACGGGATTGAAAGCGTTTCCAAGCTGTGTCTTTACGGTGTTTTCGATAACCTGCGATACAAAAATCAGCACTGCTCATTTGCGGGATAAGCCGGATCATAGCGGGGATATCGGCAGGATCATTCTGCCCATCGGCGTCCAGCGTCACTATATATTCCCCCTTGGCCTCGCGCACTCCCGTGCAGATAGCCGTGCTCTGGCCTGTACTGCGTTTATGACGGATAACTCTGGCATCACAGCCATTTTGCTCTGCGGTTTGTAACACTTCTTCAGCAGTGTTATCGCTGCTGCCATCATCCACAACCAGAATTTCAAATGGAATTGTACTTGCCAAGGCCTGACAGATTTCGTTAATGAGAGGGCCTATATTGCCGGCTTCGTCTTTGGCGGGTATTACGACTGAAATCAAAAATAAGCTCCCGGGATACTGACCTAAAAACAGTTCAAGCCTATGAAACATAGGCATGAACTGCAGCATAGAAGTCGTTTCTTAAGGCTAAATTATGTCAACGCCGCTTTTTACGCAACCATTAAACCCAACATTGATAACATTCCGATTACAGGCATAAAAAAAGCCGGCTAAGCCGGCTTGGGGAAGATGTTATTTCTCAGAATCTGTATTCGTAACTGCCAAATAGGCTGGCATCTGTATCGTTATCAGTATCGAATTCCGAACGGGAAGCGGTTCCCCCAAAAGTCATCATTCCCTTCAGCAAGGGCATTCGATAGCTGAGCTCCAACATCAATAGGTCTTCCTTGGCAGGCTGAGGTGCCCAACCATGAGCAGGAGACTTGCCGTCTTTATTGAGTTGAGCATAGCGCAGGTAAGCGTTGATGCCGTGGCTGTCGGCAAATTGCCCCACCAAGCCCAACACATAAACCTTGGCATCGCTGTCATAGGTGGAGCCCAAAGAACGTTGATAGTAACGTGAACCACTCAGGTAAGTGCTATGTTCATAGAAACAGTTAAACACATTAGGGTCGCTGCCACAGGCTACCATTGTATCCGTATACTCGAAGAACAGCTTATATTGTTGCTGCGCCAGGTTGAAGCGGGTATCAGCACCCACCAGCATGGCACAATCGGCAATCTGCCATGGCGCCGAACCGCTGGAGTCTTCACAGGTGCGCTCCAGATAAAGGCCGAAAGGCACGTTAAACAGAGTGTCGGCATAACGAATATCGAAGCCCGCCATCTGGTTGCCCACCTTGGAATTCATAGAAGGGTCGCAGCTAGCTTCTCCATCGGCACACTCGGTCCCCCCTGAAATAGCATCCCAGAACGAACTAAGATCACAATCCTGGCCTTCACCACAAAATTGCGTGGTCCAGGAAAGGCCTATTTCCAACTGTTTGAAGGGTCTGACACTGCCGCGCATATTCCACAGCAGGGTATCTTCAATGGCCCTGTCGTCGTTCATCCAGCTGATGCCGGTAGTCAAGGTCCACGGGCCAATCCAGGATAACCAAGGGGTTTCAAAGCCAGCGGCATTGTTGCGACTGAGCATCACAGACGGCATGGGCCTGGCATTATTTGATTTATGCAAGGCCGAATCAAACCCTGGGCCCCACCACTGCTGCACAGTGCCTGCGGTCACTATCCAATTGCCCAGTACCACAGCCATGTAGGAATCATCCAGACGGGCGTTCTCATCATCCTGAGCATCATATGCCCCGGTTCCTGCAACCTTGAAGGCAAAACGTTCTCCGACATATTCATAGGAGGCACTCAGTTGTCCCTCCTCACGATAGTCAGAACCAAAATGTTGAAACCTGGCAGCATCGGTTGCCGCCGTTGCCTTGATGGCCGCATTACCGCGACTGTCTATCGCCTGACGATAGTAAAAATTCACCCTGGAAAAGGCGTCGGTCAACGCCGGGGTCAGGGTGGCCGGCTCAACTTTGGCCAAGTCGGCACCGATACCTGCCCACATCAAGGGATAGGTATTGACCGGAACCGTGATTACCCCGGCATCGGCCAGCGCTTGTATATCGGCTCTTAAATAAATGTCAGAACTATCAACCCAAGGCGCCGCTTGACTCATAGTACTCATTCCCAGGCCAATGCCCAGTACCAAGCTTTTGTACAAAAAACTTCTCATTGAAATTAACTTCCTTGCTTTTTGATTCGGGTAACCAAGGCCTTGGCAACATCCGGATGAACAAATTGACTGACATCGCCCCCGTGCAGCGCGACTTCCTTGACCAAGGTCGATGAAATAAAAGAGTTTTCTTCTGCCGGAGTCAAAAAGACACTCTCCAGTTCAGGGTGGAGCCGACGATTCATATTGGCCAGTTGGAACTCATATTCGAAATCAGACACAGCGCGCAGCCCACGAACCAACACATTGGCACTCTGTTCTTTGGCAAAGTCCACCAGTAGCCCGGTAAAGCCAACCACCTCGACATTGTCCAGATGTGAGGTCACCTTGTTGAGCATGGCGACCCTTTCTTCCAGAGTAAAACAAGGCTGCTTCGATGGACTGGCCGCCACACCTATCACCAAGTGAGAAAATAGCGCAGCGGCACGTTGGATAAGATCCGTATGCCCATTGGTGACAGGGTCGAATGTTCCGGGATAGATGGCTTTCGTGTACATGACTCTCTGCCCTAAGTTGATGGTGTAATCGCGCCTAGTTTACCGAGTTCTCTCCCAGGATTGAACCATTGACATCGAATCGGTGTGGTTAATCCTTAACAACGGTTGTACCCAGGAGAGTCTGAGTTCAAGGCATTTAGCGACCCATGCAAATCTTTCAGACGAAACCTGATTATGAAAGACGAAAACACAGATCTATGGAGTTTAAATTGGTATACTGACACGCCTTTTTTCGTGAGTGATCCATTGATGTTCGCGAGGATGTAGACATCAATGGACCACTTAAGTTTTTACAATGAGTTGATTTTTTCATATGTTAAAAAGAGTATTGGTCATCAAACACGATAAAATTGGCGACTTTGTCCTCATGTGGCCTGCACTGTATTTACTCAGGCATGCTTTACCGCAAGCCAGTATTGAAATGTTTGTCTCTCCAGCCGTAAAGCCATTTGCTGAAGTATGCCCTTATGTTGACCATGTCATTGTCGATAACGGCAATGACGAAGAGATTGGCGAAGCCATCACCGCCAGGCAATATGACGCAATTCTCATCTCTCAATCCGAATACCGTATCTACAAAATCTTACGTCACATAGATGTTGCCTATAAACTCGCTCCTAAGCATAACTGGTACCAATATCTCTATAAACATAGAGCCAACGTTCAGTATCGTAAGGGAGAGCCCTGTTGGCGTGGAGCTTGCCTACTGGTAGAGCACTTCCTTAATCACTTTGGATACAGTATCCCAGCACTTCCCAAACAATATTGGGATAAGCAAGCCGTGCGAGACAAATGGCAAGCCTATTACGAACATTCTGCAGGTGAAAAGTTAATCTTTGCTCATCCGGGTACAGGCGGGTCATCCGGTGCGCTCGCCCCAAAGGACTTTGCCTACCTATTAACACAGATAAACGCCAATACTAAAATCGACTGTAAGTTTGTACTCACCTTCAACGGTGACGAAGAAGCATTAGCGCAAATAATCAATAAAGATTTACAAGCTAATGGAGTCAAAGTGGTAATGGCTAAACCTTTAGCCGGCCTTGCCGACTTTGCCGAATCACTGGTCGCTGCCGACATGTTTATCGCAGGTTCAACAGGCCCTTTACATATCGCAGGGCTTCATGATGTGCCAACTGTAGGGTTTTACGCTGGGAGGCGTTCAGCGCCCAAGATTCGCTGGCAAACTTTGACCCAGAGCCACAAGCGTCTAGCCTTTACTCCACCGATAGGCAAAAAAACTGGCCGAAATATGGCACTAATCGATTTTGACGCTGCGGCACAGGAAATTGCACAGTTTCTAGATACCTTTTATGGTGAGCCCCAACCACTCACCTCGGATTTATAACATTTAGCGACTCAAAATTGATATGAGTCACACGAAAATTGGAAAATACTTATGATAGTAGTCACAGGTGCCGCAGGCTTTATTGGAAGCAACTTAGTTAAAGCGCTCAATAACTTAGGACGTAGTGATATTATTGCCGTAGATGACCTGACCGACGGCACCAAGATGTTTAATCTCGCCGACTGTGAAATCGCCGATTATCTGGATAAAGCAGACTTCATCGAACAGATAACCCAAGGACAATTCGATAACAAGGTTGAAGTGATCTTCCATCAAGGCGCCTGTTCGTCGACCACAGAGTGGGACGGCAAGTTTATGATGGCTAACAACTACGAGTATTCCAAAACCCTGCTCCACTTTTGTGAGCGTACCGGCAGCCAGTTTATCTATGCATCTTCGGCCTCTGTTTACGGCGGCAGCGATAAGTTTGTCGAGCAGCGGGAGCTGGAAAAGCCGCTCAACGTCTATGCCTACTCCAAGTTCCTCTTCGATCAATATGTCAGGCAACATAGCTTCACGACTCAAGTGGCCGGACTACGTTACTTCAACGTTTATGGACCAAGAGAACAACATAAGGGCGGCATGGCTAGCGTAGCCTTCCACTTCAACAATCAGATCAAGGCGAATGGCATCTGCCGCCTATTTCAGGGCCACGACGGCTTCGAAGATGGTAAACAACTGAGAGACTTCGTGTATGTCGAAGATGTAGTCAAGGTCAACCTCTGGCTATGGCAAAATCCGAGTGTCTCAGGGGTGTACAACTGTGGTACGGGTCAAGCACAGAGCTTCAACGATGTGGCCAATGCGGTGATCGCTTATCACGGTAAGGGGGAAATCGAATATATTCCTTTCCCGGATAAGCTCAAAGGCGCCTATCAAAGCTATACCCAGGCGGATCTCACTCGGCTTAGGGCTGCTGGATATGCTCAGGCCTTTAAAACAGTCGAGCAAGGAGTACCCGAGTATCTGGACTGGCTGGCCGCGCAACACTTTATCGGTCAGTAATTAAGCCTTGAGGAGCCCATTTGTAATGAAAGACAATCAATTGAAAACAGCTATTTTTACGCTTGCTATTGGTGATGAAAATCCCATGTACCGTGCCGCGTTACTCAGTTTCGAAAGATATGCCGAAAAAGTCGGTGCTGATCTTATCGTTTCAAAGGAGCTCCATTACCCAATCACCATCACAAATCCAAAACATACCGCCAGCCCTGCATGGACAGAGAAGTTATATATCAAGGAGTTATTGAAAAAATACGATAGGGTACTGTACCTGGATGCCGATATCATTATTACTCCAGATGCTGACAACATTTTTGAAGTTTATAATGAACTAGATACTATTTATCTATTTAATGAAGGACAGTTGCTAGAACGTCAACCTGTGATAGACAAAATCTCTGCGATCATGGGTGAAATAAAAGACTGGCCAAAAGAAAATGGACGCCCTGTCTACTATAACCTAGGCTGCATGCTAATTTCACGCCAATGTCCGGTATTTGATATTGCCTCATTATCTGATCTTCAGAAACTTTGTAATCACATAAAGTACTATGAACAAACTTATGTAAACTACCTGATACAACGTGATAAGCTCAAAAATAAAAGCATATCTTCACGGTTTAACCGCATGGATGTTTTAGGGGCAGAAAATTATAAACAAGCCAGCTTCATCCATTATGCTGGTAGAGGCTATACTAACTCTTCTTTAAAACGTGAAGTCAGATTTGTAAACGACTTCTGCGACATATTTGCTAACCAAATAGATGCTGACATTTTAAAAGAAATAAAAAGTGACGGCTGGGACTTGTTTATCGACAAAGCACATAAGCGTTATAAGCTACCGAGAACGATCATCAGTGCCTTGGCTAAAGCCTTCGTCACCATTTAAGGAAATAGCTAAAACTCATGATGAAGTATAAGGTTTTCGTTATCAATCTAGCCCGCTCTACTGAGCGGATGGCCCGCATTTCCGAGCAACTCAATCGTGTTGGAGTCCCCTTCGAACGCATAGAAGGTGTTGATGGCAACCTACTAACAGATGAAGAAATTGAACAGGTTTCTCCTGCCAAATTAGTGCAAAAAAACTATTACAGGGCGCTAAGTAAAGGAGAGGTCGGTTGCAGTCTTAGCCACAAAAAAGCATGGCAAAAAATTATCGATGATGACTTGGATTTTGCCTTCATCCTTGAGGATGACATCTACCTAGAAGACAATTTCTCCGAAGTGGTCGACTTAATGCGAAACCTACCCACAAAAGAATGGGATTTCATTAAGCTTTATCCACTCCGCAAAGGTGGCCAGAGTAATATTAGGAATGCTTATACTTACCATAAGCACAAATTTATTAGCTATCATAAGTTTCCAATTAGCGCTGTAGCACAGGTAGTGAGTAAAAAAGGAGCGAAAGCACTTATCAAAAACATGCCTTATGTGGTACAGCCAGTTGATGGGCACCTAAAATCCTGGTGGACGCTAGGTATTTATCCTTTTGGACTCATCCCATACTGCGTTTCAGTCGATCTGACGGGCCTATCGGACATCAACCCTCATGGGGGGCTTGAAAAGATGAAGCAACGTAAATTAACCAAGCTATATCTTAACTGGCAACGTGCCCTGGCGCGGCTTTTTGCAACGCCTAAGCTTGACAAAAAATTCACACAGTTTACCAACTATCTAAAATAGAGATTCTTGTGTCTGTCATAATTGAACATTCAAGCATACTGAAAGCTAAACGTGTCTTGTACATGACACACTTGGCCATTGGTGACTTTGTCTACCAAGGTGTTTGGTTACGCGCCTTTAAAGCAAAATACCCTCATCTTAGTATCGATATCTGGTTTGATGACTGTCGCAGTAAGCCCCACGATTGGGCCAAAGGCCGCAACAAAATTCTATCGGAATGGATAAATGCAATAGGGGATTTCGACGACGTCTATCCCATAGTGAGCAATTTGAATCAACGTCAAGCAGCAATCCAAGCAGCTCGAGAAAAAAACTACGATATCATCATTTTCGTAGGGAAGAATCGTAGCGAACAATTTGCAAAGATTGCACGTCAAATCTCATCGACAGCCGTAGTTGTCGCCACCATGAACTACACCCTAAGAAATCTATTTAGCAGTAAAATCCATGCTGGCAAACTCGATGGTATTCTCAACTACCGTGATATAGCTAAAAAAAGCTCACATGTTACAGAGTTCTATGGTCATTGCTTTAATCAATTTCTAGGATTAGATACCAAAGATCTCATTAACGGCAACAAACAACTCGATATTAATATTAGTCCAGAATATCAATCTAGTGTCCAACCCGTGATAACCTCACTCACACAGGGTGACTCAAATAAACTCATTATTTTTATCAATCACCTATCAACGGCGACGAAAAAAGACTACCCTTGGCTTCAAGTGAAACAACTGATCCAGCTGCTGAATTCAAAATATGCCAACCTGGTATTCATAGTCAACACACCGCCAGATAAGCTTGAATCTGTCACGGCAGAGATAAGAGCAGATAGAGATTTAAATCCAAAACAGATCACGACTTTTACTGCACTGAATAATTTCTTTGAGCTTCCTGCTATCATAGGTCTTTGCGATCTAATTATAAGCGTAGATACAGCTACTGCTCATCTCGCTGTATGTATGTCTAAGCCTCAAGTAACTCTAATGGCCAGCGACTTTAAGCTCTGGCAACCACTGGGGGATAGCATCATCCTTGAAGGTACAGGTAAAGCAAGCTCTATTGCCCCACACCAAGTCGCCAATGCAGTGGAAAAGCAAATCCTAAACTTCTATGGTGAAACAGAAAAATTTCAGCCTTTAATCAACAATTGAGCATATGTTGAACATAAATCTGGGCAGTAAAAACTTTATAAAGCATTATTTATTAATGCTTTATATTTAGCCCACCAACAACGAGGCTGTAATATCAGGGCTTGTAAAACGATTAAACAAGCAAGAACTTAAGTAAGTAGGCTGCAAGTAGTGAAAGTTCTATTCCATTACCCTTAAGAGGACTCACAGAGGCTCAGATAATCGGCAACAATTTTGTCGATAGTCACCTGCGTAAGGATCTGACTGTCGGCAAAAGGCGGATAATACTCCAAGGCTTGCTCCAACTTCTGACTTAAAGCCTTACTATCCCGTCTTGGCACCAGATATTTAGCCAATTCACCCGTTAAAATCTCATCAGGTCCATGGGGGCAGTCGGTACTGATCACAGGTGTGCCGCACAATAACCCCTCGACCAGGACATTACCAAAGCCTTCATAATCGGAACTTAGCACTAATAGGCGCGCCGCCTTTATCCAGGGAAAGGGGTTGGCCTGAAACCCGGGACAGATGATGCGATCGGCCACGCCGTATTTTCTGGCCAGTTTCATCGCCTTCTTGGGATTGTTACAAAGCAGCACCAGCGGCAAAGGCTTATGCATCTTGGCAAGAGCCTGAAATAGTATGTCATGACGTTTTTGCCGTGCGACACGACCAACATGGATCAGATAGTCCCCCTTGGGAATATCCGGGTGTTCCTCTGCAGCCTTTGCCCTTATCGCTTCTATATCGAATGGATTATATATAGTACGCATACTGCGGGGAGAAATTCGCCCGCTCTGGCGAATTTCCTGAGCGATCCCCTTGGAGACTGTGATCAACGCCTGGCCGTTCAGTGCCAGCTTGGTTCTGAGCATTGCAAGGTAAGCTAATAGTCCGAGTTTACGCTCACGCTTCAACTCCTCTTCAATAGAGTTATGCACCACAATATAGAGCGGTGATACGCCGGCACGAGTTAGCAATAAATTGCTCTTGTCCAAATTAGACAAAATAAGGTCAAAACCACCATAAGTCTGTTCGAGTTCATCGAACCATTGCTTTACCCTGGCAACCGAGCGACCCAACCGCCACCAGGCAATGATATGCCGCTCACCTTCATCGAAGCAGACATGCAAGGGAATTTCCTCAGGGACTGCATAATCATAATGAGGGGTCAGCACCAAAAGATGCGGCTCATGTCCCAAACGTTTCAGTTCAGTCGCCAGGGTTAAGACTATCTTCTCTGCACCGCCACCGGCGAGGCTGTCTATAGCTAAGCCGATCCGTTTACTACTCATAATCAAGCCCCAATAGTCGCGCAATCTCCATTATGCAGATATCCAACCCCTTGGCCTCCCCCTCTTTATCCATATTGGCAACTAACTGCGCTACAGTTTGTGGTTCCAACAGGCGCTGTACCTGAGTACACATGGTATCGGTCTCGATATCGCTGCTGATGGCTAAGCCCCGCTGCACACAGCTATCAATCCGCTTGGGTTGATCCTTGGAAACAGCCACAGCCAACGTTGGCACCTTAAGAGCTATCGCCTGCAGCAGGGTATCGCCACCGCTTAGCACAGCGCCCACTGCGCCATCAAGCAGGTTGATAAACTCCACGCTGGAGAGCCGATCTATACTCACTACACCCTCTAACCTAGGCAGAGGTTTAGGATAATTAGGGCCAAACACCATGACGCTGGGTATTCCCATCTTTTGATAACAGATTTGCGCCACTTGGGCAAAACGCTCAGCCGCCAGAGTTGCGCCGACATAATGACCGCCAGATCCTGCGCTATAGAGGAGATAGCCCTTGGGATTTAAGCTATATTCTTGCTGCAACTGCTGTTGCAACACTTTATCGGGTCGAGCGAAGATAGGACCGGTAAAGATGGGCTCGGCCCGCTTAATCAGGTTTAACTTAAAGCGATCGAAACGACTAATATCGCCAATCACAAACTCAGGCTGTACCACCCAATGACTGTCAGTGACCAATGCCCGCACAAGCTTCATGCCACGAGCACGTTTGCGTTTGTGTTGGCTGATAAAAACTACCTTGGCACCGCTGCGATAAGCATGTTTCAGCTGTGCTTTACGTCCTGCGGCATCGAAGACCACTAAATCAGGCTTTAACTTTGAGATCAGCTGGTTCACCTCTTTCACTCGCTTGGTGGGAGTGTCGTCAACCAGATGCGTTGGATAGGGGCAATACTTGGCATAGGGGGCGCGACTGTTAAGCACAAATTCAATCTGTGCTCCGGGCCAACGCTGCATGATCTCGTCGGCCACTATGGTGGAACGCATATATTCACCTATTCCCTCTTCACAGGAGACAGGTACAAACAGAAATTTTGGCGCCACGGACATCGACATTATCCCTAAAATAAAATGGAAAAACCCCATCCTCCCTCATTGCATCACTCAACTGATGTTTGTCAGCAGATGAGCCCATCAAGCCTGAAGTTTACCATTAATCAGAAGCTCCTTACTATTGACCGGAGTATTGTTGTGGATCGCTTGATTAAGTGCTTTCGCTTGCTGGCAACAGACGATCCAATTGGGCAATTACAGGAGCCACCGGGATCATCTCCATCAGATGCGCGCCTTTGGCGCGTGTACCCCAGGGAACCTCACCTGGATATTGCAAGGCAATTACCTCATCATAGACACTGACCACGCTATCCAAACAGGTATAAGGCCCAGTGCGTCCAGGATTGGAGTGGGCGTATAGGCCGATCACCGGTGTTCCTTGGGTCACAGCCATATGAGCAGGACCGGTATCCGGCGCCAGGACTATGCTCGCCTGTTTCAAAAGCGCCAAAAGCTGCGTCAGCGAAGTCTTACCCACCTGGTTTTCGATGCGCGCATCGCCATGTTCAAGAATGGCCTCGGCAAGCTGATACTCCATAGGAGCGGGACCGCCGCAAAGCAACACACGATACCCCTTTCCCAGCGCATGATTGGCTACTTGAGCATAACGTTCTGGCAACCAATTTCGCTCTGCCTTACTGGCGGCAGCGCAAATAATCAGTGCCTTATCCCCATCAGGGATCAACCGACGGGCAAACTCAGTATCGGCGGAGGGCACAGGAATGTTCCACTTAGGCTGAAGATCTGTCACCCCCAAAGCCTTAGCGAAGCCCATAAAGCCTTCCAATACATGGGGTGTGGCCAACGGAGCCACCTGTTCATTGGTCACCATCCATTGTCCCTCTTTGGCCCTGGCCCGGTCAAACCCTATGCGCACCTTGGCGGGGATCATCAATGAGGCTATGGTAGCCCGCAGCGCCACCTGCATGTGCAACAGCACATCGAAACGACGCCCCTTGAGCGCCCACCGCAGATTGAAGTAACTCTTCCAGCCTTGGCCTTTGTCGAACACCACAAACTCCACCCCGGGCAGGTGTTTGAGCAGTTGATATTCTATCTTACCTATCACCCAGGTGATGGCCAGTTGCGGATACTGACGCTGAATCGCCTGCACCATGGCGACGGCATGGCAAACATCACCAATCGCCGACAGGCGCAGCAAGCAGAGAGATTGAATTTTCGCTGGGTCAAGACTCATGGACAGAATCGGCTTCTTGGGTGCAAACCCCAGATCTTAATGTAGAATAGACCCAGGTTCCAAGCTTATAACGAACAAATAGCCGATGCAGATTAAAAATACCGCCAAGGGTTGCCTGGCGCTGAGTCATGCCGCCCCACAAGCCCTGGATGAAACCTGGTTTGACGAGTCTTTTTGGCGGCAACAGCAAGCGATTGTCGGCTCATCCAAGGGGCGTTACACTACCTGGTTTGTCGAGCATGGGAAACAGCAGTGGGTATTGCGCCACTATTGGCGCGGCGGCCTGATGGAAAAGTTCAGCAAAGATGCCTACCTATTCACCGGCGTCCCCAAGACCCGTGCTGTAGCAGAACTGGCGCTCTTGGAGCAACTCTTTGAAGAAGGTTTACCTGTGCCCGAGCCAATTGCCGCCAAAGTGGAACGCTTCGGTCTCTGGTATCGGGCCGACATTCTGATCCGCCGCATTCATGGTGCCGAGGATCTGGTGGCTCTGCTGCAAAAACAGGCCATGTCCCGCCCACAGTGGCAACAACTCGGCGCCTTGATTGGCCGTTTTCATCAACGCGGTGTCTACCATGCCGATCTCAACGCCAAGAATATTCTCAGCAGCGACCAGGGCTTTTATCTGATTGATTTTGACCGAGGAGAGCTGCGAACCCCGGCCGACGGTTGGCAACAGGCCAATCTCAGTAGGCTGTTGCGTTCCTTCAACAAAGAAAAACGCAAACAGCCCGAGCTGCAATTTACCGAAGATAACTGGCAGTGGCTGCTGGAAGGCTACCGCGGCTCAGCTGACAACAAAGCCTGAGCCAACCGCAATTGCTTCTGCAGTGCTCCTCTGTTGCTGCTAACCACTTCCAAGCCGGCTTGGGCGGCACGATGTCTCGCGTTGCTGTCCTGCAACAGTGCCGTTATGCCACTCGCCAGCGAGGCGGCATCCTCAACTTGCAGCAAGGCCCCGGCATCTTGCAACATGCAGGTTATCTCGGCAAAGTCCCAATGATGGGGGCCGACAAAGACCGGCAAGCCCAAGGCCGCCGGCTCCAGCGGATTATGCCCGCCATTGGTAATCAAGGTGCCGCCGACAAAGGCCAGATCGCCGCAGGCATATAACCCCAGTAACTCCCCCATGGTATCCCCCAGCAGCACCTGAGTCCCGGCAGCTAGCCCTTGGCCGCTGCTGCGCCGCACATAGGCAAACCCAGCCTGCTTGATGGCCGTGGCGGCATTATCGAACTGCTCCGGGTGTCTCGGTACCATGATCAACAAAGCCTCGGGCCACAGCGCCAACAAGCGTTTATGGCACTCCAACATGGCGGCAAATTCCCCAGGATGAACACTGCCGGCAACCCATACCGGGGACGAGGCGCGCCCCCACAACTGCCTTTCGCCTCTGGCCTTGGTTATCTTGTGCTGATCCAGCTGCAGGTCGAACTTGAGGCTGCCGCACACATTCAGCTTGTCGCCGGCTATCCCGAGGGCGATAAAGCGTTCGGCCTCGGCTTGAGTCTGCACGGCCACCTTATCCAGTAGCTGCAACATGGGCAGGCTAAGCCCGGCCCACTTTTGGTATTTGGCGGCCGACTTGGCCGACAACCTGGCATTGGCCAGCATGATGCCGGCACCCTGTTTTTTGGCCTGATGCAGTAAGTTGGGCCAGAGTTCAGTTTCCATCACAATCAGGTTTGCAGGCTTGAGCCTGTTTAGAAAACGCCGCACACACCAGGGAAGATCGAACGGCAGATAACAATGCTGCACTGTGTCACCAAATGCCTTGAGCACCTCACGGGAACCTGTGGGACTGGTGGTAGTTACCGTGACAGATAGATCAGGGTTGGCTTGCATCAATGCCTTGATCAGCGGCACAGCTGCCAGGGTTTCCCCCATGGAAACAGTATGGATCAACAGGTCTGTCGGTTTGGCCTTGAACAAGCCGAATCGTTCACCCCACCGGCCACGGTAATCCGGGCTTTTCAAGGCCCTAAATGCCAGATACAGCAGTAAGAGTGGCGACAACAGATACAGCAAGAGTGAGTAACGACTAAGGTTCATTGGCGGGATAATTGAGTTTTGCCTGATGGATTGTCACAATGCTAGCATAATACCCGAAGCAGCATAACCAAGAGCCATTCGCCGGATTGCGGATGATGCCGCAACCATTTAGGACTCAGATGAAAACCCGCGATAAAATCATCCAGGCCAGCCTGGAACTCTTCAACGAACACGGCGAGCGCTCCATCACCACCAATCATATCGCGGCCCATCTGGGAATAAGCCCGGGCAATCTCTATTACCACTTCCGCAACAAGGAAGACATTATTCGCTGCATCTTCGCCCAGTATGAAAATCATCTGGACCTGGGGTTTCAACCCTATGAAGACAGGCAAGTCGATGTCGAGTTATTGATTGGCTATTTCGATGCCATGTTTTATACCCTGTGGCAATTTCGCTTTATGTACGCCAACCTGGCCGACATCCTCAGCCGCGATGAGGCCTTGAAAAAGCGCTATCTGGAAGCCCAGCAAAAGGTGTTGACCCGCTCTAGTCACGTACTGCAACAGTTGTGTCAGGATGGCTTTCTGCAGCTGGAGCAAGACAAGATCTCCAGCCTGGCCGATACCATCAAGATGATAGTCAGCTTCTGGATCAGCTATCAGCTGACCCAATCCAGCATAGCCAATATCACCAAGTCTTCACTCTATGAAGGCCTGCTCAGGGTGCTGATGATCTTTAAAGCCTACGCCACCCCCAGTTCCACCTCGACCTTCGAGCGTCTGGAGCAGCACTACCAAACTTTAGCCCACCAGCAAGACTAACCCTACTGTCTTTGGTCTTTGGCATCTGTCATTCAGATGCCTTTCTCCTTCTCGGATTCCCTAGTTTTTCTCATCTGAAACAAGCACTAGCCCTAATCTGATTTATCCCTGCCGACCCAGCTCAAAAAAGAGTGTTGAGCCATTGGCTTTAGGGTTAAAATGCCACCACTCCAATAAACAGAATAATCCAATCAAGGAGACTTAAGGTGGCATCTACCTCATTCTACGATCAGATCAACCAACAGCTTGCTGACGTCAAGGCCGAAGGCCTGTACAAGAGCGAACGTGTAATAGTTTCTCCACAGCAACCGGCCATTCGCGTCAATGAAGCAGAAGTTATCAACTTTTGCGCCAACAACTACCTGGGGCTGGCCAATCATCCTGAATTGATCAAGGCGGCGCAGGCCGGATTGGCAGACCATGGCTTTGGCATGGCCTCGGTACGTTTTATTTGCGGAACCCAGGATATTCACAAACAACTGGAAGCCAATCTATCCGAGTTTCTCGGCATGGAAGATACCATCCTTTACTCCTCCTGCTTTGATGCCAACACAGGTCTGTTTGAAACCCTGCTGGGCCCGGAAGATGCCATAGTGTCGGATGCCCTGAACCACGCTTCTATCATTGACGGTGTTCGCCTGTGTAAGGCCAAGCGTTTCCGCTACGCCAACAATGATATGGCCGATCTGGAAACCCAACTGATCGCCGCCCGCGATGCCGGTGCCCGCCATATCTTGATAGCGACAGATGGAGTGTTTTCCATGGATGGGGTTATTGCCAACCTCAAGGGTATCTGTGACCTCGCCGACCAATACGGCGCTCTGGTCATGGTCGATGACTCCCACGCCGTTGGCTTTATCGGCCAGAACGGCCGCGGCACCCACGAATATTGCGATGTGATGGGGCGCGTCGACATCATCACAGGCACCTTGGGTAAGGCGCTGGGCGGCGCTTCCGGCGGCTTTACCGCGGCCCGTAAAGAAGTCGTCGATTGGCTGCGTCAGCGTTCACGTCCTTACCTGTTCTCCAATTCACTGGCGCCTTCCATCGTCAGCGCCTCGATTCGGGTGCTGCAGATGCTCAAAGAGGGCCAGGAACTGCGCGAAGCGGTATGGGAAAACAGCCGTTATTTCCGTGAAAAAATGGCTGCAGCCGGATTCACCCTGGCCGGAGCCGACCACGCCATAGTGCCGGTCATGCTGGGTGATGCCAAGTTGGCCAGTGACTTCGCCAACCGCCTGTTGCAGGAAAATATCTATGTTATCGGCTTCTCCTTCCCGGTTGTACCCAAGGGACAGGCCCGTATCCGTACCCAGATGTCGGCGGCTCATAGCCGTGAACAGCTGGACAAGGCCATCGAAGCCTTCACCCGAATCGGCAAGGAGATGGGTATCATCTGATACCTATCCCATGGAGTAACATAATGAAAGCACTGAGCAAACTCAAGCCTGAACAAGGCATCTGGATGGTAGACGCGCCCAAGCCAGAAATGGGCCATAACGATCTGCTGATCAAGATCCGCAAGACCGCCATCTGTGGTACCGATGTGCATATCTACAACTGGGATGAGTGGTCACAAAAGACCATCCCGGTTCCTATGGTTGTCGGCCATGAATATGTCGGCGAAGTGGTGGATATGGGCCAGGAAGTGCGTGGCTTCAATATTGGTGACCGGGTGTCAGGCGAAGGCCATATCACCTGTGGTCACTGTCGCAATTGCCGTGGTGGCCGTACCCATTTGTGCCGCAACACTGTGGGTGTTGGGGTTAACCGCGAAGGCGCCTTCGCCGAATACCTGGTGATCCCGGCCTTCAACGCCTTCAAGATCCCCGATGATATCAGCGACGATCTGGCCGCTATCTTCGACCCCTTCGGCAACGCGGTACACACTGCGCTGTCGTTCGATCTCGTCGGTGAAGATGTGCTGATCACCGGAGCCGGCCCCATAGGCATTATGGCCGCCGCGGTTTGCCGCCATGTCGGTGCGCGCCACGTGGTAGTTACGGATGTCAACGAGTACCGTCTGGAGTTGGCCCGTAAACTGGGGGCGACCCGAGCCGTCAATGTGGCCAAGGAAAAACTCGAAGACGTAATGAGCGAACTCAACATGACAGAGGGCTTCGATGTCGGCCTGGAAATGTCCGGTGTGCCGTCAGCCTTCCACTCCATGCTGGATACCATGAACCACGGTGGCAAAATTGCCATGTTGGGGATCCCGGGTGGCGATATGGCGATAGACTGGAGCAAGGTCATCTTCAAGGGTTTGGTGATAAAGGGCATCTATGGCCGGGAAATGTTTGAAACCTGGTACAAAATGGCCAGCCTGATCCAGTCCGGATTGGATATTGCACCTATTATCACTCACCATTACAAAGTAGATGACTTCCAGCAGGGCTTTGATGCCATGCGTTCGGGTCAATCCGGCAAAGTCATTCTCAGCTGGGATTGATCCCCAAACAGGGCGCTGTACTCATGCAGCGCCCTGATGCACACTGTTAATAAGCACTACCTCTTTTACAGGCAAACTATGTCCAGTTACCAACACCTTTCTGTCGTTCAACTCCAGCAAATGATGGCCGAAGATGCCGAGCTGCAGATAGTCGATATCCGCGATCCGGCCAGTTTCGAGACGGCCCATATTCCCGGCGCCGTTCGCCTCGGTAATGACAATCTGGCCGACTATCTCAGGGACGCCGATATGGATAAGCCCTTGGTGGTTTGCTGTTATCATGGCATCAGCAGCCAAAGTGCCGCGGAATATCTGCAACATCAAGGATTCGATGAGGTCTACAGCCTTGATGGCGGTTTCGCTGCCTGGCCGAGGGACTGAGACATGGAAATCGGCCGCCTCCCCAACGAACGCGCCGCCCAGGCGCTGGTAGACTACCTCAAGGGTGAAGGGATCCCCTGTCGCATCACACATCTGGAACAGGGGGTGGCCATCCATGTTATTGAGGACACAGACCAAGCCAAGGGGCGCAAAGCATTTCTCGACTTTGTCCAGGATCCGTTAAACCCCAAGTACTTGCAGGCCTCTTGGGATCATGGCGACAACCGAATCCGCTTTGACTATGGCGCGCCATCGCTGCAACTGCTGAGTCAATTTATTACCGGCGCCGGACCGCTGACGCTAATCATTCTACTGGTCTGCATAGCTATCTTCGCAGCCATGAACCTGGGCTACGGCAATCAGGTTTTCGAAGCCCTGGCTTTCTTCGGCGCCACTTCGGATGCCGGTTTCAGCCAATTCTGGCGCTTATTTACCCCGAGCCTGCTGCACTTCTCGGCGCTGCATATCACCTTTAACCTGCTCTGGTGGTGGGTCTTGGGTGGCAAAATAGAAAACCGTATCGGCATTGCGCCACTGCTGACTCTACTGCTGGTCGCCGGCACTTTGCCCAATATAGTGCAGTACTATCTCAGTGGCCCCAACTTCGGCGGTCTTTCCGGGGTTGTATATGGCCTGGTGGGTTATACCTGGGTCAGCGGCCGCATGAGCCCAGAGAAAGGCATAGGCCTGCCACCGGCCATGATGGGCTTTATGCTGCTGTGGCTGGTACTTGGCTTTATGGATATGTTTGGCCTTTCGATAGCCAACGGCGCGCATCTAGGCGGGCTCTTGGTCGGGCTGGCCCAAGGCTGGCTCGACAACCGCAAGAAAAGCTAATCCTATGTGGCTCAGGTTTGTACACGCCAAAGTCATTCTGCACAGCAGGCTACAGTAAAAAGAGGGAGCTCAGGCTCCCTCTTGAATAGGTTCAAAAGAACTTGGACAGGGCTTAGGCCAGCTCCAACACCTTAGCCACCAGCTTTTCAATACCACTATTGGCCTCGGCAATGGAACCTGCCAGCATGTAAGCTGGGGTGCTGACTATCTTGCGCTCACTGTCGACCACAATTTGATCTACCTTGGCATTTTGATGTTCACCGCCCATGGCAGTAAAGGCCGCTGCGGTTTCGGCGTCCGTCCCTATGGTGCCTTTGGCCCCCTTACCATAGAGGCCCGGGATCATCACAGGCGCGATACAGATAAAGCCCACCACCTTTCCGGCACTGATAAAACGGCTGATAAATTCACGCACCGGGGCGGCAATCTCACTATTGCTGCCATTTACGGCAAAGTTACAGAGGTTTTTGGCGGCCCCGAAGCCTCCAGGAATGATCAGGCCGTCGAAGTCGGCCAGATTCAACTCGGACGTCGCCTTGATATCACCCCGGGCAATTCGAGCAGCCTCCACCAACACATTGCGCTGCTCAGTCTCCACGACTTCACCCTTGAGATGATTGACCACATGCATTTGAGGAATATCAGGGGCAAAACATTGGTACGCTGCGCCGGAGCGAGACAGGGACAGCAGGGTCAACACTGCTTCGTGGATTTCACTGCCGTCGAAGACACCGCAACCACTGAGAAGAACTGCAATTTTTTTCATTAAAAAATCCCTCTTATGTCATTTAGGTTTAACAAACCAATTACAAACTGGTTGATCTGATTAAAAAACATGCTAACTTAATTCATCGTCTCTGCTAAGAGGCGATTTTTACCGCTACCAAGGTGCAAATCTGGAAAAGGAATTTAAAAAATCCACAACCGATAAGATTTGGTAAAACTTTTACCTGACTCACAAAAAAACAAATAACAAATAAATATCAACAAGTTATAAAAACAACTTCGAGTTGTTCTCTACAGTGT